>Ga0070707_100005203_pt1 | contig 12176 bp, 18 predicted proteins | sample KBSK5502metaG_FD_65468 | JGI IMG/M metagenome (GOLD analysis project Ga0070707, IMG submission 65468) | Corn, switchgrass and miscanthus rhizosphere microbial communities from Kellogg Biological Station, Michigan, USA - KBS K5-50-2 metaG | ecosystem: Host-associated > Plants > Roots >... | reverse complement strand
GACGGCAAGGCCGCGGTCCAGGCCGGGCTGCGCGAGCTGGCCCGCGCAGGCTACTACCGGATCGAGCGCCGGCGCCTGCTGGACGGCCGGCTTGTCACCGGCACGGCCGTGTCCGAGGAGCCCGTCGCGTCGTGGGCCGCCGAGTACGCCGAGTACCAGGGCCCGGTGCCGGTCATACAGCAGCCTGACGGCCGTTTCAGGGTCCAGCACAAGGACGGGAGTCTTACCGCCGATGGCTTCACCGACAGCCCCGGCCCGGAGCCGTGCGCCCCTGAGCCGGCCGGTGACTGCCCGCCCGGCGCCGACAGCGAGGGCAGCGTTTCCGCAGGTCGCACCGGAACCCAGTTTTCCGGCGCCGGTTCAGCCGGTGCCGGAAAACCCGGCGCCTTTACCAATACAGAAGAACCACTACACAGAACCTCCCCCCTCCCCCCTCCCCCAGGGCCGCTGTCGCCCGCAGCGGTGGCCGGCGCCGGGGAGGGGGAGTATGACGAAGACCAGGATGCCGCGCCAGGGCTGGACACGCTGGTCGCCGAGGTCCGCGCGATCCGCCCGGAATGGTCGTCGGCCTCGATCCGCCGCGCCCTGGCGCATCCCGACGTCGCCGAGCGCGGCTGGGACCGGGCACACCTGGCGATGCTCGCCGTCGCCGCCGACCCGCAGTCGCGCCAGCCCGGCCGGCTGTCCCATGACGGCCCATGGTGGAACCAGCCTGCCAGCGGGGCCGCACTGGCTCCCCGGCCGCCGTGGTGCGGCGCGGACGACTGTGACGAGCGGACTCGCCGCATCGAACTCGCCGGCGGTGCTGACGGCGGCCGCTGCACCCGGTGCCACCCGCTCGCGGCCGGGGGCGGGCGAGGAACTGGCCGGACCGCGGTCGCCCTCAGCGGCGGCAGCCTCACCCAAACGGCCGTTTCGGATATGCCGGGGCCCGGGGGCAGTGCGTGCGGAAGCCAGGTGCCGGGCGCTCAGCTGGCGCTGGCACGGGCCGGGGCGTCCGCGCGGCCCGGCGGGCCGGGCTTATGGGCGGGCGGAGCTTCCGCAGACGGAGGCTGCGGCCTGGGCGGCCGGCCGCGCGGACGAGGGCCGGGCCACACCTGGGCGAGCGCGGCCAGGGACCGGTCGGGGTCGCGGTGCAGCCAGCGCAGGCAGGCGCGCAGGAAGACGTCCATCTCCTTGCCCCGGGAGGTGAGGTCGGCCTGGGCGTCGGCGTACTCCCCGGGCTCGGGCCGGAACGTCCGGGCCGGGTGCCGGTGCTGGCTGGGCATGATCAAGATCATCTCATAATGGCTTGCCACTTGTCCATCATGAGGCTAGCGTACTAAGTGGCAAGCCACTTACGCGCTCCGGAGGAAGTTCAGATGACGACCACCACAACGCTGGATGCCGACAGCGGCGCCCCTGGCACCGGCACCACCGCGCAGCGCCTGGCCGCGATCGCCGCTGAGCTGGCTGGCCAGTTCTACGAGCGCGATACGGTGGTGAGGGCGCTGATCGTGGCCATGCTGGCCGGGCAGCACTCGCTGCTGCTGGGGCCGCCTGGCACGGCCAAGTCGGAGCTTGCCCGCGAACTCACGGGGCGCATCGACGGGGCTCGGTACTGGGAGATCCTGCTGAGCAAGTTCACCGACCCGAAGCGCATGTTCGGGCCGGTCGACGTCGCCGCCCTGACCCGCGGCGAGTACACCCAGGTGTTCGCCGGGCGCGCCACCCAGTGCGAGATCGCGTTCATCGACGAGATCTTCAAGTGCTCCGCCGGGGCGCTGAACGAGACCCTGGCGTTCCTCAACGAGCGCCTCTACCACCCCGAGAACGGCGGGGAGCCGGTTGCCTGCCCGCTGATCTCGGCGATCACCGCGAGCAACGAGCTGCCATCAGGCGAGGAGCTAGGCGCGCTCTACGACCGGCTGCTGGTCCGCCTGGAGGTCGGGTACCTGCAGGACCCCTCCAACTTCGCGGCGCTGGTCAAATCGGCCGTGGTCGCACCTGCGGCGCGCGCGCGCACCACGGTGGACCTGGCCGGGCTGCGGGACGCGGTGCAGACCGGGGTGCCCGCGGTGGCAGTGCCGGACGGGACCGTCGACGCGGTCTGCACCCTGCGGGCATCGCTGCGCAGGCAGGAGCTGATCTGCTCGGACCGGCGGTGGAAGCAGGCCGTGCGGCTGCTGCAGGCAAGCGCGTACCTGGCCGGGCGGGCAGCGGTCGACGACGCCGACCTGGAGGTGCTCACCGCGGTGCTGTGGGAGTCGGTCGCCCAGCGGCCAGCGGTCGAGCGCGAGGTGCTGCAGCTGGTCAACCCCGACGCCCGCGAGGCGCTCGACCTGCTCGACGGTGTCGACGAGATCGAGGCGCAGCTGGAGGCCAAGCAGGGGCAGAGCAAGGAGCACCTGGCGGAGTGGGTGATCAAGGAGGCCAACTCCAAGCTCGCCCGGGCAGGCAAGAGGCTCGCCGAGCTGCGAACGCAGAGCGAGGGAGCCGGCCGGGCGACCGGGACACTCGACCAGGCGATCGCCAGGACCAGGGCCGTGCACGGGCGGGTGCTGAGTGAGGCGCTCGGCATCGACGCCACCGCGGTCGCGACGCAGCTGGGGTCGTGACGATGGCAGGCAAAGCGCTGGCGAAGCTCGCAGACCTGGCAGGCAGGGCCGGGCGGTGGCTCGGGCTGGCTGCCCCGGCCGCGCACACGCAGGCCGTGGAGGCAGACCGGTTCGACGAGATGACCTGGCGCGAGATCACCGGCCAGGCCGGCATGCTGCGGCAGGCGATCGAGGACCTGGGCGAGCGTCACGACTACGCGGCCGACCTGGCGCGCGATGTATTCCTGGCGGCCTACAAGACGTCGCCCGCGGTACGGCCAATCGGGGACATGGACCCCTCGCGGCTGGTCAACCGGGCCGTGGTCGCCGGCCTGCTGGACTCCCCCGAGTTCGCCGAGCTGCGGCGGGAGACCACGGGCGACACGTACGCCTCCGCGATGGCGGTGATCGCCATGGCCGAGACGCTGCGCCGGGCACTGGAGCAGGCCGAGGACGCCCAGCAGGCCGCTGACGAGGCAGCCCGGGCAAGGCGCCAGGAGCAGGACGCGGCGGCGGCCGTCGCAGAGGCGCTGGAGGCCGCGACTGGCACGGCCGGCGAGGATGGCTCGATCCCGGCCGACGCCGCCACTGCCGTGCAGGCCGTGATCGGCGGGGCGGAGCAGGCCAGCGAGCGGGCGGCGGCAGCGGCCCAGGCAGCAGGGCAGGCGCTCACCGAGGCAGCGCCCGGCCTGCACCACACCCTGCGATCCGGCGCGTCGCATGCAGCCGAAGACGCCCGCGAGGAGGCGGCGCTCATGGCCGCGTGGGGCGTGGGACCGGGCGAGCTGCAGCGGATGGACTTCGCAGCCCGGCAGCGGCTCGCCGAGCGGCTGAGGTCGGGGCGGGTGGCACCGGTTCATCGACCTGATCGGCCGGTTCCGGCAGATGGCCGAGGGGCAGCGCGCACGGCGGATGGAGCGGGTGCCCGGGGAGCTGGTCGGCATCGAGACCGGCGACGATCTCGGGCGGCTGATCCCCAGCGAGCTGGCCTCGCTCGGGGTGCCCGCCATGCGGGCGGTGTTCGCGGCCCGGTACGCCGAGCAGCGGCTGTACCTGTACGAGCAGCGCGGCGAGACCGAGGCCGGGCAAGGCGCGATCATTTGCTGCGTCGACTGCTCGGGGTCGATGGGCTGTGTGGTCCCGGGCACCGGGGTGTCTGGAGAGGCGTGGGCCAAGGCCTGCGCGCTGGCGATGCTTGACCAGGCCCGGGCGGCCAGGCGGGACTTCGCCGGGATCCTGTTCAGCTCTGCCGGGGAGATCAAGGTGTTCCGGTTCCCGGCCCGCGAGCCGGTGAAGATCAGCGAGGTGCTCGACTTCGCCGAGTTCTTCTGGGGCGGCGGGACCAACTTCGAGGAGCCGCTCGCCGCAGCAGCCGACCTGCTGGAGGCCGAGTTCAGCGACGACGGCCGGATGCGGGGCGACATCGCGCTGGTCACCGACGGGATCTGCGCAGTCGGCGAGGAGTGGATGCGGGCGTGGAACGAGGCCAAGGCGAGGCTCGGGTTCCGGGTGTTCGGCATTCAGATCGGCCGGTCGTACGGCTCGGTCATGGAGGCCCTGAGCGACAACGTGCGGGCGATCGACGACCTGGCCGAGACGTCGGGCGCGGCCGACATCTTCCGGGTCATGTGAGAGCGGGGGATGACGATGACGGCTGAGCACGCACCCACCTCACCGGGCGGCTTCGACGACTACGTAGAGGCCCTGGAGGCCGAGGGCGCTCCGCTGCTCGGGCACCTGGTGCTGTACAGCGTGTACTCAGGCGAAGTGACGCCGGGCGCGATCGCCGGGTGGTTCCGCGAGCTGGGCCTGAACGACGCGTACTGCCCGCGCGAGATCAGCGCCAGGGACGTCTACGAGCGGGTGACCGGGCCGTCCGGGGTCAAGCGCACCTACGAGATCGGCGAGCAGCAGACCCGCCGCGAGCGGCGCCGGGACGGGGCGAAGGGACGCCGGGCGCTGCTGATGATCCGGCACGTGTCCCGCGACAGCAGCGCGATCGTGCGGCACCTGGTGCGCGAGGTCCGCGACGAGGAGCGCGTCCAGCTGGCCTACGACGCCGGGCTAGCCGTGATCTCGTTCGTCCGCGACCAGGCCGACGGCGCAGCGGGCACGGCAGGGTCCCTGGTGATCCAGCCCGACCTGGCCGCGATCGCAGCGCTGCCCGCGCAGGAGCAGGCAGCCGTGCGCGAGGTCCTGGACGAGGTGCGGGACGCCTTCGAGCGCGGCCGGCTGTTCCTGAGCGGCGACAAGCTGCGGGCAGTGGTGCGGGCCTACATCGAGTCGTTCCACCCGATCAGGGTCCGGCCGTCCGGCGGGGTGTACTTCATCGGCGCCCAGCACGCGAAGACGCTGGCGGCGCTGCGGGAGCTGGTGGCCCGCTTCGGTCACGGCAGCAACCTGGCGCGGGTGCCGCTCCCCGATCAGGGGGAGATGCGCGAGATGGTGATCAGCGCGTTCATCGCCCGGTCCAAGGAGGAGCTGGCCAAGCTCGCCGACGAGATCCGCAAGACCAAGCCGGGTGACACCGCGGTGGTCCAGGCGCTGCACAAGCGCTACACCGAGCTGGCTGCCCAGGCTGCCGAGCACGAGCAGCTGCTGTCGGGCAGCATCGACGACGCCCAGGCGAGCATGCGGCTGGTGCAGATGCAGCTGGCCAGCCTGCTGGCCCGGGCGAGCTGACGAGAGACGGGCGGGAGCCGGGCACGATGAGCACCACAAGAAGCGGATCCGGTACGGACGGCTACTCGGCCGAGACCTGGACCTACCTGGGTATCCGGGCCGGGGCCAAGGGCAGGCGGTCGCACGCCTGGCAGGAGCCATCCGGCAGGGTCTGGCTGTACAACGACACCGGTTCGTATGTCACCGGCGGGCTGTACGCGGTCAAGGTCGACCGCACTTCCGAGCGTCTGACACGGACCGCTCCTGAGTACACCGGGCAGATCAGCCCCGACGTCAACCTGGGCGAGCTGGAAGCGCTCAGCAAGGCTGCCCGGGTCAAGCTCGCCCGCCTGGCGCGCGAACGCCGGGACGGCGCCCAGAACGCGGACGACGCCCTGGAACCGCTCCTGGCCATCGCCGGCAAGCTCCGCACAACCGACGACAAGGACGCCCTCGCGGCCTACGTGCTGCGCCGGATCCAGAGCACTTGGCGCTGACCGGCGAACTGCCGGTCCTGAGGAGACAGGAGGAGATTGGCATGACTGAGCTGCGCGAGGTGATGGTGCCCGGGGCGCCCGGGGTCCGGTATGAGGCGAGCTGGGGACGACGCCCGCCGAGGAAGAGCACCACCTGGTGGGCTGGGGTGGTGCACGAGCGCGTCGACGGCGGCGGCATGGAGCTGTGGCACTGCGATCACCGGCACCGCGGTGAGCAGGAGGCGCTGGACTGCGCAGTGGAGTGGGCCAGGGCAAAGGCCGCCGCCGAGCTGGCCGCCTGCCAGCCGCCACCCGGCGCATCAGAGCTGCGTGCTGCGGTGGAGCGAGACCTCGGCATGCCGGTCGAGTTCCGCGACCCCTACAAGCGGTGGAACGATGACGACGACTGACGACCAGATGGCCGAGCGCCGCCGCGAGCTGTCGAATGACCTGTACTTCTACCTGCGCCGGCACGTGCAGTCGATGGCCACGGCAGCAGGGGCAGCCACGATCGAGCGGCCGGTGTGGCCGGGGTCGCCGAGCACCACGACGTACGCCGAGCCGCTGGCCGGGCTGCGGGAGGCAGTGACGCTGCAGGGCAGCGCAGGGCGGGTGATCGAGGACTACGCCCGGTACGCGAGGACCGAGGGCGCGAGCTGGCAGGAGATCGGTGAGGCGCTCGGCCTGGGTGAGGAAGCCAAGGAGCGCCAGCGCAGCGCGGCCGAGCTGGCCTACGAGCAGATCGTGGGCATCCCGGACCTGTGGAGCCAGGCGAACATGTACTGGCCCTGCCCGGCCTGCGGGCAGACCGTCACCGACCGCGGGCCCTACGAGAGTCACCCGGTCGACAACGAGCACGGTCACACCGACGACTGCACGCGCATGGCCGGGGAAGTGGCCGGCTGGCAGGCCGAGCAGGACCGCAGGGAGGCGGCCTGGCAGGCCGAGCGCGACCACGGAGAGGCGGCCGGGTGATGGAGACCAGGCTGCAGTGCGTATCACCCGACGCGGCCCGGGCGGTGGCGATGGAGGCTGACCTGCCGGAGCAGAACCACCGGGCGGAGGCCGAGGGATCCGCTGTCGTGCTGACCTACACAGACAAGCGCTATCCGCTCGACGTGCCGACTGGGCATTTAATCAGGGCCACGCGAGCGACGCCGCGGCGGCCGACGTGATCGCGAGGCTGTGATGGCTCTGACGATCACGGACACGCTGATCACCAGCGACCGCACCGCGCACCTCGCCTGCGCGCACATACCCGGGCGACCCGATGAGGGCTGGCAGGTGAGCTGGCTGCCCGGCGCCGTCGTGGGGCGGCGCACCGCCATCACCGCCATGACCCTGGCGGACCTGGTCAGCGAGGGCGGAGTCATCACCCTCACCAGCCGCGATGACGCACGGTGGCAGCAAGCCGATGCCCTGGCCGGCCGGCTGGGCCTGTCCGGGCCTGCTGCCATCGCGGGTGTTTCCAGGCCGGCCGCCGGCGAGGAGCCTGGGCGGTGAACGGGCACTGGGCAGAGGGCCGCCGACCGCTGGCGATGCGCTCGCAGGATGACCGGGGACCGGTCTACACCGCGGCGGTCGAGCAATCCGAGGCGGCGTTCGCGGCCGTGCGAGGCGTGCTCGGCGACGGCGCGCTGGTCGACACCGCGGCCGAGCTGACTGCAGTGGCGGAGGCGCTGCCCCCGGAGACTCCCGTGCTGTTGGCCGCCTGGCCGCGGATCGCCGCCGGCCAGCAAGCCGCCGATGGCTGGGTGGAGGCTGTCGGGGCCACCATGGCGATGGTGGCCGGGCCGCCGGTCACCCCAGTGCGCGACCAGGCCGGGCGTGAGCACGACGTGATCAGCCCGGCGCTGCAGCTCGGGGTGTTCGTGCTGCCCGGCCCGGATGACGAGGTGCCGGGCGAGACCGAGGCATGCGGCTACTACGCCCGGGCGATCGAGGCGCTGGAGCGGGAGGGTCCGGGCGTCAGCCTGCCCGCCGTCGGAGCGCTGCTGCGGCACATTGCTGACCTGCTGGGGCCGGGCAGCGACTGCTCCCCGGCCGGGTACCTGCCCGATGCGAGCCCGGTAGCCGGGTACATCGCCGAAGAGGCATGGCGCCTGCGGAACGCAGCGGCCGCGCTCACCGAGATAGCCCCGGCCGCCGAGCAGGAAGAGGCTGCGGCAGACGACGAGGATGACCGGGAGCAAGCGGCGCCCACGGCGGTGACCGACGCGATGACCGAGGCGTTCCGGGCTGCCGCAGAGATCACTCCGGGCGGGCCGTCCGGCGGAGCCGACCAGGCCGAGCTGGCCGAGGCAGCCGACCGCGACGAGGAGCAGAGCGGCGATGGCTGACGTGGGCAAGGGCGGCGACGCGGAGCGCCAGCGCGAGACCGATGCCCTCCCCGAGGTGGTCGAGATCGAACTGGCCGACGGCACCCGGGTGAGCGTGCCTTACCGCGAGACGGCCCAGGCCCAGGACGACGCTTGGCGTACGTTCCGGGACTCCGGCGTGGGCAGGATGCTCCTCGGGGCCGGGCTGGAGGAAGACAACCCGCCCAGTGATCGCCAGACCACGCAGTGAGCAGCGCCCAGGGCTTCGAGCCGTACACCCGCTGCCCGGCCTGTCGGTTCATCGCGCCGTCGTCGCCGATGGAGTACGGGATCGGGCCGGACGCCGGGCCCGACTGGAACTACCCGGTGCGGGCAGCGGTGAGCGAGCACTACCGCTGGTTCCGCCCGGAAGTCCTGATGAGCAGACGGGCCGCCGCAGCGTTGGCGCGCGCGGCGGCCCTAGGTCAGCGACCTGTCTAGGAGGTCACCGTCCATGGCCGACACGATCCCATACCCGCTGCGGCTGTACCTGGACAGTCTGCGGTGAGCGAGCAGGAGGCGATCGGGGACGCCCGGCGGAGCCTGGGCCGTCAGCTGGCCGCCTTTCGGCTCAAGGCCGGCCTGACCCAGGGCCAGCTCGCGCACCGGACCGGTTATCACCGCACCACGATCGCGCACGCCGAGGCCGGTGACCGCGCCTCCCGCGACCTGGCCGAGGCCGCCGACCGGGTACTTGACGCGGGCGGGCGGCTGACTGCTGCCCGCGACGCGATCAGCGCAGCGGTTGCGGCCCGCGGCCAGGCCGCCCGCCAGCCGCGGGGCCGCGCGTCCGTGCTGGCGGCCGACGATGGCGCGCCCGTGCCCGCCACGGCCATTTGCACGGTCGAGAGCACCTGCCCGGGATGCGACCAGCGCCTGGCCGTCCGCGTGGCCGTGTCGCTGCTGCCTGCCGTGCCGCCAGTCCCCCAGCCGTAGACCTCACCGGGGGACGGTGCGTGCCGTTGCGCGTGCCGGGTGCCGCACGGCGGGCCGCACCCGGCATTGTCCGGGTCTGGGCTCCCCGCCCCCGCCGGACCTATCCACCTGCGATGGCGCCAGCGGCAGCACCGTCCCGGAGGTTTATGATGGACACTGCCTGGACCAAGCCCAGCCTCAGCTACGCCAACGGCAACTGCGTCGAAGTGGCCTGGCACAAGGCTGCAGCCAGCAACGGGACCCACTGCGTCGAGGCGGGCGGCGGGATCTGCGGCATGGTGCACGTCCGGGACTCCAAGGACCCGGACGGCCCCGTGCTGACGTTCCCCCCCGGCACATGGCAGGCGTTCCTCGCCGACGTCAAGGCCGGCGAGCTCGGCCTGGCCTGACGCCCCGCTGATGCCCGAACTGTTCACCTGCCCGGCCTGCGGGGCAGTCACGCGCGACCCTGACCTGGCCCGGATCGGCTACTGCGCTGACTGCTGCGGCTACACCGGCCGGTGCGGGGCCGGGTTCATCGGGTGCCTGCTTCTCGCCACGGGCGCCGTGAGCACCGGGCAGTGGCACTGGCACTGGCCCTGCGCCGAGCCGGGTCCAGAGCGCTGACGCGTGACCTACCGGGACGGCGCCGCCGCTGACATCGTGCTTTGCACCCCGCACGGCGACTGCCTGCGCTGCGGCGGCGCGCTGTGAATGCGGGCCCGGGGCCTCCGGCTGACCTGCCTGGACGGGGATCAGCCCGCGTTGAGGGATTGGCACCGTGCCTGACCCGCGCCGCGCCGTGAGCATCGAGGACGAGATCGCGGCCGACTGGCCCGGGGATGAGATCCTCGCTGCGCTGCGCTCCCGGTCGCCCGCCCAGCGGAAGGACCGCCGCGGCACGCCACCGCAGGAAGCGCCGGCCGGCACGGGCCGGGCGCTGAGCACCGATCAAGTGATCCGCGCTTATGCCGCCACGCTTGTCCCGGACTACGACGGCATGGCGTGGATCTATCCCGGCGATCTCGCGCAGTTCGCAGCCGCGCATAACTGGGCCGGCCCGGTGCGGCGCCCGCGGCAGGCCCTGCTGGCCGCCCTGGCCCGCCTGGCCGACCGCGGGGCACTGGACCGGCGGCCGGGCCGCGCCAGCTACAAGACCCGGCCGCCGGGGTACGCGGAGTGCCCCGATCCGGTCATCGCAGGGGGAAGGGTCGCGGAGACCGACCACCAGGTGCGCGTGCCCGGCTCCGGGATCGGGATCGGGCAGGTCAGGGAGCTGGGGGGGCCATGGCCGTGCCGGTCCTGAGGATGGTGCCGCAGCCCGACGGCAGGCCGCATCCCGAGCTGCGCGCCGACGGCCCCTCGCCCCGGGTGCAAGCAGAAACGGGCGGCGAGCCGCTCACCGTCCTGCGCACCCGCAAAGCCGTGCTCGGCTGCGTCACCAGCCCCGACAGGGTGATGGCCGGGATCACCGCTGACGGCGAGCTGCGCACCTGCCCGGTGCTCGGCGCCGAGCGGCAGGACAAGCGCGGCGGGATGCTCAACATGAACCCGCCAGATCACACGACATTCCGCAAGCCGGTGAACCGCATCTTCACCCGCGCCGCCGATGACGCCGCGCGCGAGGACGCCGAAGCCGTCGCCCTGGACCTCGCCGCCAGGCTGCGCGGGCACAAGACCTCCGACCTGGCCGCCGACTACGCCGACCCCTTCGCCGCGGCTGTGGTCTGCCGGTCACTCGGCCTCCCCGCCGGCGAGTGGCCGCACATCCTGGCCGGGTCGCAGAACGCCTTCCCCCCGGTCCACGGCGTGGCCGCGATCGACCGCGTCGACGCCGGATGGCGCGAGGCCTACGAGTTCTACGCCCTCACCCGTGACCGTGCGCACCCGGACGTTACGGTGGCGCAGATCTCCCGGGCCTTCCGCGGGTTCGGTCTCGCCCCGCTCACCCACGTGCTCGGCAACGTCGGCGGCGGGTACCCGGCGGTGCGGCAGTCGGCGCGCCGACTCCTGCGGGAGATGGCCGGGGACTACCGGTTCCACGCCGATGCGTGCCTGCGGCGCACGATGTCCTGGTCCGCGCTCACCGGCCTAGTCCTGAACACCCGGGCCCTGTTCCCGCTTGACGTGCCCCGGCGGTGCGCAGCGGAAGAGGGCACGTACCTGGACGGGAAGTTCTTCGCCCCGGGCCAGCTGGCGCTGCCGTCGCTGGCCGCCGCCGCGGCCGATCTGGCATGGCCCCCGCCTGCGGCCGATATCGCGTTCAGCTCCGGCCGCCACCGCTGCCCCGGGGGCCGGCTGGCGCGCATGTGGCTGACGGCCGCCGCGGAGATCTTCTTCACAATCCACCCCAAAGCGCGGCTGTCCGGCGATGAAGGGCCGTGGGAGGGCGACACCCTCGCCGCGCCGCGCTGGGTCACAGTCACGGGCCTGAGCTGATCATGCTGCGCGGCCTGGTCCTCGCCGAGCTGGAATGGCCCGCTGTCGCGGCCTCGGCCGCAGGGACCGGGTAGCGGTGGCGGTCTACGCCTATGACTGGGCCCACCACAGGACGCTGCCGCACCCGGTGTCCCCCTCTCTGTCAAACTCCCGTGAGACATGAGGCTGAAGTAAACCTCTGTAGTGAGTAGGGCGAGACGGGACCCACGAGACAGTGACACTGACCATGGCAGACATGGCCTCCTCGACGCGCGAGGATGGGCAGGTGGCCTCCAGGCGGGGCCCGCGGGCGAGCCAGCCGAAGCGGCGGACCTTCACCGCGGCCTACAAGCTCAAGATCCTCGAGCGGTATGACGAGCTGGAGGATCCGCGGGAGCGCGGCGCGCTGCTGCGCCGGGAAGGGCTGTATCACTCGCATATCGAGTACTGGCGGCAGGCGCGGGATAAGGGCGCGCTGACGGCGCTTTCGGAGAAGCCGGCCGGGCGGCCGTCGCGCAGCCAGGCGGAGGTGGAGAACGAGCGGCTGCGGAAGGAGAACGAGAAGCTCGCAACGGAGCTGGCCCGGACCAAAGCGGCGCTGGAAGTGGTGGGAAAAGCACACGCGCTCTTGGAAATGCTCTCCGAGAGCGCGAATTCAGGCACGAGGCCGGGCAGGTGATCAGCCAGGCGGTAGCGGACCTGGAGCCTTTGCTGCCGGTAAAGGCCGCCTGCGAGCTGGTCGGCCAGCCGCGGTCGACGCTATACCGGCGGCG
>Ga0070707_100005202_pt1 | contig 12177 bp, 11 predicted proteins | sample KBSK5502metaG_FD_65468 | JGI IMG/M metagenome (GOLD analysis project Ga0070707, IMG submission 65468) | Corn, switchgrass and miscanthus rhizosphere microbial communities from Kellogg Biological Station, Michigan, USA - KBS K5-50-2 metaG | ecosystem: Host-associated > Plants > Roots >... | reverse complement strand
CTGGCTCTTGAGCCGGCCAGGTACGGCAGGCTGGCCGCGGACTATCTGCCGGTCGTTAATTGAGACAGGCCCACACGTCACTCACGCCGTCCGCCGACGCCCGTTTGCGGACACTCGCGGCCAGGCGCGGCCGAGGGGTGAATATGCGGTAGCTAGTTCGGGCGTCTCGCGAGTCGAACGTTAACGGTCTGCGGGAAGCTCGCCGCGCACGTGGACATGGAGCGGGCTTCGGCGGCCAGCGGGGAAGGACTGGCACCTCCCCGGGTGGGCCGGTTCGGTGAGCTGCGGGCGCTGCCGGTCACTGCCTGGATCGACGGGCAGCACGTCCGGCGTGTCCGGCTCGAGCACGGCGCTCTGTCAAGGAACCGGACGACGGTCGACTTGCGGGAGTTCGGCGTCCCGGCGGGCGGCGTGGACTGGTCGCGGCTGCTCGCCTTCCGGTCCCCTGGCTACGCGGGTGAGCCCGCACGCCGGTATCAGCGGGCCCTGCGGCGACTTAGCCGAGTGCACTAACGAGCGGGCAGGAAGCATGGTCTGGGCGCTGGCCGTGATCGTGCTCTTGAGCGTTGGCGTGCCGGCCGGCGCCTGGAGCTACACGCGGCTGCGGCCACCACCGCCGCCAGCAGGCTCGGGACAGGCTGCGACTCGATCGACCGATGGCTCCTGCGGCAACATGGCCTGCCGCCGGCCGAGCGGGAACGGGCCCGCATGGCAGTGTTTCATGGCCGCCAGGTCGCCGACCAGGTAATGGAAGCAGCCGCACATGAGCTGGCCGCGAAGGTGCTCGCGCGGGTGGCGTCCGGAGTCCGGTGTAAATCGACGGGCGTGGTTCCGGCTTCATGGTCAGGTTAGGCGTTTGGTGTGACAGTCAGGGGCTGGTTGGGCTGAGGTCGGTGATTGCGACTGCGTCCTCGCAGTGGGGGCACTGGCCGCCGGGCCCGATGCGGCGGCAGAAGGTTCCGCAGTCGTCGCAGCGCTGGCGGCCGAGGTAGCGCTGGCCGCACTCGCCGCATTCGTACACGGTGTGGTCGCGGGCCGGCCGGGTGGGCGGGGCAGCAAGCACGCCGATGGCGGGCCGGAGATGGCGGCGGCCGCGCCAGCCGGCCTGGCGGCAAGCGTCGGAGCAGCAGCGGCGCAGCCCGGTGCGGGTGAAGGCCCGGCCGCAGGCGGGGCAGGCGGCCGTATCGTTACGGTCATCGTTACACGACGGCATCGGCGGTCCTGCGGGTTGAAGGGTCGACCCCGGCAGGCAGCCGCCCGCCGCGCCACCCGCAAGGTCCCAGTCCCGCCCGAGCTGGTAACCATGCTGCGTGCGCACATCGAACGCTTCGGCACTACCGATGACGGGCGACTGTTCCGCAGCGAGAACGGCAACCCGATCCAGCCCTCCACCTACTGGCGGGTCTGGCAGAAGACCCGGGCGCTTGCCCTGGCTCCAGGCCAGCTCGCCACGCCGCTGATGCGCCGCCCCTACGACCTACGCCACTCGGGCATCACCTGGCGGCTCAACTCCGGCGTTCCCCCAACCGAGATCGCTGCCTGGGCCGGGCACAGCGTCGAGATGCTGCTGCGCGTCTACGGTCGCTGCGTTGCCGGACTTGAAGACGTGTGGATCGCCCGCATGGAGGCCAGGCTGCGCGGCGGTGAGACCGACGATCAGGAGGGGCCCCGATGACACTTATGGCCGAGTGCTCCAAGCGCCGCGGACGACGCATATCCGGGGCGTGTATGGGGCGCGGAAGGCGGCGCGAAGGGCGTCGGGTTACGGACAGTGGCGGAGCGACCGCGGCTGCCAGGCCGATGTATCCGCAGGTCAGACGCCATTTCAGCAGGTCACGACAGGGCGCCCCCAGCAGGATTCGAACCTGCGCACACGGCTCCGGAGGCCGTTGCTCTATCCCCTGAGCTATGGGGGCTGGCGCGCCCAAGCCCTTTCGTAACGGGCCGTTCGCGGACTGAGCAAGGGTACCAGCAGGAAGGATCTCGAGGACACGTGCTCGATCTGCGAGCGTCGGGACGCTACCTCCAGGTAGCCTCACGCCGTGACACAGGGACTCGGGCGTGTGCTTGTTGTCGATGACGATGAGGTCATCAGGCAGCTCATCGCCGTGAACCTGCAGCTCGAAGGCTTCGATGTGTTCACTGCGGTCGATGGCCAGGACTGCCTCGACCGGGTCGATGAGATCAAGCCCGACGTGATCACGCTTGACGTGATGATGCCCAGGCTGGACGGCTGGGTGACCGCGACCCAGCTCCGCCGCAACCCGAGCACGGCGGCGATCAGGGTTGTCCTGATCACCGCCCGCGCACAGGAGGACGACAAGGACCGGGGCCGCCAGGTCGGCGTCGACGCCTACCTCACCAAGCCGTTCGACCCGGCCGAGATGATCCGCGTGGTCCGCGAGCTCGCCGGCGCCCCGAGTAGCGCCTTCGACTAACGATGTGTCCCGGCGAGCGAGCAGCCTGCGATGATCCCCGCCGACATCGGAGCCGAGATCGCGCGCATGCTGCACGCGGCGGTCGCGGCAGGCGACCTGCCTCACGCCGCCGTGGCGCTGTCCGCCGCAGGGACGTGGCGGCCCGCGCCCGCCGAGGCCGGTGGCGGCCCTGGCACCTACGCGACGTCGCTGCCGCTTGAGATCGCCCGGCTGACCGGCCGCCCGGCCGAGACATCCGCCGGCTGGCTCGCGGCTGGCCTCGGCACGGTTGCGTGGGTCCGCAGCGCGCGGGTGACCGGCGGCTACGTGACTATCACGGTGACGGCTGGGCACCTGGCGGCCCTGCCGGCCAGGATCGTCGCTGCAGGGCCGGCCGTCCTGCGCAGCGGCGCTCTGGCCGGCGCGCGGATCACCGCGCCGGTCCTGCCCGATCCGGCCGCCGCGCCCGGCTGGAACCGAGCCTGGCGAACCCAGCGCGACGCGCTTGCCGGCAGGCTCGCCGCGGCCGCCGGGGCCACGGTGCTGTTCGTCGATTCGCAACGAAACTCCACTGCGGACTCGCCGACCCCAGGGACCGCCGCCGCCGTGCCGGCCGCCGTGACGCGCCACGGCGCGGATGCCGTCAGGTACGCGCTGGCGAGGGCATCGGCGGCTCGGCCGCGCGCGATCGAGCGCCAGCTTGGCCGCCCGCTCGACCTGGATAACCCATTTGTCGTCGTCAGGTACGCCCACGCCGATGCCGCATCCACGCTGCGGTGGGCAGCCGACCTCGGGCTGACGCCTTCTGGGGAGGCGGCGCAGCCCGCGGTCGGCGAGATTCCGCGGCCAGAACTCGCGCTGATCGACGCCATGTCCTGGCTGCCTGAACGCGTCGCGGCGGCGGCACGCCGCGCCCGCCCGGCCGAGCTCACCGCGTGTCTGGAGCGTGTCGCAGGAAGCTGGCTCGACTGCGCGGATCAGTGTCCTGCGCTGCCGTTCCGCGGCGCGGCGGCGCCCGCTGATCCGGGCGGGCCTGCTACCGCGCGCAGGCTCGGCCTCGCGGACGCGGCGCGCGTCGTTCTCGCGGCGGGCCTGCGGCTGCTCGGGATGGCCGCGCCCGCACGAATGTGATGGCGCGACGGCTCTGCGACCTGGCCGTCCAGGGTCTTGTCAGAACCTCCCAGTTAATATAATTTCGGGCCTAACGCTCCTGATCTTGGACCGGCACGGACGGCCGCAGGAACTTCATTTGCGTGAGGTTCAAGAAAGAGTGAAGCGGGTATCGCATGGCGTGTAAGCCCCCAAGGCGTCGACGATCTCGGCGTAGCTCAATCCCTACGGGCCGTGCAGTTATCCACCAGGCGAACCATCAGGAGACCCTGCCGGCACAGAGCTTCCGGAGTCGAGTGCTCGTAACGTTGATGGCGTCTCCGGCTGTTCGGATCAGCAACAGCGATGCCCGGTGGCGGCCAGAGGTCCAGAAGGAATGTCGTGACCGCTCTTGGTGTTAGACTGTTCGAAGCATCAGGCGCTCCGCCCGGGGGCGCAGTGCTTATCCGCATCCCGTCAAGCCAACACCGCAGCATGCGGCCGGGCCGACACTGCAGCATCTGGCAGCGGGGTGCTCTCGGAGACATTCATCTGTCGGGAGACATTCGAACCACGCGCCTGGCTTGCCACCCGGACCGGCCACGTGTGCGCCTACCGGTCGCAACCAGGCAGGGTCGGGAGACGGCCATACCTGTTGGCACCGATGGCGAGCGCGCCGCGATGCGCAGCGGCACATTGCCGGTCGCTGGTGACCCCACACCCTGGAAGGACCCCTCGTGACCGAAAGCACGAATCTGTTCGCGGACTCGCCTGAGCCGTCGCTGGCCGATGACGCCCCGGCGTCGGGCACGGCTGCTGGCTCCGCGGAGTCCGGCGCGGCGGGGTCTTCCGCAGAGCAGACCGGCGCGGTACGCTCCTGGCCTGGCAGCCCGGCCGCGGCCGACCCGAGCGGACCAGGCGGAACCGGGCGGCTGCCGGCGATGCTCCTGCCCGAGTTGCAGCGAATCGCGCAGTCAATCGGCATCACCGGCACGGGCCGGATGCGCAAGGGTCAGCTGATCGCGGCGATCGAGGAGCGGCAGCGCGACGGGGGTGCCGCCGGCAGCGCCGGCCAAGCCGCTGACTCGGGTGCGGCCGCCGTCGAGCGAACACAGGCCGCGCCGGCAACGGGCGCATTGGGCTCGCTGCCGGACCGGGGACATCAAGGCGAAGCGAATGGAAACTCAGTCAAGCGGAACGCGTCTGCGGGAGCCGATGCTGACCGCCCCTTCGAGCAGGATGCCATGGAATCAGAAGGATCAGGGCAGCTCAGCATGATCAGTGACGACACCTCAGGACCGGCCGTCGGCGCGGTTGAGGTTCCGCCGGGCGGCGCGACGGCCGGCGAGGCCGGCTTCGGGCGTGTCCAGGAGGTCGGCCCGGCCGCCGGCCCTGCCGAGCGGGGCGCTGCGCCCGGCCTTGACCGGCCCGGCCAGGACGCGACCTCGACTGGTGCGGGAGGCGGCCTCGACGCGGGCTCCGCGGGCAGCCTCGACACGACTTCGGTGGTGCAGCCTGGCGCGGGCCAGGACGGCGACCAGGGTTCAGCCAGGCGCGACGCAGGGTCACGCAGGGACGCGCAGCGCGGTGACAACCGGCGCGGCCGCGGCAACGGCCGCAGGGACGACGCCGGCCGGGCCGGCGACGGGCCTGCCGGTCCCGACCAGGCCCGCGACGCGGGCCGCGGCGACCAGCAGGGCCGCGGCGACCAGCAGGGCTACCGCGACGGGGCGAGCCGGGATGGTGCCAGCCGCGATGGTGCTGGGCGGGACAGTGCCAGCCGGGACAACGGGGGCGTCGGCCGCGACGACGACCGGGACAGCCAGAGCCGCAGGAGCAGGGATCGCGATCGGTTCCGCAACCGCAATCAGGGCACGAACAGGCGCAGGGAGCGCGGCGGAACCGGCGACTCCGAGCCAGTGATCACAGAAGACGACGTGCTGATCCCGATCGCGGGCATACTCGACGTCCTCGACAATTACGGCTTCGTGCGGACGACCGGGTACCTGCCGGGCGCGAACGACGTGTACGTCTCGCTGTCCCAGGTGCGCAGGCACGGCCTGCGCAAGGGCGACGTGATCGAGGGTGCCATCCGCCAGCCTCGCGAGGGTGAGCGGCGGGAGAAGTTCAACGCCCTGGTCCGGCTCGACAAGGTCAACGGCCTCGACCCTGAGGAATCGAAGAACCGCGCGGAGTTCTCCAAGCTCGTCCCGCTGTACCCGCAGCAGCGGCTGCGCCTGGAGACCGACCCGACGGTGATGACGACGAGGATCATCGACCTGATCGCCCCGATCGGCAAGGGCCAGCGCGGGCTGATCGTGTCGCCGTCCAAGGCGGGCAAGACGCTGATCCTGCAGGCGATCGCGAACGCGATCACCAAGAACAACCCAGAGTGCCACCTCATGGTCGTGCTCGTGGACGAGCGTCCCGAGGAAGTCACCGACATGCAGCGCTCCGTCAAGGGCGAGGTGATCTACTCGACATTCGACCGGCCTTCTGAGGACCACACGATGGTCGCCGAGCTCGCCATCGAGCGGGCCAAGCGGCTGGCCGAGATGGGCCACGACGTGGTCGTGCTGCTCGACTCGATCACCAGGCTCGGCCGTGCTTACAACTTGTCGGCGCCGGCCAGCGGCCGGATCATGTCGGGCGGCGTGGACTCGACGGCGCTCTACCCGCCCAAGCGGTTCTTCGGCGCCGCACGCAACATCGAGCATGGTGGCTCGATCACGATCCTGGCTACGGCCCTGATCGAGACCGGCTCGCGTGCCGACGAGGTCATCTTCGAGGAGTTCAAGGGCACGGGCAACATGGAGGTCCGGCTCCGCCGTGAGCTCGCCGACAAGCGGATCTTCCCCGCCATCGACATCGACGCGTCAAGCACCCGCAAGGAAGAGCTGCTCATGACGCCGGAGGAACTCAAGATCGTCTGGCAGCTCCGCCGCGTGCTGCACGCGCTCGAGCCGCAGCAGGCTCTCGAGGTGCTGATGGAGCGGATGAAGGAGACCAAGAGCAACGCCGAGTTCCTGCTGCACGTGCAGAAGACAACGGTGGCTTCCTAGGCCTTCCCGACCGCCCATCGCGGGAATCCGCGAGGGCTCGCGCCTGTTGACGATGTGGCACGCTGGTGTGCCGAAAAGTGCGGTACCGGTTCACGCCCGGAGGACTTACTCCTCAGGGCGACCCGGCGACCGCCGGAACCAGGAGAGAACATGAAGCGCCAGATTCACCCGGACTACGTGGTGACGCACGTGACCTGCACGTGCGGGAACACCTTTACCACCCGCAGCACGGCGAAGAACGGCGTGATCCACGCCGACGTCTGCTCGAACTGCCACCCGTTCTATACCGGCAAGCAGAAGATTCTCGACACCGGCGGCCGCGTCGCCAGGTTCGAGCGCCGGTTCGGCAAGCAGGGCAACAAATAGCTCGGTCGGCCCGCCCCGGCGCGGGGACAGCCCCAGCGAACCCGCCGAGGCGCTGGTCGGATTTCATACCGGCGAGCCCGGGCGTGCGAGGGCTCGGGGGTCGTCCCCTGGGTCCGCACCGCCTGGGCTCGCTGCCACGTTTTCGAGGAGGTAAGCAATGCTAGAGCGGCTTGCCGACCTCGCCGCCGAGCACGCGCGGCTTGAGCGCGACCTCGCGGACCCGGCCGTCCACGCCGACCAGGACAAGGCGAGGGCCATGGGCAGGCGGTACAGCGAGCTCTCGCCGATCGTGCAGGCCTATAGCCAGTGGCGGCGGGTCAGCGACGACCAGGCGGCCGCCGTCGAGCTGGCGGGCGAGGATCCGTCGTTCGCGGCGGAGGCGCGCCAGCTCGCCCGCCGCAGGGAGGAGCTCGAGCAGCGGCTCGAGCACCTGCTCGTGCCGCGCGACGCCCTCGATTCCAAGGACGCCATACTCGAGATCAAGGCGGGGGAAGGCGGCGACGAGTCGGCCCTCTTCGCCGCCGACTTGCTGCGCATGTACCTGCGGTACGCCGAGCGGCAGGGCTGGAAGACCGAGATACTCGATTCCACCATCACCGGGCTGGGCGGTTACAAGGACGTCACCGTCGCGGTCAAGGCCGCCGGGCGCGGCAGCCTGGCCGGAACCGGCGATGGCGCCTGGTCGCTGCTGAAGTATGAGGGCGGCGTGCACCGCGTGCAGCGCGTCCCGGTCACCGAGTCGCAGGGCAGGATCCACACCTCGGCCGCCGGCGTGATGGTGATGCCCGAGGCAGACCCAGTAGAGGTCAGCATCGACCCGAACGACCTGCGGATCGACGTGTTCCGTTCGTCGGGGCCCGGCGGGCAGAGCGTGAACACCACCGATTCCGCGGTGCGGATCACCCACCTGCCGAGCGGCATCGTGGTCTCCTGCCAGAACGAGAAGAGCCAGCTGCAGAACAAAGAGGCGGCGCTGCGAATCCTGCGCGCCAGGCTGCTGACCGCGGCACAAGAGGAGGCCGAGGCTCAGGCGTCGGCCGAGCGCCGCAGCCAGGTCGCCACGGTGGACAGGTCGCAGCGAGTCAGAACCTATAACTACCCGGAGAACCGGATCTCCGACCACCGGGTCGGCTTCAAGGCCTACAACCTGGACCAGGTGCTTGACGGGGACCTGGACGCGGTCATCGGGGCGCTGGTCGAGGCCGACCGGGCGGACAAGCTCGCGTCGGGCGGCTCGGGGCCGTCGGGGTCCGGAGGTGTCCCCACGGACGGCTCAGTGTCCCCCAGGGCCGGCACCGCCTTCCGGGCGTGACGGCCGATGAGCCTGCTGATGACCGAGGTCGCCGTCGCGGCGTCGCGGCTGGCGGAGGCGGGCGTCGAATCGCCGCGTGCCGACGCCGAGCTGATGGCGGCATACCGGCACGGCGTGCGCAGGAGCCAGCTCAACCTGGTCGCTGACAGCGAGTTCGACCCCCGGTACTGGGATGACGTGGCGCGCCGCGAGGCGCGCGAACCGCTGCAGCACATCACGGGCACGGCGATCTTCAGGTACCTGGAACTTGAGGTCGGGCCGGGCGTGTTCGTGCCGAGGCCGGAGACCGAGGTGATGGCCGGGTGGGCGATCGACCGTCTCACCGAGATGGACGTCGCGGAGCCGGTCGTCGCCGATCTGGGCACCGGCTCCGGCGCGATCGCGCTTGCCATCGCGCAGGAGGTGCCGAGGGCCTCGGTGCATGCGGTCGAGGGCGACCCGCTCGCCATCGAATGGGCCGAGCGCAACATCGCCCGCTGCGCGGCCGCGGCGGCGCACACCAAGGGGCGGGTCACGCTGCGCGCCGGGGACTTCAGGTCCGCGCTGCGCGACCTCGACGGCGCGGTCGACCTGGTGATCAGCAACCCCCCGTACATCCCTGTCGGGGCGGCCGTGCCGCCCGAGGTCGGCGAGTTCGAGCCGCCGGCGGCGCTGTATTCAGGTGCTGACGGACTCGACGCGATCCGGGTGGTCGAGCAGACGGCGCGGCGGCTGCTGCGGCCTGGTGGTTTGCTGGCGGTCGAGCACGGCGCGCCGCAGGGCAGCGGAGTGTACTGGGTCTTCGCGGAGGAGAACGGTTGGGCGCAGACCAGGAATCATGCGGACCTGGCCGGGCTTGACCGGTTCGTCACCGCGGTCTGGCCGTGACCACGGCAGTGTTCATTGGCGCGCCTCCGGCACGACGTCTCGTGGCAGGATGTTCAGCGCCTTGGGGGCGAGCGGGAGACAACACATGAGCGAGACATTCGACTGCGCCGACGAGGCGCAGCGGACCGCGGGCGTCGCCGCGGCCGTCGCGGCCGTGCTCAAGGGCGAGCTGGTCGTGTTCCCGACGGACACCGTCTACGGTATCGGCGCCGATGCGTTCCGGCCCGCCGCCGTGAACGACCTGCTGCATGCCAAGGGACGGGGTAGGGACATGCCGCCGCCTGTGCTGGTCGGATCGGTGCGCGCGGCCAGCGCGCTCGTCGAGGATCTGGGCCCGTACGGCCATGAGCTCATCGACGAGTTCTGGCCGGGCGGGCTGACCCTGATCTGCCGGGCGAGCAGGTCGCTGAGGTGGGACCTCGGCGAGACCAAGGGAACGGTCGCCGTGCGGATGCCGCAGCACCCCGTGGCGCTCGAGCTGCTGGCCGAAACCGGCCCGATGGCGGTCAGCAGCGCGAACCTGACCGGCCAGCCCGCTGCCACGTCGGCGGCCGCGGCCCGCGAGCAACTCGGCGACCTGGCGGAGGTCTACCTGGACGGCGGGCCGTGCCAGGCGGACACCCCGTCCACGATCGTCGACCTCACCGGCGACATGCCAAGGCTGCTGCGCACCGGCGTGGTCTCGATCGGGCGACTGCGCGAGGTCGCCGCCGTAGCCATGGGCCCGGATTGAGTGGAGCGCCCGGCATGCGGCCGCACCGGGGGTGCCATAGAGTGAAGTGCGATGTCTGATGATCTCCGGGCCTGGTGAGCGCGGTGCGAGAGTACATGCTGACCTTGCTCGTCGCGGCGGCCGTGACGTATGTGCTGACGCCGTTGGTGCGGCGCGCCGCCATCAGGTTCGGCGTCGTCAAGCCGGCCAGCGATCGCGACGTGCACGCCGCGCCGATCCCGCGGATGGGCGGCGTCGCGATGTACGCGGGCGTGGCGGCCGCGCTCCTCGTGGCGAGCCGGCTCTTTCCGCTGAACGAAACCTTCCATGCCACCAACCTCGTCCTCGGCCTGCTCGGGGCCGGCGGCCTGATCGTTATCATCGGCGTGATCGATGACCGCTGGGGGGTCGGCGCGATCGGCAAGCTGCCTTTCCAGGTGGCGGCGGCGGGAATCCTGTTCGCCAGCGGCGCGCGGCTTACCTATTTCCCTGCGCCGCACGACGGCCTGTTCAGCCTGACCAAGAACGAGTCCATCGTGCTGACGATCCTCATCGTGGTGGCGACGATCAACGCGATCAACTTCATCGACGGGCTGGACGGCCTGGCCGCGGGCATCGTGTTCATCGCCGCGATCTCGTTCTTCGTCTACTACTACTGGCTGACCAAGATCCTCGGCCTCTCGGCCGAGGCCGTGCCCGCGCTCGCGGCGATCGTGCTGGCCGGCGCGTGCCTCGGATTCCTGCCGCACAACTTCTATCCGGCGCGGATATTCATGGGCGACACGGGCTCGATGCTGCTCGGCCTGCTGCTCGCCTACGTGCCGATCTGGGCGATCAACTCGCTCGACTACACGAGCCTGAACTACAAGGCGAACAGGTACGCCGAGATCCTGCCGCTGCTGCTGCCCGCCGCGGTCATGGTGATCCCCTACGTCGACATGCTGCGCGCGGTGGTCAGGCGGACGAGGGCGGGCCTGTCACCGTTCGCCGCGGACCGCAAGCACCTGCACCATGCGATGCTGGAGATCGGGCACTCGCACAGGTCGAGCGTGCTGATCCTGTACGCATGGGCGGCGCTGTTCGCCGCCACAGTGGTCGGCTTGTCGATCTCCACGGTGAGCCTGTCCGTGCTCGTCTGGACCACGCTGGCCGCCGTGCTTGCCCTTGCCCTGCTGTCGATACCCAAGTGGCGGTGGTGGGAGCGCAGCCGCCCGGAGGTCGCCGGGAACGCGAGCCGGGCGGTGCCGGAACGCGTTCCCTCGTACGGGAACGGGGCCGCCCCCGAATCGCCTGGGCCGGGGCGGCAGGCGCGGCCCGCGGCCCGGTCGGCGGCCGGGGGCCGCCCCGAGGAGGACGAAGCGGAACGCTGGCGTTTCTCCGCGCCCCGTGAGGTCACGCCGACGCCGGTGGCACCCCTCGACGCCACGATGCCGATCGAACGGCCAACCGCGAGGGCGTCGGGCAACGTTCGCCCGTGAAGGGCTGTGTTGGCCCGGGGGGACGACCCCCCGGAGCCCCCCGATGGCGGGGCGCCTTGGGGTGCCGCCTTCCCTCGTCGCAACGTCGCTTCTCAGTCCAGGCGGCACCGCGCCCCGCCCGCACAGCCACATCGGTTGCATTCGTCACGTTCGGTGACCTGGTGAGGCCAACGCCGGAGAGCTTGTGATATCTTTCACGAGCAGCCGCACACCGTCGGCTGCGTGGTCCGTGATACGTTTCGGACGCCTGGCTGTACCGGGTTTTCCGCTGCCGCCCCCGGCCGCCGGAACGCTACCGGGACACCCGCACCGCAACGTACGAGCCGGCCGGCCGACAGGCCGGCCGCACAGTCCCTCCGGAGTTTGAAAACTCATGCTGGCGAACTACGCCCAGATCGCCCGCCGGTCCACGATGACCACGGCGGCGGTGGCCGTGGTCATGATCGCCATCGGCGTGGCCGTCGGCGGGGCGAAGGGGCTGGTGGGGGCACTGCTGGGAGCCGCCCTGGTCGCTGTCTTCTTCGGAATCAGCGTGCTCGCGGTAGGCCGCGCCGCGCGGCGCAGCCCGCAGGCGATGATGATCACCGCGATGACGACTTACATCGCGAAGATCCTGGTGCTGCTCTTCTTCGTGGTGCGGTTCGCCGGCACCACAGCCTTCAGCGCGCGGCTGTTCGGCCTCACCGCCTTGGTCTGCATACTCGCCTGGTCGGCGTCGCAGGTCTACTGGTCGATGCGGCTGAAGGCGCCCTACGTCGAGCCGTCGGGACGGTGAGGTCCCGTGATGGCAGGTCGGGGCGAGGCGGCCGGTGATGGCCGGCGATTCACAGAACGCGGGCTGGACGATCTTCGGCTACCTGATCGCGGGGATGGC
>Ga0070707_100005201_pt1 | contig 12178 bp, 9 predicted proteins | sample KBSK5502metaG_FD_65468 | JGI IMG/M metagenome (GOLD analysis project Ga0070707, IMG submission 65468) | Corn, switchgrass and miscanthus rhizosphere microbial communities from Kellogg Biological Station, Michigan, USA - KBS K5-50-2 metaG | ecosystem: Host-associated > Plants > Roots >... | reverse complement strand
GGGGTAGCCCGCCTCGGCGAGGAGCTGCTTGGCCCGGCTCACGTCGTAGCGATACATCGGAACGGCGCGATAGCCCCACGTGCTCGGAGCCACGATCGACTGCGCCTCGACGCCGTAGCCGCTCAGGATTCCGGTGACGAGGCCGCGTCGGGTGACGGCGAAGTTCAGCGCCTGGCGAACCCGCGGGTCGTCGAAGGGCTTCCGGATGACGTTGATGCCGATGTGAGCGACGCGGTTGCCGTCCTTGGCGAGGATCGTCAGATCGGGCCGCGCGCCCAGGCGCACCGCCTCGCGCGGCGGGACGTTCACGATGACCTGGGCCTGGCCGCTCTCGAGCTGGGCGACCCGCGTGGCGTCCTCGCTGACGCCGGTGAAGACGAGCCGGGCCAGCGCCGGACGGCCACCGCGATACTGCTCGAACCGCGTCAGGGTGATGCTCTGCCCCGGCACCTGCGACTCGAACCGGTACGGGCCCGTGCCCACCGGATTCTTCGCGATGTCCTTGCCGTACTTCTTGAGCGCCGCGGGGCTCACCGCGAATCCCTGGTCGTAGGCCAGGTGCTGCAGGAAGGCGCCGAACGGCTCCTTCAGCACGATGCGGACCGTCTGCGGATCGGGCGCCTCCACGCGGTCGACCGCCTCGAGATAGCGCCGGTTCGGCAGGGCCTCCCGCGGATCGAGGATGCGGTCGAGGCTCGCCTTCATCGCGGCGGCATCGAACGGGGTGCCGTCGTGGAACTGCACGCCGCGCCGCAGGCGGAACGTCCACACGAGGCCGTTCGGGGAGACGCTCCAGTCGCTGGCGAGCTCGGGGACGATCTTGCCGTCCTCCGTCATCGCCACCAGGCCCTCGTAGATGTGGCGGCGGACGGTGGCGGCCGGTGTGCCGGCGGGAATGCCCGGGTCGAGGGTCGGCACCGCGACGCCGAGGGCGACGGTGACGACCGCGTTGAGATCGGCGGTCGCCGGCGGGGCGACGGCCCGCGCGGGCGCCGGCCCCAGGAGGCCGAGGACGAGCCCCGTAGCGGAGAGCAGGCCCGCGACGAGACGCCGGTGGGGCCGGATCACCCGGTCACCCCGCCACCGCGGCGAGCAGCGGCTCGAGATCGGCCAGCTTGTCGAGACCCCAGATGGCCTCCGACGCCGCGGCCACGCGGGCCTCGGACAGGCGCAGCCCGGCACAGCGGCGGAACTTGGCCTCCATCTCCTGATCGCTCATCGGGTTGTCGGGATGGCCGCGGTAGCTCACCAGGCGCTCCTGGTAGTGCCGGCCGTCGCGGGTCCGGAGATCGAGGTACGACGTGAGATCCCCCGCCTTGGCCGAGGCGAGATCCGGATGGGCGTAGGCGTGGATGCGCTCGGCGATGGCCAGCACGGCCGGGTCCCTCAGCCGCTCCGGCGCGAACTGCCCGATACCCGCCTCGCCATCGATCATCGCCACCGCAAGGGAGAACGGCAGGCTCATCTGGGCGTCGAGCATGGTCTGGGGCCGCACCCGGACCTCGCGCGGCTCCCCGATCATGGTGAGCGTGGCGGCGCGCACGCCGAGGCGGATCTCGGTGATGTCGTCGGGCCGCAGCCGGTCGGTCTGCATCAGGTCCAGCACGCGGTCCAGCACCGGGGCGTTGCCGAGGCAGGAGGCGTGCTTCTTCACGTAGACCTCGCCGACCACCCACCGCGTGCCGAGGGCGCGGGTGAAGCGCGTGGCCTCGAGGCTCTCGGTGTAGCGCCAGAGCCCGTACCGCCCGTCGAGGACAGTCCGCGGCCCGGTCAGGCCGGCCTGAGCCAGCTGCGCGGCGATGATGCCGTCGTGCGAGGCCTTGCCCGCTTGCAGGCGCTTGGTCATCGCGCCCTCGGCGAGGAACTCCTGATTGCCCGACGCGAAGCTCCCCGCGATGCCGAGGGCCTGCGTGGTCGTCGGCGCGTCGAGGCCCAGCGTATAGGCGGCCGCGGCGGCGGCGCCGAAGACCCCGCACACCGCCGTCGGATGGTAGCCGCGCAGGTAGAGCAGATCGGAATCGATGGCCTCGCCGATCCGCGTCGTGATGTCGTAACCGGCGATCACCGCGGTGAGGAAACGCATCGGCGAGGCGCCCACCCGCTCCGCGGTGGCGAGGGCGGCGGGAATGACCACGGCCCCAATGTGGCACGCGGCGGGGTCGTCATCGTAGTCGAGCGCGTGGACGGCGGTTCCGTTGACGAGGGCGGCCAGGGGGGCACTGAGCCGGTCGGGATGCCCGAACACGTGGGCCCGTGGCCGGGTCTCCTGCGCGCGCGCGACGGCGAGCACTCGCTCCACCCAGGGCGTGTCCGCGCCGGCCAGGGCCACCCCCATGCCGTCAAGCACGCACCGCTTGGCCGCGTGGACGACGGGGGATGGGAGCGTACGCGGGTCGAGGATGGAGGACCAAGCAGCGAGCGATTCGGCGGCAGTCGTCATGTCTCAATCACCTCGGACGGTGTAGCATACGACGGCGAGGCCATCATGTTCACGCTGCTGCGCGGCGGACACGTCTTCGATCCGGAGGACCGGGGCCGGCAGGATCTCCTCGTCTGCCACGAGACGATCGTGGCGATGGCGCCGAGCATCGACCCGGCTTCCCTGCCCGCACCGGTGACCGTGATCGACGCGAGCGCCCACCATGTGGTACCGGGCTTCGTGGACGGCCACATCCACCTGGTCGGCGGCGGAGGCGCGGAAGGTTTCGAGACTCGCCTCCCCGAGCTCTGGCTGAGTGACTTCGCGCGCGCGGGCATCACGACCACGGTCGGCGCCCCCGGCGTCGACACGGCGAGCAAGCGGGCCGAGACGCTGCTGGCCAAGGCCTACGCGCTCGAGCGCGAAGGGCTCTCGACCTACGTCTACGCCGGCGGCTTCGTGCAACCGTGGGCGAGCATCACGACCTCGGTGGTGGCAGATCTCTACGCGATCCCCAAGGTGCTGGGCGTCAAGGTGGCCCTCGGCGAGCACCGCGCCTCGCGCTACCGCGACGACGAGCTGATCGAGCTGGCCGCCCAGCTGCACTGGGCCCGCGGGCTGACCGGCAAGGCGTGCGTCTTCCACGCGCATCTGGGGCTGCGCCGGGCGCCCGCCGAGCAACTCGCCGCGGTGATCGAGCGCAGCGAGCTGCCGCCCGAGCGCTTCGTGGCCACCCACGTGAACTACGGGCCCGAAACCCTGGCCGCCGCACCCGACCTCGCCCGGCTCGGCGCACGGATCGACGTCACCTCCGTCCTCGGGCCGTGGAGCGCGGCGCGCGAGTCGATCGCGGCCAGCACCGCCGTGCGGCGCTTCCTCGACGAAGGTGTCCGCCTCGATCACATCAGCATCAGCAGCGACGCCAACGCCTCCGTGCCGCAGCTCGACCGCGAGGGGCAGCGGCTGCCGTACTGGACGAAGATCGACACGCTCCCGGGCGCGGTGCGCGACCTCGTCCAGAAGGAAGGCCTGACCCTGTCCGATGCGCTGCGCCTCGTGACCCAGCACCCCGCCCGCGCCCTCGGGCTCGAGGCGCGCAAGGGCACGCTGGCCCCGGGCCTGGACGCGGACATCGTGCTCCTGGACGACGATCTCCAGGTGCGCGGCGTTTACGCGCGCGGCCGCTGCCTCCTGGCGGACGGTCAGCCGGTGGCGCGCAGCCTGTTCGAGGAGAAGGTCCAGCATCTCGATCCCGGCCCGCGCTGAGCCACGCGTTACCGTCATCGGAAGAATCCGCCCAGGCCCACCGTCCTGTGGAGCCCCCACACCGCCAAGAACGTCGCCAGGACCACCACCGTGGAGATGGCGGCGATAGTCGGATCGTTGGCGAACTCGATGTAGTTGTACATGCGCACGGGCAACGTCGTGGTGGACGGTCCGCTGAGAAACACCGAGACCATGATGTTGCTGAACGAGATGGCGAACGCGAAGACCCCGCCCGCGATCACGCTCGGCATGACCAGCGGCAGCGTCACCTTGAAGAACGTCCGGAGCGGGCGGGCCCCGAGGGTGGCCGCCGCGTCGTCCAGAGTGCCGTCGTAGGCGGCGAAAGCCGCGTACATCGTCCGCACCGTGTACGGGAGCGCGACCACCGCATGCCCCGCCACGAGGCTCGCGACAGACGGCGACACGCCCAGGCGGCTGTAGACCTGGAGCAGCGCGAGCCCGACCACGAGCGCGGGGAGGATGAGGGGCGCAGTCAGGTACTGGAGCACGACGAACCCACCGGGGACCGGCGCGCGCGCGAGCGCGTACGCGGCGGCGGTGCCCAGCGCGAGCGCGATGGCCGCGGTGGTGATCGCCACCTCCAGGCTAACCCCGGTCGCACGCCCGAACTCGCCGGCGGACAGGAACGCGCCGTACCAGCGGAGCGAGAGCCGCTTCGGAGGAAAGGCGAGACTCGCCGCGTCGTTCAGCGACGCGATCGCCACGACCAGGATCGGCGTCAACAGGAAGAGATAGATCAGCGCGGTGGCGGCCCGGAAGAACGGGCTGCGCGCATTCACCGGCCCGCGGCCTCCAGGCCGCGGCGGGCGCCGCCGAGCCACGTGTAGGCTACGAGCAACAGCAGGCTCGTGGCGAAGAGCACACTCGAGATAGCCGCCGCGAAGGGCCAGTCCCCGGTCAGCATGGCCTGCTGGAACACCAGCGGCCCCACGATCTTCACGCGCACGCCGCCGAGGAACATCGGGATCGCGAAGCTCCCCATGGCCAGCGCGAAGACGATGACCACGCCCGCCGCCAGCCCGGGCAGCGTGAGGGGCAGCAACACCTTCCGGAAGATGCGGCCGTGGCGCGCCCCGAGCGACAGGGACGCCTCCTCGAGATCCACCGGGATCGTGCCGATCGCCGCGGCCAGCGGCAGCACCATGAACGGCAGCAGGACCTGCACGAGACCGATCACGACACCCGTCGGGGTGAAGATCAGCCGGATCGGCTTCGCCACGACGCCCGCCGCGAGCAGCAGCTGGTTCAGCACACCGTAGTCGCCGAGGGCGATCAGCCAGCCGTAGCCGCGGACCACGTCGCCGATCATGAGGGGCGCGATGAGCAGCATGAGCAGGAAGCTTCTCGCGCGCGCGCCCGTCCGCGCGAGCTGGTAGGCCAGCGGGTAGGCCAACACCCCGCACACCGCGGTGGTCACCAGGCTGATGATCACTGTCTCGGTGAGAAAGCCCCGGTAGAACGGGTCGAGCAGGAAGCGCCGGTACTGCTCGAGGCCGAAGCCTCCGCCCTTCACGTTGAGGCTGGTCCAGCCCAGAAAGACGATCGGGCCGGCGAAGCCGACCACGAGGAAGAGCGTGGCCGGCAGGAGCAGGATCCAGGCGCGGGCGGTCGTCACGCGCGGGCCGCCTCGTCGGGCAGAAGCACCCCGTCGCGCGCATCCCAGCGCACCCAGATCCGCTCGTCCGCGCGCACGCCCTGGTAGCCGGGCAGCGTCTTCAGGACCCGGAGCTCGTCTCCGGTGTCGAGGCGCACCCCAAGATCCACCGTGGCTCCGCGGTAGCGCACGGCGGTCACGGCGCCCGCGAAGACGCCCGCCGGGCCGGCCGCCCCGCGGCCGATCTCGATCGCCTCCGGCCGCACCAGCAGGATGGCGGTCGACCCGGAGGCGCCGCCCCGCGACGCGTCCAGCGCGACGACGAGACCGCGGCTCGTGACGAAGACAACCACGTCGCCCCGCCGCTCGACGCGACCGCGCAGGGCGTTGGCATCCCCGAGAAAGCCAGCGACGAAGAGATCGCGCGGCGCTCGGTACACGTCGAGCGGGCGCCCGCTCTGGACGATGATGCCCGCCTGCAGCACCACGATGCGATCCGACATCGTGAGGGCCTCTTCCTGGTCGTGCGTGACGAGCACGGTGGTGATCCCGGTCTCCTGCTGCAACGCGCGGATCTCGTCGCGCACCTCCTGACGCAGCCGGGCGTCGAGGTTCGAGAGCGGCTCGTCCAGGAGGAGCACGTCGGGATTGAGGACGAGGGCGCGCGCGAGCGCCACCCGCTGCTGCTGGCCGCCCGAGAGTTGGCGCGGATAGCGGCGATCGAGCCCGCTCAGGTGCACGAGCTCGAGAACGCCCGCGATCCGCTGGCTGGCCTCGGACCTCCGGATCCCCCGTGCGTCGAGGCCGAACGCGACGTTCTCGCGAACGGTCATGTGCGGAAACAGCGCGTAGCTCTGGAAGACGAGCCCGAGCTGCCGCTCGTAGGCCGGCATGCTTGTGACGTCGCGCCCGCGGATGCGCACGCGCCCGGTGTCCGGCTGGACCAGGCCGGCGAGGATGCGGAGCAGCGTGGTCTTACCGCAGCCGCTCGGGCCGAGCAGGCAGACGAGCTCGCCGCGGCCCACGGTGAGATCGATAGCGCGCAGCACCTCCGTCGGGCCGAAGCGCTTGGAGATGCCCGACAGCTCGACGTCCGGCGCCTCGGTCCGCGGGGACGCGGCTACGAGCGGCCCGGCCGCGGAGCCCATGCGCGCCCGGGCCGCCGAGCCGTGGCGCGGCTCATCGCCCGGTGAGCGCCCGGTTCCATTCCTCGACCCATGCAGCCCGCTGTTTGACCACGGCCTCGCCGTCGAGCTGCAGCAGCCGGTCGAACTTCACCCGGCGCGCGAAGTCGGGATCGAGGCTGACGGTGCCGTTGGTGGCCATCAGGCCGGCGCGCGGCACGAACTTCTCCTGCACGTCCTTCCGGAGCGCGTAGTCGATGAACTGGAGCGCGGCGGCTCGATTCTTCGCGCCCTTAACCACGGACCAGACCGTGAAGATCGGGTACACGCCCTCCTGCGGGATCGCGATGGCGACCGGCGTGCCGCCTCGCTCGAGCTGGTTCACCCAGACGCTCGACGTGGGCGCGAGCCATACCTGGCCCTGCTGGGCCAGGGTATTGAGCTGCTGTGCGGAGGTGTAGACCACCGCCTGGTTGTCGCGCTGAAGCCTGGTCAACGCCGCGATGCCCGGGGTCACGCCCTGCCCGCCGCCGCCTTCCAGCCGGGTCGCGAGCAGGAGCGTGTGCAGTCCCCAAGTGGTATTGATGCTGGGGATCGCGACGTGGCCGGAATATTTCCCATCCCACAGCGCCTTCCAGCTCGTGGGCGCGGGCTTGACCTTCTCGGTGTTGTACATGAGCACCGTCGCACTCGACGTGAAGCCAACCCCGTAGTCGTTGGTGATCCGGGCGTCCTTCCGGACGTCCTTGAGATTGGGAATCTCAGCCGGGTTGAGCTTCTCCAGCAGACCGAGGCTGGCGGCCTCCGCCGTGAGCACGTCGTCGAGCATGATCACGTCGAGTTGCGGGTTGTCCTTCTGGGCCTTTAGCCGCGCGAGGGTCTCGGTCGACAACCCGACCACGTAGTCGACCTGCGCCTTGTGGTCGCGCTCGAAGGGCCCGATCACGTCGGCGCGGAGATCGCGCTCCCACGAGCCGCCGAACGATGCGACGACGACCTTGCTCTGCTGCGCGTCGAGCGAGCCGTGGTTCGAGATGACGAGCGCGGCGACCGTGCCGACGAGGGTGAACGCGAGAACAACGAGACGGTGGGACGCCGCGAAACGCAGGAACATCGGGCTACCTCCACGTGCAGCAGGCTGGCGCACACACGAGCACGCCGCGAACGATGCGCACGGATTTCACCACTACGAGAGAGACGTGTCAAGGCGACAACACGTCCACATTGCCTTGTCACGTAAGCTCCACTAGACTCGGGACGCCGCTGGGCGGCGGAAAGGACGGCCTCGGCGTGGGGCGAGAGACAGTCGTGGCGTTCATCGGCGTACCGTACGACGGAGGAGCGACCCTGGGCTGGCCCGGCGCGCGCTACGCGCCGGAGGAAGTGCGGCAGCAGCTCGCGTGGATGCGCATGCGCGTGCAGGACGGACGCCTCTACTGGGTCGACGAGGCCCGCGAGATCGAGTGGAGCCCGGAGCAGCTCCACGACGCGGGCGATGCCGACGTGGTGCCGCACGATCTCATGGCCACGCTGGCCGCGGCCCGGGCCAAGACGGCGGCGGAGACGCGCGCCGGCCGCATCCCCGCCGTCGTCGGCGGCGACGATTCGATCCTGTTCCCGGCGGTGGCCGGCTTCCACGATGCGACGTCCGGCAGCGTGGCGATCGTGCACTTCGACGCGCATCTCGACCTGATGGACGACTCGCCGAAACAGGGCCGCTTCAGCCAGTCGAGCGGCATGCGGCGCGCCCTCGAGCTGCCCCGCGTGGCGGCCCGCCACTCGATCCAGGTCGGCACCCGGAACTTCAACTTCCCGTCGTCCAAGCGGTTCATCGACTCGGTGGGGCTCACCGAGGTGCCCGCCCGCGCCGTCCGCCAGCGCGGAACCGCCTGGACGCTCGACCGCATCCGCGAGGTCACGGGTGGCGCCGATCATCTGTTCGTCGCGGTGGACATCGACGTGCTCGATCCGGCGCACGCCCCCGGCGTCGGCTGGCACGAGCCCGGCGGTGTCACCAGCGGTGACCTCATCGACATGCTGGTGGCCCTGGCCCCGGAGGCAGACGGCTTCGTCCTCAACGAGGTGAACCCGATGACGGACCACCGCGCGCAGACCACCATCCTCGCCGCGAACCTGGTCTTCCAGTTCGCGGTGGCCGCCACGGGGCGGAAGCGGGCATGAGCAAGGACCCGTTCCTCGAGCACGCCCGCCTGGGCGTCCGCAGCACGACCCTCATCGAGTACGAGGAGATTCCCCACCTGCCGCGGCTGAAGCGTCGGGCGCGCGAGTATGCCCTCGCCGACCTCGCCCACGCCGTGATGCTGGTGGAGGAAGGCATCCTGTCGGCCGATCGCGGCGCCCGGCTACTGGGCGGGCTGCTGCACATCCTCGAGCAGGGCCTCGCGACATTTCCCTGGAACGCGCAGGTGGGCTCCTACCTGCCCCAGGCCGAGAGCTATCTGGCGGCTCGCATCGGGGAAGACATCGCCGGGCGGCTGCAAACCGGGCGAAGCCGCAACGACCAGAGCGCCGCCGCCGAGCGGCTCTGGATGCGGGATCTGCTGCTCGAGGTCGCAGGCGATCTGCTCGCCCTGCAGCGCGCCGTCCTCGCCCGCGCCGAGCAGTACGCCGAGACCCTCATGCCGGGATACACGCATTCCCAGCACGCCCAGCCGTCCACCTTCGGCCACACGCTGATGCGCCACGCCAGCGCGCTCGAGCGCGACCTGCAGCGCATCGAAGGCGCGTTCGTGCGCACGAATCTGAGCGCGCAGGGCGGGGCGGCGATGGCGGGCACCTCGTGGCCGGTGAACCGCGTCCGGGTCGCCGCCCTGCTCGGCCACAGCGGGCTCGTCGTCAACTCCGCCGACGCGGGCGGCTTCGCGCGCGACCACATGGAGGAAGGCGTCGCGTGCCTCGCTGTCCTCATGAGCAACGTCGGCCGCCTCGCCACCGATCTCTTCGTCTGGCACACGTGGGAGTTCGGCTTCGTGGAGGTGGCCGACGCCCTCGCCGGCACGAGCAGCATCATGCCCCAGAAGAAGAATCCGCACGCCTTCGAGCGCGTGAAGGCGCTGGCCGGCCAGGCCATCGGCTGGCTGCCCGCCATGATGGGCTGCCAGCGCACTGTGCTCTCCACCGATCTCGACTACGCGTTCGGCGACGATACGCTCACGCCGATGGGCGACGCATGTCTGGGGTCGCTTCGACTGATGACCGAGGCGATCGCGACGCTGATCGTCCACCCTGACGTCATGGCCGCCAAGGCGGGGGCCTTCTGGAGCACGACCAGCCACCTCGCCGATGAGCTCGTCCGCCGGTTCGATCTCTCTTTCCGCGACGCCCACCAGATCGTGGGCCGCTTCGTGCGCGACGCAATCACCGCCGGCCAGACCCCGGACACGGTGGACGCGACGCTCCTCCACCGGGCCGCGCGGGAGGCCGGCCGGCCGGAGATCTCGCTCACCACCGCGGAGGTGCATCAGGCCCTCGACGCGCGCAACTTCCTGCTGACGCGCGCGAGCGAGGGCAGCGTCAACCCGGCCCACGTGCGCGACCACATCGTGCAGGTCAGGCGGGCCGCCGGCGAGCACCAACGATGGCATGGCGAGGCCGCCCGCCGCGTGCGCGGCGCCATCGCCGACCTGATCGCACGGGCGCGCGAACTGGCCGCCGGGCGATAGCGAGCCTGATCCGAAGAGAGTGACGTGGAGAGGCCGGAATGACAGAAGGTTTTGCTAACCTTTGTCCGTCCGTAAGGCTCTAATACTCGGCCGGTCTTGATCCACTTAGCTACAACTTGCCTCCTTGAGGCCCAGCGGGCGAAGGGGGCCGCCGCTAATCGCGGCATTGAGGACTGATCCCAACTACCGACCGGACTGTTGGTTAAGCATCCACCGCAAATCCGAAGTGCAAGTACCCGCGAAGAACGTTGAAGAGATCACGCCGCTCGGCGGGCATCGTGTTGTACGTGCCCCCAGCACCGCGTCCGTCTCCTAGAACTTGTACGGCGCGTCGCCCCCGATCTTCGGGTCCTCCACAACCACCGCTCGATGCGCTCGCACGACTGTCTGCACGATGTTGGTTCGAGCTCGAACAGCCCCATGAGCATGCGCTTGCCGCCCTGGTTGAGAGCATCTTGGCGATCGCGTCGACTCCATGGATCGGCTGTTGGCTAGCCACGTCCGGGGGCCGCCTTCGACCCGGCGGGAGCTAATGGAGTCGGCTGGTCATTCCGATGTCTTTGCGAAAAGATCCAGGATGCGAATGACCTGATGAGGGGCCTGGGGTCGGATCAACGGGAACGTCACCCCGGCCCGGCGATAACACTTCACGCGGTCAACGGCCTCTTCTGGCGTGCCCGTCGCCGTCGTATTCTCGATGAGACGGCGTGGCAGGGCCTTGGCTATCCCGGCCTTGCCGCCCCGGGCCAGCGCCTCCTGCAACATAGGGAAATCCGCGCGGTCGATCGCCGGTTCGCCCACTCGCAACCGCCGTTCGGTCTCGGCCGGGAAGTTGGGGGACTCGAAGCGGCTGGCGGCCTCCCAGCGCACCGCCTCTAGCGCCTTGTCGTGTGAGTCCTCCACTGAGCACGGGATGATTTGCGCCACCTCAAAGGTGGCCCAGTCCCGCCGCCCGGCTTGACGCGCGGCGTCCTTGACGACGGCGATGGCGTTCGCTACGTACTCGGGGGAAGTGTGGGCGTCCAGCAATACCCCGTCGGCGAACTGCCCGGCCAGTCGCAGCCCCGTCCGGCTCATGGCAGCGAACCAGAACGGGATGCGCGTGCGGGGCGGAACCCAGTTGAGGCCCACCCCGTCGAGCTCCACCGACTCGCCCTTGTACGTAACCTTGCCACCGGCAAGGAGCAGCCGAACGCATTCGACCCATTCGCGGAGAGTCAGCGCCGGGGTGATCGGGGGCAGCCCGTGACGGCGCGCGTGCTTATCCGTGCATGCACCCGGCGCCAGCACAATGCGGCCACCGGTCAATTCGTCGAGCGACGCGAGACTCTGGGCCATGACCACGGGGCTTCGCAGCCGTACGACCTGAGTGCAGCCGAGCGCGATCCTCGTGGTGGCCAGACCGAAGGCAGTCATCGCGGTGACCGAATCCCGGTTGCAGAGCACGGTCTCGGAGAAGAAGGCCATGTCGTACCCGCGCGCCTCAGCCTGCCGCGCAAGCTCTGCCATCTCGCGGACGCTTAACGCCGGATCGTATCCCGTAGCAAAGCCGGTCTTATCCATATCCGCCTCCTCACTCACTTCAGCGCGGGGACTCGCCGACCGGCAGCGCGGTGCATGGTGCCCTGCCCGCAATATTGTCCCCGTGCCGCTATGTTAGTCCAAGCCCCCGGGCTCTTTGCTTACACTTTCTCCAGGCAGTAGAGGTGAACTGGTTGGAGGGGGGCGGGTCAACATGTGCTAGAGTGACGCCGGTTCACCGTAGATCATCGCGGTCCGCGGTGTCCGAACGCGCTCCCGGCGGGCACTTCTTCGAGAACGCTAGCAAGGCCTGTCATTCCACAAGGGCAGGAGGCAACCATTAGCTATCCCGAATGGGACACGATCCGCAATTCGAACTACGCCCGCACCCGGTACTTCCCCATGCTCGACGCCGACGAACCGACGTTCATGGGGCTGCCCCACGCCACCTCTCCCGCGGATCTGCATGGGGTCGACGCGGTAATCATCGGCGCCCCCTATGTCGCCAGCTGGACTGAGTATGCGGGCGTACCGAAGAGCGAGTGGATCG
>Ga0070707_100005199_pt1 | contig 12183 bp, 21 predicted proteins | sample KBSK5502metaG_FD_65468 | JGI IMG/M metagenome (GOLD analysis project Ga0070707, IMG submission 65468) | Corn, switchgrass and miscanthus rhizosphere microbial communities from Kellogg Biological Station, Michigan, USA - KBS K5-50-2 metaG | ecosystem: Host-associated > Plants > Roots >... | reverse complement strand
AGAGACGCGGGCGCAGCGCGACACCGAGCGAGTACTGAAAGCCGGCGATGGACATCCCGACTTCGGGACGCACGTTCATGCTGCCCCAACGCGTGCGGACGTAGAACTTCCCGTCCTGCATCTGGTAGGCGGACCCGAGTGGGCCGCGTGACGGATGGAACGCAACGATGTTGCGCTTCACTTGCTTCCTCCTTTGTGTGGCGGGACTAGTCGAACCGCTTGGTCACTGTGCGCTTGATGCGCGCATTGAACTCAAGGGTTGCGAGGTAGACGTACAGTTCCTTGCGCCGCTGATTCAGCGCGGCGTAGGCAGCATCCACTTCTGCAGCGGCGTCTGCGACTTCGAGCCGGTACATCGCGTTCTCCAGGTCGATCACGAGATCGTTCGCTTGCTCACTCACCTGGATGACGCCGAAACGACGAGGCCCCGGCTGCTTCGCGGGGCCTTCGCTGTCTCGATGCATTCTGTACTCGGGGCCGGCCTTGTCTTCAGGCCATTCCTCCGGGTGCTCGTCGCCGCGCCAGGGCTCGCGGGCCACGGGCTTAGACGATACGTGAGGTGATGTACTTGCCCCGGATGTTCCGGTTGAAGTACTCACCCTTCGACTTCGCCGCGACGAAGCGGAACACCACGATCAGCGGCACGCCGAAGTAGGTGTACGCCGAGCCCGTCGTGAACCACACGTCGAGCGAACGCTTCTCCGGGTTGTACACGATGTTCTCCACGAGCGTCGAGTCGTTCACGTCGAGGATAACGATCTCCTGATCCTGCGGGTGCAGAATCGGAAGGTCCGACTCGTTGATGTTGATAGTGGCCTGCAGCTGCATGGTGCTCTCCTTTTGGGTTTGGTTTCCTTCGGGTTCTTCTCCGGAGTGTTAATCCGCGATCAGCTGGTCCAGCATTGCGGCGAGGTAGGCATCACCCGCTTCGTGGTAGTTGAGCGAGCCATGGTAGGCCCGGAGTGCCTGCGCTGTGGTCTTGTGCTGCTTGAGGTACTGGCCCAAGACGCGCACCCCGACACAGGCGTTGCGCTTACTAAGGAAGAGAGAACCACAGCCACACTCTTCCTCGAACGAGTGCTGCCAGTACTTCGGGAGTACCTGCATGATCCCGACCGCCCCGCGGGGCGAGACGGCCATCGAGTCGCCCTTCCAGTTTTCGACGTGCGACACCGCGATGGAGAGGCCGACCGGTACACCGGCACGGCGGGCCTCGGCTGCGACAATGGAGTCGCGTTGCTCTGACAGCGACAGCGGAGTGTTGCGCGGAACAGGGGTGTTGCACGAGTTGAACAACAGCGCGAGCACGACGATCACTAAGAAGTATCCGAGTCCACGCAGCCACTCGTCTCCCGAGGCGTCGAGGTAGCTCATGTGCCCCTCCCGGTCTTCGGGAAGACGACGTGCCGCTTCAGCGGACGCCGCACGTTCGAGTCCTTCGTGACCTTCGGGTTCGTGTGCTGCCACGCCTCCTCAGGCGTGTCGAACTCCTTCAGGCACTCGATGCAGATGAGCTTCACGGTATCCCTCCCTGGCATATTGTTAGGCAAAGAAGTAGTCCGACGCGAGCACCTCGCTCACCTCCAACGTCCCCTTCTCGGGAGGCAGCGGGCAGTCGGGTGACTGTTTCAAGAACTGCTCGTACAGCAGCGCCACTACATCCTGCGTTTGGTAGAGCTTCACGAAGGCGCGCCGACAACAGCCGGCGAGTGACGCGCAGTCTGCCGCGAGCGCACCGTAGCTGTCGTGTACCATCGCAAATGCCTCGACACCGTTGGCTGCGGCATCAGAGACCGTCAGCATCAGCGCCGCCGCGTCGAGTGAATGCACCACGTTCGGCGCGATGGCGTTCACCTGTTTAATCGGGTCGAGGTTCTCAGTCGGGAGCCACACTACCGGCCTCCGAATGATTGACCCTGCGAGCACCGTTTCTACTCGCCCCTCCTTCCACTTCACATACTCCTGTCGCACGCGGAATCCAGTCACCGGCACCGTCCACTCGACGGTCTTCTTGTTCTTAACGATTGCCCGCGCCGACTTCTGCATCCACTGCATCCCCTCAGCTGCCTTCACCACGACGTGGGCGAGCGCCTCATCAATCAGCTTCGCGAGCAGCGCGCACGCCACGCCTACTTGCGACTTCTCTTTCCCATCCTCGATGGTCGTGAATCGCCTCTTCATCTCGGGCCAGTTCGGCAACGAGCGGAAGTAATCCTTCAACTGCTTCTTGAATCCGAATCGCTTCGACCCGTAGCCAAACGTCATCGTGGGACGCTTCGCCAGCTTCCGGGTCACCAGCTTCGAGCCGAGCAGCTTCACCGCGACCGGATCATCTGGCATCTCCTGCAACCGGTCGAGCAGCACGTCCGCGACGCGCTGATAGATGTCCTGAGGCCGGTCCTGTGGCACGACGTTGACCGCCGCACCACCAACCGGATCGCGGAACATGGCGCTGAAATGTTGAAGCCCGTTGCACGACCCGTCCATCGAGCAGGGCAGGGAAGAGACGTAGGTCTCACCGCGCCGGCTCGCTTCCTGCAGGTTCCGCCACTCGACACAGAACGCGTAGAACTGCAGCGGGTCATCCACCTCTTCGACGTCGGCCCACCACAGGTCTCCGAACGGGTCGTCCGCGACGCGCTCGATGCGCTTCGTGTTTGCGACAACCCATGCGATGCGTTCCTCAAACGTCATCTTCGACACCTTCTGTCCGTCCGTGGTCTTGCCGAGACAGTTGGCTCCGTGAATCGCGAGCCAGCCTGCCCCATCTTCATCCACCGGTTTCCCCTGAGCGAACGTGAGCAGCGCCTTCGCCAGGTCGTGCCCCTGCGGATGTAGATAGTCCGAGATGGGATAAATGCGCCCACGAAAATCCAACGAGTAGGGGAAGAAGATCGCCTCCTCATTGAGAACGCCTTCAGCCGAGCCCACAAGCCGTGTGGTCTCTCTGGCGTGAGCGCGCCGTGCGTGCTCTCGGTCGTGTGCGAGGCCGGCCTCCTTACTCCACCGCTCGCGTGCCTCAGTATTCGTGTCAATGTCTGCCGGTCGCACCGGCTGTGGTACCGGTTCCGTTGCCGGGACGCCTGCGATGTTCCCACCGCGCCGTTGAATCTCGATGACGAGATCATACACGCTCCGATTGATACGCCACGCGGTGTTCTGCAAGGAGTTCAGCGTCGCGTACACGAGCGGCATGTCCGCGTTGAACACCTCGTGCCGAAACTTCGGGTCATGGAGGCCCCGTACCAGGGTGTGCTTGCCTCGGAGCGCGAAGTAAAACCCGCCGCGCTTCCCCGGCTCCCACTGCCTGGGCGGCACAATCATGGGCTGGTGCTGTGGCTCTAGCACGGCCAGGTGCTCCGTCCGTTGAAAGAGCCACGTCTCCGTCTCCTCGGTTGGCTCGATGAAGTCCTGCAGCTTGAGCCGTCGGCCTTTGTGTTCCTTCTTCCGTACGATGCGGACGAGTGACGTGCTCTGGATCAGTAGCTGAACCAGCACGCCTCCGACCAGCGACTGTTGCAGCCGCGTCATCTGCAGGTCGGCGGTGTCGATCAGATTCCCGTCCCGGTCGTGGGCCGTCCGTACCGCATGGTCCATCGACCGCGCCATGTGTGCGTAGCTCGATGTGCGAAACCGCTTCAGCTTGTACTCGAAGAGCGCCGGAGCCTGCTCTTGCAGCCGGCGATACCGTAGCTCGTCGAGCATCAACTCACTGATGTGCTGACAGACGTTCGCGAGACTCCACGTCCCGGTGATGTGGTCGAGCACGACCTTTAGCGTCATGTAGGCCGCGACGTTCACGCCTACCCGCTCAATCCACTTGGCTGCAACCGGGGGCTGGCCCCGCTTGCCTTTGAAGGTGAGGAACCATGCCTCAATCGCTTTCTCTAACGGCTCCAAGCCTCCCTGCATGAGCTTACGCGCCACGCTCGACCGCGAGTACTCCCCGCGTTCTGCCGCATTGCGTACCTGCTCACGAAACCTGCGCTCCCCTTCGGCAAACGAGAACGACTCTCGCTCGCGCTGGCGTTCCTTCAGGGCGTCCCACGCTGCGTCCGTCGGATTCAGATGCACGGCATCCCTCCCTGGCATAAGGTCGGATGTACCAAGAGCGCGCCCGTACGCTTCACTCGGGTGGCGCTCACTGCACTCTTCAGTTGTCGATCTCTCGTTGGCGCAGCTGTTTGCTGGCTACGCCACTCCGGTCGCTCGCGTTGTCCTACCGGTCGAGCACCGGGTCTTCAGCAGAAATGTTTCCTTCGCTTCGTGGTATAGAGTGACCCGATTGTCACTCCGTTCCGCTGGTCACCTCAGGCGAGCATAGGGGCTCACCTCAAGTGTTTCTTCTCGTGTATAACCGGTTACTCCCAAACACCGTACAACAACCCCTGTCTAACTCGGTACGGTTAAGCTGTAGTCTTAACAGCCTGCTTCATCCCGCTACCTCAGGTTGTAACCTCTGGGTTCTTCTCCGGAGTGTTAATCTATCTCCTTGTGTGGAACCGGTTTGGAGGGATACGGTTGGGCCCCCCTTCTGGTGCCTGTAACCTTCGGTAAACCTTCAGGATGGCTTTAGTATACCACCCTGGGATAGGTTGTCGCAACCCTCAACCCAACTCCATGACCGGACTCGGTTTCCGCATCAAGACGACCCGCAGCGTGCTCAACCTCACGCAAACCTTGTATGGTCGCCTGCTCCGAATCACCCAAGGCACGGTCTCCGATTGGGAGAGAGAAATCACACACCCAAGCCGTGGTGACCTGCGCCTCGTCGCTGATCTCTTCCACGATTCCGAGAAAGTGTTTCACTGGCTCGAAACCGGGAAGGACAACCCCGGCCTACGCCCCAAGCATCGATACTGACTCTTGTCGGTCTCTTCATGTCGCGCCCCGGACTCGAACCGAGTACGCGAGAGCTATGCCACCGTGGGATAACCCTTTCCACGTCAAAGGTTCCGCGTCTAGCGACGCTGCACCCACGCGAGGAGTCGGTCTCCCAGGTCGAGCAGCGCGAGCAGCAGCGACGACAGTAGGGACGGCGTGTAGTTGAGCGGCATGGTTAGGCTCCCTGTTGGGCTTCCGGTTGAGCTTCCTGTTTAGCACGGCGCAGGTGTGCGGTCGTGCTGTCCTTCCGCTTCAGGTAGAGCGGCGCGAGCCCCTTCCTGCGCCACTCCGTGATGGTCAACTCCGCTAGCTCCGGGTTAGGCGTTCGGATGTACTCGACGCCTTCCGGTGAGGTGAAGACTTCGCGGGACTGAAAGCCCGAGCGAGTCTCCACCCACCTCACGGTCCAGCCTGCACGGTCCACGTCACACCTCCGCGTAGTAGATGCGCTCAGGTTCGCCCCACGGCATGACGATGCTCGCGTAGCGCACGCTGGCGTAGCGATGGCCGGCCTTGTGCAACAGGCCGAGCAGTTGAGCGACGCGCAGGCCGATAGCCTCCTCGCGCACGTCGCCGTTGCGTAGCTCGATCAGCTGCCACGCGCCTTTGTCACCTTTCCGGCCTGTGTGGCGCTTCGCGTAGGTCGCCCACATGCGGTTGTCGCGGCGACCGATGGGCGGCAACAGGCCGGCCCGCTTGAGTGCAATCACTTCTATGCCTTGGAAGCCCACGTCACACCTCGCAGTTGCAGGTCTGGATGACGCTCGTCGGGTCGCCCGCGTCGCAGATCGGACAAACCTTCCTCGCGTTCGCTTTGATTTCGGACACGTACACGTCGCCTAGATCGCCTGACGGGCCGGTCATTGGCGTTACGACTTTGCAGAACCAACGGGCGTATGGCTTGTTGTCGTCCGCCTGCCATTTCTTGAGCACGAGCCACGTCCACGACCCGTCGTAGCTCACCCACGTCTCGTACGGGTCGCTCGCGGGTCGCATCTTGGCGCACAGGTTTTTCACTTGTCCCCCTTGCGTGAGAGTTCGGCGCGATACTGCGATTGACAGCCCTTGCACGTCGCTGCGCTGGCCGGCTGCGCGAGCGCGTAGTCCCGCAGGATGGACCCAGGCCGCACTCGCGAGCACAACGGCGCGTCGTCCTGGTGCGTGTCCACGATGTGCGTCAGGTGCGTCCGCTCACGCGTTGGCGTGTCGGTCGTGTACCGCTCGCCAGGGTACGCGGTCGCAGCTACGGGTAGTGCGATGTACTTGTCCATGTGCCTCCCCTTTGGTGGTCTCGTCAGGCAGCGCGTTACGCTGCGACGCTAGCGACGTGCTAGCGTTTCGACCTGGGCTAGTAATTCGTGACCGTGATTCGCATCGTAGGCGACACCTCCACGCGGTAGTGATGTGCTGAGTTTTGGAGGGTCGGCCCCCAGGTCTCGAACACGTCCACCTTGACCGTTGTCGTCTTGTCGAAGAGCGCGCTCCGTTCGATGATCGCGTGCTCGACAGCCTTCCCGACGCACTCGGCTAGCTCCGAGTAGGCGTAGCGCCGGCCTTCCGCGACGTAGTAGTACATGGCCCTATCCCTCCCTGGTATAGTGTTAGGCACGCGAAACGCTGTACTCTGTCGCAAAGCGTGTGCGTCGTACGATGCGGCACGGCACTAGCGCCGCCTTCCACACTGACTGTTCATTACCGCGTGCGTCGCGTACCCACACCAGCGCCGCACCTATCCGTTTCGTGATGGTTACCAGCGCGCCTGGCTCGATGCCGAGCGGACTACCCGCTATCACGTTCGGGTCGCAACGGTCCATGATTCCCGGCCGATACTCGTAACGCCGCTCGCGTTTCACTTGGCCCCCTTGGCTAGTTGTAGTGCGTCGCGCAACGCTAGCTCGACTACCTGAGCCTGACTAAGCGGGTCGATTAGGCCGGCCCGTTGTGTGTAGTGCTTTTGCAGGGCCGCGAGCGTGCGGAACGCCTCACGCGAAACGCGTACGTTAAGCTGGCCCTTTGTGTGCCTGTCCGCTTCCGTTGCCATACGTTCCCCCGTGCTAGTGTGTTCACGCCACAAGGTAGCAGACTGCTAGCGTTGTCGGCAAGGCCCATGCCAGGGCCGCTATGATTCGTGAGAGGGGCCGCATTAGGCCCCCTTCCCGAAACGCGCCGCTCGCCCGCCGTGTACGATGATAACAACCTGAGCCCCGGCCCCGTTGCACGCGCCGCACGTCTCACACGTCGCGCCGTGGCCCCCTTCGTCGCTCGCCGGGCAAATCATTTCCCCCGGTAGGACGGGCTCAGACTCGGAGCGCACGCGGAACGTGGCCCATCCCTTAGCACGGGCCGCCGCGTGCTCGCGCTCATTGTCCACGCTAGCCTGTAGCAATCCCTCAAACCCGACCGCACAACGGCCCCGCCATTGGTGGGTGTAACCCGTGTGACCCGACGCGAGCGCGATAAACGCACGCCACACGTCTACCGGAACGGCACACGGGTCACCGTAGGCCCCTAGGCGGACCTTGCGGCCCTGCACTAGGCGCGCCGCATCTTCCGGGGCCATGATCGGGTAGCTTTCCCGCTTGTATGCGGCCCACACACTACGCGGCCCTTGGAAGATGGACACGTAGCACGTCCCGCCCGCCGTGGGCCGATGCTTGCAACCCCCACAGATAGACGCGTCCTGGCCCGTCTTCCCGGCCTCTAGGGGCGCAATGTCTTCCCGCAGTATCCAGGTCTGCACCATGTCCCCCGTCTTAGGGTTCGCGCTCGCGTGCGCTAGGCCCGTTGCTACGGCAATGATCGGAGCGCCGTCAATCATGGAAGGGCCGCGATAGATGACCGCGCCGTTAGGTTTGCTCACGTATCCCCCTCTAGTAGCGTTGTGCTAGTGTGTGGCTATCTTGCGGCGCGTACGTAGTGCAGGACGCGTGCCGCGCTAGGTTGTGGCTAGCAATGTGCTAGGCCGGCGGAATGTTGTAGGGGATGTGCTACAGGATAGCGGCGCGCTAGTGACACCCTAGCATGTGGCTAGGCTGAAAACGTACCGATAGCTTGCACGCACGCGAGCACGTTTCGCCGCTCGCGGGCCGCATGATCGGGCCGCGCCGTGGCATGTGTGGTACGCGTGCGACAACCTATCGATTGCATATCGAGCCCATGGGCCTAACCGCAAGCGTCGCATGAGGTTGCGCGCCTGGGTGTGCGAGCGGTGTGCGAGCGCGGCGGGCCGCATGATCGGGCCGGCGGCACATAATGAAAGCAGGACGGGACGGGGGGCCAGGGGGGAACGGGCGCGAGCGGGGAAGCGCGTTGACCCTCTCAAAAAAACTTGTCAAAATCCTGAGACCGCCACAGCTTCACCACATGGACGAAGCCTCACACGACCTGATGTTCTACATCGAGAACATCGGTGCGACTCTCTTCGGTCTCGTCGTGCTTGTCGTGGTGTGGTCGTCGGTAGAGAAGGTGATTCACTTCATCAGAAACCGTCACAACAGGCGAACGTGACGGTTTCCGTCAGCTAAACAGCGTGTCCAACCAGTTATTGACCCTACGGACCAACGCGACGCGACCGTAGACCCAGCTGTACGCCCGATGCAGGGGAGAAGCCCACTCAGTGCGCGTGATGTACTGCACGGCGTGCTGCACCACATCGTCGATCAAGAGGATCAGCCCCAGGACGACGAACAGCGTCCGCGAGCCGAGTATCCCGATGAGGCATAAGGCGATCCCGAGATACCCATGGTGCCACTGTTTGAGGTTGAGTTCGTGACTCATTTGGGAGACATTCCAGTTACAAAGTTTGTACTTGCGTATACCACGGCGGGTTGGTACCTTGCGTCCACCTTTTCCATCTGGCACCCCTGATTGCCACGTTGCGCCCGACAACCGGAGGCTTCGATGATCGAGATTCACCCTAACCTGCTGCATTCCATCCAACACACCGGCCTCGCCGCGCATGGCGCACTCGCCATTGCGATGTGTCACCTCCAGCTGGCGCTCAACCGGCTGAATCGTGCGAACGACCGCATCACCCGCGACCATATCGAGACCGCGATTGTGTTCGCGGACAGCGCGCAGGCGGTGGTTGCCTCGATCAACGAGATGGCCCATCGCACCGAACAGCAGGATGACGGCGTGACGTGGATCGGAGCGTGTGGGTGAGGAGGGGAAGGGAAGCGAGGAGACCCCCGAGTGCTTTGGGGGTCTCCCCTTTTATGGGTCCGAGTCAGCTAAGGGGTTTGGTATCGCGGCCCTAGTCATTCGTCCGCGTCGGACTCCGTGCTTGGCAGCCTAGCCCTGGGCCGCTCGCTTCGCTTGGGCTTCGTTCTGTAGTTGCTCCATCACATCAGCCATTTCACGGTGCGCCTCGGGTAAAACTCGAGCGTACACCGACTCCGTGACCGTCACGCTCGAATGACCGAGCCGTGCCGACACCCAGGCAAGGTTGACCTTGCCGGTGTTCAGCAGGGCCGTCGCGTGAGAGTGTCGGGTGTCGTACAACCGCACGTCCGTGGGCAGCTTCGCCCGCTTCAGAGCGGTTTTCCAGCGGTTACGCACGTTGTTGGGATCGATGAAGCCCCCGAAACGTGCGGAGAAGATGAAGTCCTCGCGCTTGTAGCGGACCCCGCCGGCCAGAATCTGTGCGGCCTGCGACGTCCGGTGTGCCTTCAGGGCCTCCAACACCGACTTCGACAGCGTGACCGACCGCAGCGAGCCGTCCGTCTTGGCCTTCTGCTCGATCACCTGGTACTCGCCCTTCTCCTTCCGGGCCAGCGTGCGCTGCAACCGTAGCGTGTCGCCGTCCAGGTCGGCCCATTTGAGCGCCAGAGCCTCGCCGGGACGCAGGCCGGTGTGTAGCAGGAGGAGCCACAGCGGGTATAACCGCTTGCCCTTCTCGCTTTCGCACAGGGTGACCATCTGGTCAGGCGAGAGGATCGTGAATGCCCGCTTCACCTTCGGCGGAAGCTCCACTTCTTCGGTCGGGTTCCTAACGAGGATGCCCAACTTGACGGCTTTCTGCAGCGCCTGATGCAGAACCGTGTGCGCGTACTCGATGGTACGTGGTGCGACCTGCGTGCGGAGCGTGTTGATCGCGCTCTGCAGCACCAGCGGCGTGATTTCGTGCAGCTTGAGGTGACCGAGGTGCGGGATGATGTACAGGTCGAGGTGCCGCCTGTAGCCGATCCGTGTGGACTCCGCGATGTTCACCTTCGTCTTGAACCACTGCTCGACATATTCCGCGAGCGTGTAGTTCGACTTCCTCACGAGCGAGCCGGTGTCGTGGTCGCGAAGCATTTTCCGCAACTCCTGGTTCGCTTCGGTCGTCGTTCCCTCGAACATCGTCGATTCGTACTTCCGTTTGCCGTTGGCGTCGAGTCCTACGGGAACGCGGAGGAGCCATCTGTTCTCTCCCCGAGCGATCCGCTGTCCGCGATGCCTCATGTGACCCTCCTCCGTTTCTTAGGGTTCAACTCCGGAGTGTTAATCTGGTGTGCAGTTGGTGTGCGAGTTGGGAATATGCCCCGCAGGGATAAGTACCGCAAGTACTTGTCCTACAGGGGGGATTAACACTCCGGAGAATACCACAGTTTTCAAGGGTCTCGATGACCCTCAGCGGTCTAAGCCGCTATGGGCGGGTGGGATAGCTTGTGTCAGGTCCGAGCTTCGTAATCGAGCGGTCGTCGGTTCAAATCCGACCGGTGGCTCTTGCAGCACAACAGGTTACAAACCTCGAACGGGCGTTCGGTGTGCGAGTTGGTGTGCGAGTTTTGCCTAGAGCCCCCGCATGATGTCCACCAACACGTCCCCAACGACCGGAAGATACGTCAGGAAGTAGACCGTCACGCTCCACCCGAGGTGAACCTCCACGACGAACTCATCCCCTGTGGGGAGACGACCGATGTAGCGCATGGCCGTCTCCCCGAGGGATGTGAGTTGGTTACCAGCGTGCGTCTGCGCGCACCTGTGTGACTGTCCAGGCGGCGGAAGACCCGCCGTTGATTGAGAGTCCGATGAACTGACCAGCGAGCGCCGTCATGTCGAACCCTGCGCTCGTGCCTTCCACAAGACCCGCAGCGTTGTTGGCGAAGCCTGTGGCGGCAAGGTTGTGATCCATCGTGACCGTCCCCTGCATGACGCCCGACGCCCCAATGCTTCGGATGGTCAGGTACAACTGAATCAGCGCCACGTCAGCGGCGGCTGTTTGCGCGGGACCGGTCAAGGTGAGTCGCGACGTATCGCCGGTTGTCTTGTTCGCCCCGATGCGGACCTGATAGATCGGAGTCGCGACACCCGCTGCCGTCTTCGAGACGGAGATGAGCCACCGGAACATCGTCCTAGCCTGGAAGCCGAAGGACGGAATGAGAATATGAGAGTCGGTGACATAGGTGTCGGAGGCGAAGCCAGCACCCTGCGCGGCAATCGAAGCGTTCTCCGACCGTCCACTGATGAGTCCTGCGTCGTCCTTGGCGCAGATGATCTTCGCGGTTGAGTCAACCCAAATCAGTCCCGCACCGGAGGACGGTGTAGAGGGTGCGCCCTGTGTGTCCAGAAGTATGTCAGCCATTAGATCAGTCTCAACCTTCCTGTTCCTTGAAGTGTGGCACGTTGCGTGGTCGTGAGTGAGATTCGCCCGTTCCCGTGCAGACCGAATTGGCCGGTGACGACGGTGAATGATCCTGGTGCTTGGTCACCCATGAAGGGCGCGGTGACGGAGCCGCCGCCAGGAGGTGCAGCGAACGTGCCGTCTGCCCGGAGGAAGTTGGTTGTCCCGCCGGGGAACTTCTTCATTAGCCCGTGCTTTGACGTGTCAGCATCGAGCGTCGTGATGTCGGTCGGTGCAGCCAGTTCGTCCAGCTTGATCGCGTCACCCCCGCCGCTCTTGTGCGACGTGGCGTGCGCTACCGGGGTTCTCGCGTCAGTGAAGCGCGCATCGTTACCAAACGGGACCGTAGTGCCCGTCTGACCCGTTGGGATGCGGGCAATATCCAGCACTCCCGAAGCGATCTCGCTTGCCGCGTGGGTATGGCCCACATCCGACTTGCCTGCAAGCGCGCTGACCAGACCTGTGACATCACTCTGTGCGTGAGTGTGCGAGGCAGCTGCCTTGCCATCAAGCGCACTCTGGAGACCTGTGGTGTCAGCAATCGCGTGAGTGTGCGACGCAGCCGCTTTGCCGTCGAGCGCAGCCTGTAGGCCAGTAGTGTCAGCAATGACATGGCTATGAGCGTCGTCCGCTTTGCCATCCAGGGTTGTTTGGAGCCCGGTGGTGTCAGCAATGACATGCGCGTGAGAGAG
>Ga0070707_100005198_pt1 | contig 12183 bp, 7 predicted proteins | sample KBSK5502metaG_FD_65468 | JGI IMG/M metagenome (GOLD analysis project Ga0070707, IMG submission 65468) | Corn, switchgrass and miscanthus rhizosphere microbial communities from Kellogg Biological Station, Michigan, USA - KBS K5-50-2 metaG | ecosystem: Host-associated > Plants > Roots >... | reverse complement strand
GATCCGAAACTGGCGGCCAAGGCAAAACAGGCGGCCATCGGACGCACCATCACGCGCAAGGTGATGCGTGAGCGCGCCGCCCTCCTCTCGCAGGACGCCTCCGCCGACCCGGAACTCGCCATGGTCGAATCCATCCTCTCGCAAGGGGTGCGGTCCACCATCTGCGCGCCCCTCGTCACCGACTTGCACGTTCACGGCGCGCTGTACGCCGATCGCCTCGACACGTTCACGTCATTCACGCGTGATGACCTCCAGCTCGTCACCGCGGTCGCGGCGCAAACGGCGGTCGCGGTCGAGAATGTGCGAGCGCACGAACGTCTCGCGCGGGAAGAGGTGGCGCGGGCCAACTACGCACGGTTCTTGCCGGAGTACGTCGTCCAGCAGATCCTCCAGCACCCGGACTCGTTCAAGCTCGGCGGTGTCAACCTGACGATCACGGTGCTCTTTGCCGACATCCGAGGGTTCACGCGCCTGTCGGAACACGCGGCACCGGAAAAGGTGATGCAGCTGTTGAATTGTTACTTCTCCGCGATGTCGGAGATCATCTTCAGACATGGCGGGACGCTCGACAAGTACATCGGCGACGGTCTGATGGCGCTCTTCGGCGCCCCCGCCGTCACGCCGGACGACGCCAGCAACGCCGTCGCCGCTGCCGTCGACATGCAGCGCGAGATGGTGAACATCAACAAAGAGCTGGGCGCCACCGGGTTCGCCGAGATCAGCATCGGGATCGGGTTGCACACGGGCGAGGCGACCGTCGGGTACGTCGGGTCGGAACGGCGCTCCGAATACACCGCCATCGGCGACGCGGTGAACGTGTCCGCGCGTCTCGAATCGAACTCGAAACCGGGGGAGATTCTCGTGAGCGAAGAGACGAAGGTGGCGGCGGGCCAGATGTTATACCCGTTCGTCGCGCGCGCGTCGATCGCCGTCAAGAATCGGGAGCGGGCGGTGCAGATCTTCGAGGTCGATTGGCGGCACGCGGCCGGGGGGGCGGAGCGGGCGGGCTAGGGTGCCACGTCGTGGCGTAAGGACGCCCTCACACGACGGGTCGGAGCCGCCGCCCCAGCCGCCCGAGGCCATCGTAGGCGGCGTACTTGTAAATCTCCGAGAGGGTCGGGAAGTTGAAGACGCAATCGATGAACGTGTCGATGGTGCCGTCGAACTCCATGACCATCTGGCCGATGTGGACCAGCTCCGTGGCGCGCTCACCGATGATGTGGACGCCGAGGAGGCGCTTGGTCGGGACCTCGAAGAGCAACTTCAGCATGCCGTCGGTGTCCCCGATGATCTGTCCGCGCGCGTTGCCCGCGTAGCGGGCGCGGCCGGTTTCGTACGGGACCCCCGCTTTCTTGAGATCATCCTCGGTCATCCCGACCATCGAGGCTTCGGGAATCGTGTAGAACCCGTAGGGCGTGATCGAGGCCACACGAGTCTTGTACGTGAAGCCGAACGCGTGGCAGGTGGCCACTCGTCCCTGCTCCATGGCCACCGAGGCGAGCGCCGGGAAACCCACCACGTCTCCGGCGGCATAGACGTGAGGGGCGGAGGTCTGGAAGTGTTCGTCCACGAGAATCCGACCTCGCGCGTCCGCCCTGATCCCCGCCCGCTCCAGACCGAGGCCGCGGGTATTCCCCGCCCGCCCGGCTGAATAGAGGATCTTGTCCACCTCCAGCACGCGCCCGCTCTTGAGCTCGATGCTCAGCGGACCTTCCGCGATCCGGGCAATGTGCTGGACCCCGTCGCCGAGCAAGACGTGATGGCCATCGAGTTCGAGCGAGTTCCGCAATACCTCGGCGAGCTCGGTGTCGAGGGCGGCGATCAGACGGTCCCGCTCCTCGATGAGGGTGATGTGGGTGCCGAGGGCGGCGAACAGGCACGCGTACTCGCAGCCGATGACCCCGCCCCCCACGACGGCGAGGGCGTCGGGGATCCGCGTCAGGTCGAGGATGGTGTCGGAGTCTTCGACGTCCGGGTCGCTGAATGGCACCCCCGGAGGGCGGTGCGGTGAACTGCCGGTCGCGATCAAGAAGTAGGCGCCTTGGAGACGCGCGACGTCGCTGCCGTCCTGTTGCACGACGACTTCGTTGGGGCTGGCGAAGGAGGCGTCCCCGCGCAGCATCGTCACGCCGTGGCGGTCCAGGTTGAGCCCGACCTGGGTCTCTTGCTCCCGCATGACGGCGTGGAGCCGTCCCATGATCTGCTTGAGGCTCACCGTCCGGTCGATCTCGAGGCTCATCCCGTAGAGGTGCCGCTTCTGAAAACCGGTCACGTAGAGAGCGGCTTCCCGTAACGTCTTGGAGGGCAGGGTCCCGGTGTGCGCGCACGCACCCCCGACGGTGGTGGCCCGCTCGATCAGGGCCACTTTCTTCCCGAAATACGCCGCCTGGGCCGCTCCCTTCTCCCCCGCCGGGCCGGAGCCGATCACCACGAGATCGAAGTGTGAAGTCGCGGTCATGTCGTCAGCACCACCTTGGCCTCCATGACACTGGCTCGGAACTGCGTCCTGCAGATTAGCCGATACGGTCGTTCTCTTCAAGGACACCGGGTGTGGGTCAGGGCGGGGCGCGGCCAGACCTTCCTCGTGAGGGCGGGCGCGGAAAGCTTTGCCGCCACACCGGGCTCATTGCTAGAATGGACGGCGCTGCCAGGATCAGGACGATGAGAGCGCGCACGGTGGCGGGTCTGGTGCTGGTCGCTGCGCTGATGGGGGTTCTCCCGGGCGCAGCGGAGGCGGCGCGCCTCGATGGCTTCGAGCTCCGGGGGCGAGCGGGGAGCCTGGGTCAGCTCTCGCGCACCGTGCTCGACGACGGCGCCGCCTATGTCTCGGCGCCGCGCCTGGCCACGCTTCTCAAAGGGTCCTGGACCACCAAGGGCCGCACGGCCACGCTGATCGTCGGGACGCGCCGCGCCCAGTTCGTTCGCGATCAAGCGCGGGTCGTCGTCGCCGGCCGATCTGTGGCGCTCGAATCGCCCGCTCGGGTCGGCGCGACCGGCTGGCTCATCCCCGAAGAGTTCCTCAGCAAGGGTCTCGGTCTGCTCGCCCCCGGCGTCACCGCCGTCGCGTTCGCGGGTGAGACCAAGAAATCGGTAGCCAAGACGGTGAAGGCGAGCATCACCCTCGAGGAGCTCCGCTATCGCTCGTATCCGTCCTTCACCCGGGTCGTGGTCGAGACGGGGGGCGCGCTGGCCTACGTCGTGGTGTCCAGCCGGGAGGAGATTCGTGTGCGGTTGCCCCGACTCGTGCTCGCGGGCGCCCGCAACGAGGAGGTCCTCGACGGACTCGTGAAGGCAATTCGTCTCGATCCCGTGGGTGGCGACGCCGTCCTTCGGGTGGTGCTCGAGAGCACGGTCGGCGACGTCAAGACGTCGTCGCTCCAGGATCCCTTTCGCCTGGTGCTGGACATCTACCGGCAGCGGGACGCCGCCGGGCGTGAGCCCAGCCAATCGGCCATGGAGCCCCTTCGATTGATCGTCCTCGACGCCGGCCACGGTGGGCACGATCCCGGCGCCACCGGTCCGAGCGGCGCGATGGAAAAGGACATCGTGCTCGACGTGACCAAGCGAGTCGCGAGGCTCCTCGAGGAGGGCCTGGGCGTCAAGGTGGCGCTCACGCGCAGCACGGATGTCTTCGTGCCGTTGCGCGAGCGGACCAACTTCGCCAACAAGCAGCGCGCCGATCTCTTCGTCTCGATCCACGGCAACGCCCATCCCCGCGCCGTCTCCGAAGGGGTGGAGGTCTACTTTCTCTCGTCGGAGGCCTCGGACACGGACGCGCGGCAAGTGGCCGCGATCGAGAACGGCGTGATCCAGCTCGAGAGCCCGGCCTCCCGCCCGAAGGGGGATCTCCTCAGGAGCATCCTCTTTGATCTCGCCCAGTCGGAGTTCCAGCAGGAATCGAGCGTCATGGCCGAGACCGTGCTGGACTCCATGACGACATCACTCACGCTCGTCCCCCGAGGCGTCAAGCAGGCGGGGTTCTACGTCCTGGGGGGGGCGGCCATGCCTGCCATCCTCATCGAGATCGGCTTTCTCACCAACCCCAAGGAGGAGAAGAAGCTCGCGACAGCAGAATACCGACAGGCCGTCGCCCGCGCGATCTACACGGGGCTGGCCGAATACAAGCGCCGGCACGACCAGCGCGTGCGCACGGCAGAGACGTTGCCCCTCAAGGCCGAGCGGGCCCGCTGAGCGGCCCCGTGCTGCGACAGGACGGCCGCCGCCCCGATCAGCTCCGACCCGTCTCGATCACCCGCGACTACCTGCGCCATCCGGAAGGTTCGGTGCTCGTCGAGTTCGGCGACACGAAAGTCCTCTGCACGGCCTCGGTCGAGGACAAGGTGCCGCCGTTTCTCAAGGGCCGGGGCCAGGGCTGGGTGACGGCCGAGTACGGCATGCTGCCGCGCTCCACGAATACGCGGACGTCGCGCGAGCGCACCGGGCCGAGCGGGCGCTCCCAGGAGATCCAACGCCTGATCGGGCGCGCGCTGCGCACGGTGGTCGAGATGGCGAAGCTCGGCGAGCGGACCATCTGGGTCGATTGCGACGTGATTCAGGCTGACGGCGGAACGCGGACCGCCGCGATCACGGGGGCCTTCGTGGCCGTGGCCGACGCGCTCGGCCGCCTGGTGAAGCCGGGGGGTCTCTCGAGCCCGCCCATCCGTGACTGCGTGGCCGCCATCAGCGTGGGCATGGTGGGCGGCGGCCCCGTCCTCGACCTCAACTATGTCGAAGACTCGTCGGCCGACGTGGACATGAACGTGGTCATGACGGGTGCGGGCGCCTTCGTCGAGGTCCAGGGCACGGCGGAGCACGAGCCCTTCACGAAGGACCGGCTGGATGAGCTGCTCGCACTGGCCGCTGCCGGAATCGGCCGGCTGGTCGCGCTCCAGCGCCGCGCCCTCGAGGCGCGGAGCGACAAGACGTTTCTGCTCTGAACGCGCGGCTCGTTCTCGCCACCATGAATCGCGCCAAGGCCCGTGAGCTGGCGGCCCTGCTCCGCGACGTCCCCTACCGGCTCGTCGAGCTGGCCGACGTCGCGACGCTCACCCTGCCTCCCGAGGGCGCGGCGTCGTATCGGGACAACGCGCTCGGGAAGGCGCGCGCCGTCGCCGCCGCCACGCGCACGTTCGCGCTGGCGGACGATTCCGGCCTCGAAGTCGACGCCCTCGGGGGCCGGCCCGGCGTGCTGTCGGCGCGCTATGGCGGCGACCGGTGGAGCGACGCCCAGCGCTGCGCGCTCCTGCTCCGCGAGCTCGCGGAGGTGGCCCCGGCGCCGCGCACCGCGCGCTATCGCGCGGTGGTGGCGGTCTGCGCGCCGTCGGGCCGTGAGGCGACGGTCGAGGGCGTGGTGGAGGGCGTCCTGCTGGGCGCGCCGCGCGGCGAGGGCGGGTTCGGCTATGACCCGCTCTTCTACTATCCTCCCCTCGGAGCGACCTTCGCCGAGATGCCTCCCGAGGCCAAGCACGCCGTGAGTCATCGAGGCCAGGCGATGGCGCGGGCTCGGCGTATCCTGCTCGAGTGGGCCGCCGTGAGCGGGGCGACCGAGTCGTGAGGGCGGCGGCGGCGGTGATGGCGGCTCGCGCGAGCGGAGTATGCGGCGCACACGCTCACGGGAGTCCAGCGTGAGTCGTGCCCGTTCCGGGCTTGCCGAGTCAGCCAACGCGCACTTCAATGAAAGGGGATAGGTCAATGGACTTGAAACCGCTGGTGAAGGAACTGCTCGCCCGCAACCGCGAGGTGCTGGAGAGCACCATGGCCGATGTGGAGCCCGAGCACGCGCATTGGGCGCCTCCGGGCAAGGCGCTGCCGTTGGGCGCGCTCTACGTTCACGTGCTGACCGCGGAGGATTTTTTCATCCAGGGCATGCTCAAGGGCGGCGCGCCGCTGTGGGACTCGAGCTGGAAGAGCAACATGGGGCTCAGCGAGCCGCGCCCGCCGCGCGGGCAGCCATGGGAGGATTGGGCGCGCCGAGTGCGGATGGGCCTGCCGAAGCTGCGCGAGTACCGCACGGCCGTGTTCGCCGCCACCGACGCCTACATCGACAGCCTGAGCGAGACGGACCTGGCGAAGGAGATCGAGTTCATGGGCCGAAAGATGTCACTGATCGCGTTCTTCCTGGGCGTGATGTGCACCCATTGCGCCAACCACGCCGGCGAGATCTCCACCCTCAAGGGGTTGCAGGGACTGAAGGGCTATCCCTTCTAGCCGGGAACGCTTTGGTCCCTCGCCCCCGGAGGGCCGGAGGGGGTGAGGGTAGGGTGAGGGGGTGAGGGCCGCGGGGCCGGAGTCTCAGGTGTCCATTCGACTCTCCTCGAGGTCCAGCTCCCGCTCGAGCATTCGCAGCACGTCGTCGTCGATCACGCCGTCCGCGCGCAGCCGCAGGAGCGCTTCGCGCTGCGAGTCGATGACGGTGCGATGGATCTCGCGATGCTCGATGATCTCCTGGTCTTCCGCTCCGGGACGCGACCCGTCGCGCTGACGCTCGACGTGCTCCGAGCGGTGCTCGTGGGTCTCGCGTAACCGGTCGAGCAGCGGGCGGTGGCCGGGCCACACCGGGTAGAGCTGATCAATCCGCCGCGTGGCGGCCTCGACGAGCTGCTGGCGCGCGTTGGCTTCCTCCTCGCGAAGCTCAACGTCCGTGCCCAGGCGAAGCCGCCGAATCAGCCATGGCAGGGATAGCCCCTGGCCGATGAGCGTGAACACGATGACGGTCAGGGTCACGATCAGGAGCGCCTCGCGGGCGGGGAACGGCCCACCCTCGGATAGGGTCAGGGGCAGGGCCAGGGCCGCCGCGAGGGAGACGACGCCGCGCATGCCGGCCCACGACAACACCAGCGAGTGTGCGAGCAGACGGGCCGGGCGCGGCTCGCCGCGCACGAGCGGCGCCAGGAGCGCGGTCGAAAAGATCCACAGCGCGCGGACCACGACCAGGACCATGCTCACCGCGATGCCGATGCCAACCAGCCGGACGGCGGTCGCGGGCGAGAGCGCGCGCAGGAGCAGGGGCACCTCGAGGCCGGTGATGATGAAGATCACCCCGTTCAGCAGGAAGATGATGGTCTCCCACAGCGCGCGGCCGGTCAGACGAGCATCGGGCCCCATGATGTGCGAGCCGCGGCGGCCGAGGTAGAGCCCGGCGGCGACCGTTGCGATCACCGCGGAGACGCCGAGCGCCTGCGCGGGGAGGAAGACGGCGTAGGGCGTCAGCAACGAGATCGTCATCTCCACCGGGGTGTCCTCGATACGCGCGCGGACCTGCGCAACGATCCAGCCCACCGCGAGGCCGATCGCGCTGCCGCCCAGCATGGCGCCCGCGAAGGTCGCGAGGCCGGTGGACGGCGTGAACGCGCCCCCCACCGCGACCGCGATCGCGATGCTGTAGATGGTGAGCGCGGTCGCGTCGTTCAGGAGGCTCTCGCCCTCGAGGATCGTGACGATCCGGCGCGGGACGGCCAGGCGCGCGGCGATCGCGGTCGCCGCGATCTCGTCGGGCGGCGCGACGATCGCACCGAGCGCGATCGCGACCGCCCACGGGAGGCGGGGGATGAGGGCGTGGACCACCGCGGCCGCCGCGAACGCACTGGCGACGACGAGGCCGATGGCCAGTGAGCCGATCGTGCCCAGGTTCGCGCGCAGCCTGCGCAGCGGCGTGAAGAAGGCGGCGATATAGAGCAGCGGAGGCAGGACGAACAGGAAGATCAGGTCCGGATCGATCTCCACGCGCGGCGTGCCCGGCACCAATCCCAGCAGCAGCCCGCCGATGACCAGGAAGATCGGGTAGGCGATGCCCAGCCGTCGCGCGATCGTGACGAGCGCGGCGACCACGATGAGCAGAGCCAGAACGAGCGGGGCGCTTTGCATCGAGACTCGCAGCGTAGCACACGGGTCCGATAGTTGGGCGATCGGGCCGGGCCACGAAGGAGCCGTCGAGGGCGAGGCCGGCCGGCTGATATCATCTCGCCATTCCCTTTTCCTCCTCGTCCTCCCACTGCGCGTCGGTCAGCCTCCAGCCGCCCCCCAGCGCCTTGTAGAGGCGAACATGGGTGAGGAGACGGTCGCGTCGGATCTGCGCGAGGGTGTTCTGGGCGGGGTAGAGCTGTTGCTGGGCCTCGAGTATCTCGAAGTAACTCGCGAGCCCGTAGCGGTACCGATCCGTCGCGTGCGCGACGGCCTCCTCCAGCGCCTTCACCGCCCTGTCCTGCGCCGTCTCGGCCTCGCTCAGCTTGCCCAGCGCCGTCAGAGCATCGGAGACTTCCCGTAGCGCGGTGAGCACCGCCTGCTCGTACTGGAGCTTTGCCTGCTCCCACTGGGCGACGGACGCCCGGTAGTTCCCGAGGGTGCGGCCCGCGTTCAAGAGCGGTCCGCTGAGCATGCCGGCGACCGCCCAAATCGTCGCGCTGCCGCCCGTGAGAGCCGACACCTCGGGGCTCGCCGTGCCGAACAGCGTGGTCAGGCTCAGCTTCGGGAAGAACTCGGCCTTGGCGACTCCGATGCGTGCGTTGGCGCTGACGAGCTGTTGCTCCGCCTGGCGGAGGTCAGGCCGCCGCTCGAGGAGCGTCGACGGCAACCCGGCTGGTACCGTCGGCACCACCGTCTGCGCGTACATCGGTGTCCCGCGCGGAACCGGCGCTGGGCTCTTGCCCAGAAGGATGCCGATCTGATTCTCCTTTGCGACGATGTCGCTCTCGAGCTGCGGAATGGTTGCCTGCGCTTCACCGAGGGCCCCCTCGGCCCGAGATGTCTCGAGCTTCGAGGCGGTGCCGAACTGAAACCGATCCTGGAATACGTTGTAGGTCCTCTGATAGGCGTCCGTGCTGTTCCGGGCGATGTCGAGGCGCACGTCGAGCGCCAGAAGCTCGAAGTACGCCTGCGCCACGTCGCTGACCAGCGTCAGCCAGACGCCGCGCCGCGCGTCCTCGGTGGCCAGGAAGCTCGCCCACGCCGCCTCGTTCGAGCGCCGGATGCGGCCCCAGATGTCCAGCTCCCACGACATGGCGAGGGTGCCCGAATAGAAGTTGCGGGTGGTCGGGGCCTGGCCGCCGGCCCCACCCAGCACGCCAGGCGTGAGGTTGCTCCTCGAGACGCCCACGCCGTAGTCGAGTGACGGGTAGAGATCCGACCGACTGACGACGAAATTGGCGCGGGCCTCCTGCACGCGAGCGGCGGCGATCCGCACGTCGTAGTTGTTGCGCACCGCTTCCTGGATCAGGTCCTTCAGGATGGGGTCATGAAAGACCTCCCACCAGGGGGCATCGGCGAGCGAGGCGGCCTCGGCGGTCGCCTGGCCGCGGAACGTCTGGGGCTCGGCCACCGAGGGGCGCTTGTAGTTCGGGCCGATCGCGCAGCCGCCGAGGAGCGCGGCCGCGACGATGCCGGAGGCGATCCATCCGCGCACGGACACGGTCATGGTCGTCGTCCGTCCTGGGGGGGAGCGTGGTCCGCTCCTCCCTGGATCGGAGCCAACGCCCCCGCCGGTCTTGCCGTCTGCTCGCGCTTTCGTCCGAAGCGCTCACTCACGTAGAACGTGACGGGAATGATGAAGATGGCGATGAGGGTCGCGGCCAGCATGCCCCCCAGGACCGTCGCGCCCAGGATCCGTCGGGAGTTGGCGCCGGCGCCTTTCGAGATCACGAGCGGAAGAACGCCGAGGATGAAGGCGAAGGCGGTCATGAGGATGGGACGCAGCCGGACGCGGGCGCCGGCGAGGGCCGCGTCGACGAGCGCGGCGCCGCGCTCGTATTCTTCCTTGGCGAACTCGACGATCAGAATGGCGTTCTTGGCGGCGAGGCCGATCACCATGACGAGGCCGATCTGGGAGAACACATCCAGCTCGAGCCGGCCGAGCCAGAGCGCGCCCACGGCGCCCAGGACGGCGATGGGCGTGCCCAGCAGGACGCCCAACGGCAGCGTCCAGCTCTCGTACTGGGCGGCCAGGAGCAGGAATACCACGAGCAGCGAGAAGCCGAAGACGGCGGATGGCGGGATGCCTTCCTCCGCCACCTTCTCCTGGAACGACATGCCTGAGTAATCGAACCCCATGTCCCGGGACATGGTTTGCGCGAAGACCTCCTCGAGCGCCCGCATGCCCTGCCGCGTGGTGTACCCGGGCGCGAGCGATCCATTGATCTGCGCCGCGCGGTACTCGTTGAACCGCGTGGTGAACTCGGGGCCGTTGACCGGTCTCATGGTGACGAGCGTGGACAGCGGCACCGCCTGGCCGGTGGCGTTGCGCACGTAGAACTGGCCGACGTTCTCGGCACGGGTTCTGTACTCGCCCTCGGCCTGGACGTACACCTGCCAGACCCGTCCGTACTGGTTGAAGTAGTTCACGAAGGCGCCGCCGAGGAAGGCCTGCAGGGCCTGGTAGACCGAGGAGAGCGCGATCCCTTGCTTGAGGACCTTCTCCTGATCGACCGCGGCAAAGAGCTGCGGCGCGCCCGGCAGCAAGGTGGTGAAGAGCCGGGCAAACTCGGGCCGCTTCCGTGCGGCGGCGAGGAACGTGGCGGTATTCTCGGCCAGGAACGCGGGATCCCTGCCCGCGCGATCCTCCAGCATGAAGGTCACACCGCCGGACGTCCCGATGCCCGGGATGGCGGGGGGCGCGAAGGCGAAGGCCTGGGCCTCAGCCACACCGGCCAGCCGTTGGTTGAGCTGCCGTATGATCACGTCGGCCGTGAGGCCCTGCTTGTCCCGCGCGTCCCAGTCCTCCAGCGTGATGAAGTAGAACGAGTTGTAGGTGGTCGTGACCAGGCTCAGCAGGCTGAAGCCCGCCACGCCCGTGTAGTATTTGATGCCCGGCGTCGCCTTGAAGATGGCGTCGAGCTTGTCGTTGACGGCCGCGGTGCGGTCCAGCGACGCCGCCAGGGGAAGCTGGACGTTGGCATAGAAATACCCCTGATCCTCGTCGGGGACGAAGCCGCCGGGGAGCCGGGAGCCGATGAGGCCGGCGACTACGGCCACGACGACGAGGAGGACCATCGAGAAGGCCGACTTGCGGATCAGGTGGCCGCAGGCGCCGACGTAGCCGTTGGTGGCGCGCGCGAACCAGCGGTTGAAGCCGCGGAAGAACACCCCCAGCGGGCCGCGCATCTCCCGCCGCGGCCGCAGCAGCAGCGCCGAGAGCGCCGGGCTCAGCGTGAGCGCGTTGAACGCCGAGATCAGCACCGACACGGCGATCGTCACCGCGAACTGCTGATACATCCGCCCCGTGATGCCCGGGATGAATGCCGTCGGGACGAACACGGCGGCCAGGATGAGGGCGATCGCCACCACCGGACCCGAGACCTGCTCCATCGCCTTGAAGGCGGCGTCGCGAGGCGACAGTCCTTCCTCGATCTGGTGCTCGACCGCCTCGACCACGACGATGGCGTCGTCCACCACGAGGCCGATGGCCAGCACGAGGCCGAAGAGCGACAGCGTGTTGATCGAGAAGCCCAGGAGCGGAAAGACCATGAAGGAGCCGACGAGCGCGACCGGCACCGCCAGCAGCGGAATGAGGGTCGCCCGGAAGCCCTGGAGGAAGACGAACACGACGATGACGACCAGGATGAGGGCCTCGACCAGGGTCTTGACGATCTCCCGGATCCCGGCGCTCACGGCCAGGGTCGTGTCGAGCGCCGTCACGAAGTCGAGGTCGTTGGGGAAACGCGCCTTGGCCTGCTCCATCAACTTCGTCGCGCCCCTCATGGTGTCGATGGCGTTGGAGCCGGGAAGCTGGTACACGGCGATGAGGGCGGACGGGCTCCCGTTCAGGCGGCCCCGGCGGATGTAGTTCTGCGCGCCGAGCTCCACGCGGGCGACGTCCTTGACCCGGACCAGCGCGCCGTCCGGCCTCGCCCGCACCACGACGTTCTCGAAATCCGCGAGGCTCGCCAGGCGTCCCTGCGCCAGCACCGTGTACGTGAATTCCTGGCCACGTGGCACCGGATCGCCGCCCAGCTGGCCAGCCGGGTTGACGGTGTTCTGGGCCTGCAGGGCGCTGGCGATCTCGTTGACCGTGATGTCGAGCTTCGCCAGCGTGTCGGGGTTGACCCAGAGCCGGATGGCGTACTGGGAGGCTCCGAAGACCTGCACCTGGCCGATGCCGGGGACGCGCGTCATCGGGTCGTTGATGTTGACGTACGCGTAGTTGGCGAGGAACAGCGGGTCGTACGTGCCCTTCGGCGAGTACAGCGCGAAGAT
>Ga0070707_100005197_pt1 | contig 12184 bp, 12 predicted proteins | sample KBSK5502metaG_FD_65468 | JGI IMG/M metagenome (GOLD analysis project Ga0070707, IMG submission 65468) | Corn, switchgrass and miscanthus rhizosphere microbial communities from Kellogg Biological Station, Michigan, USA - KBS K5-50-2 metaG | ecosystem: Host-associated > Plants > Roots >... | reverse complement strand
CTCGTCGAGACCGGCGCGCGCGACCAGTTCTACGTCTACCCCAAAGATCTCTATCGCGACATGTTGATGAACTACTCCGCTGAGCGCGCGGCGCGCGACGCCACGGCGCAAATGGCGCTGTTGCTGTGCGAGCATGAGGGTGTCCCTATCGCCGCCTCGACCATCGCCATCCTGGGGACGTGGGGCTGGAACCTGCACAGCGGCTCGTCAGGGCAGAGCGAGTACCGCAAGTTGCGCCCGAACTATCTGCTTCAATGGGAGTGCATGCGTTGGGTCAAGGCGCATGACGGCGAGCAGTACGACTGGCGCACGATTCCCGACGTGCTGGAGCCAGGTCAGGAATTGTACGGCGTTTATGAATTCAAGCGCGGCTTCGGTGGCGAGGTGCGTCGCGTGATGCCGACGCAGGACTTGCCGCTGCGTCCGGCGCGCTACTGGCCCTATGTGGGCCTCGTCTCGCTGCGGCGCGGGCAGCAGAAGCGCAAGCGCGCCAAATTTGAGAAACGGCGGCAGGCGAAGCTGACACCGGGGAAGGGCGCATCTCCGGCTGAGGCTACGAACGACAAGACAACGAACGACAAGACAACGAACGACAAGACAACGAACGACACGAAAGCGGGCGCGCGATGACAACTATCCTCCCCGGCGCGCCGCGCGTCGAGATCGTCGCCGACCGCGCGGCGTGGAGCGCCTTCGTCGAGTCCCAGGCGACCGGCAACATTACCCAGACCTACGAGTGGGCAGACCTGGGACACGCCGCCGGAGGGAACGCGCTGCGCCTGGGGGCCTACATCGACGGCGAGTTGCATGGCGCGATGCTGATCGTCGTCGAGCAAGCGCCGCTGCTGCGCCGCCCGTACTTCTATGTCCCGCGCGGTCCCGTCGTGGATGATCCTGCCTCACCCGCGCTGGCGGCGCTCTGCGCCCGCGCTGGGGAGGAAGCGCGCAAACGTGGCGCGTTCATGCTCAAGGTCGAGCCCTACGTGCGCGACGGCGATCCGGCCTGGCTCGGTGCGCTCTCCGCGCTCGGCTTCCGGCGCAATCCCTATGCGACGCACCCGCGCCGCTCGTGGACGCTCGACATTCGCCCGAACGAGGAGCAGTTGCTCGCTGGGATGAAGGAGAAGTGGCGCTATAACATCCGCCTGGCGGGCAAGAGGGGCGTGCAGGTCCGTGAGGCGACGAGCGACACCGACATTGAGACCTTCTACCGGCTCTACCAGGAGACGGCGACCCGTGACGGCATCTGGATTCATCCCAAAGAGCACTATGAGCGCTTTCTGCGGCTCTATGGTGAGCGCGACGCCGCGGCGCTGCTGCTGGCGGAGTACGAGGGTGAGCCGATCGCGGCCTTGATCGTGGCGAAGTGTGGCCCGGTGGCGACGTATATGTTCGGCGCTTCTTCAAATCAGCACCGCAATCGCATGCCCAATCACCTGCTCCAGTGGACAGCAATCCGCTGGGCCCGCGCGCACGCCTGCTCGATCTACGACTTCCGTGCCATCGCCGAGGTGTTGGAGCCGAACGAGGATATGTACAGCCTCTACACCTACAAGCAGGGCTTCGGCGGTGAGTCATTCCTGGCGCTGGAGACGCATGACAAGCCCTACTCCGCGCCGGTCTACTGGCTCTACCGCCGCACGCTGGAGATCAAGCGCAACCGCGACCGTCGCAAGCACGAGGCAGAATTGCGCGCCCGCGAGCGCGCCTCCGCTGAGAAGACAGCCAGCGTTGCAAAATCAGGCACAGGCGGCGCGTCAGGTGAGTAGCCCTTGGAATTGTTCGTCCACTTTCGGCAGGATGGATTGACCCGGAACTAGCTCTTACACGAGTCGGAGAAGGCTTTAGCGAACGTGGACACGCTGATCGCCAACTCCACACCCGCCGCCTCTCCTCCTGACGCCAGAGACGAGACCCCCACAGCGCGTGTTCCCTGGACCGCCGTGACGGCGACGGGGTCATCCTGGTTCACACATTTCCAGCCGCTCGATGGTAGATGCTGCGCATAGAATTCTTTGATGGCTTGCTCGGTCGTGTCAGGCACATGGAAATCGTACGCTTTCGTCGTTATTCCTACCGCGCCAGGCGTCGGCAGTAGCCCCAAGTACGTCGCATTCGGCGGCAAAGGAATATCGCAGTCCAGACCATGTCGTTGCGACTCCGTCACGCCACAGAGGCGAGGAGCGACGACAAGGGCGCCAACGCCAATCAGCAAAGCAAGAACCAAAGCAGCGATGAGCGCGATCCAGACCCAGCGGCGGCTGCGAGCTGGCTGTGGTGAAGATGATGACGAATCCATCGAGAGCGACATGTGTCCTCCGGGAGACTGAGCAACCCCATGTGCAGGATCGCATCCTGAGCGACCAGAACTTGGTGACATGCTCCCCACGGCTAAAGCCGGGGGCTTCTCAGGCTACGCATGCGGTATCCCGCTACGTTCACGCCTGACGGCCCTATCCAGGCCGACTTCTCAGCTGTTGAGCCAGCCGCAGAATGTTCAAGGCGGCGTTGTGATCGCGGTGGAGGCTGGTCCCACACTCTGGGCAGGAATGCCAGCGGACAGACAGACCCTTGTGGACCAAGACTCCGCAGCCCGAACACCTCTGGCTGGTGTAGGCAGGCGGCACAGCTACCACTCGCTTCCCGGCGCTTGCAGCCTTGAAAGTGAGGATGTTCAAGAACTCAGACCAGCCCGCATCGGTGATGCTTTTGGCGAGATGGTGGTTCTTGACCATATTGGCCGTCTGCAAGTCTTCGTAGGCAATGCTGTCGTAGGCGCGCACCAGCTTCACCGCTTGCTGGTGATGGAAATCGCGCCGCTGATTGGCGATGTGTTGATGCCCCTTGGCGAGCAACTTCACCGCCTTCACACGGCGGTGGCTTCCCTTCTTGCGGCGCACAACGCGCCGTTGGCAGCGGCGCAGATACACTTCGGCCCTGCGATAGTAGCTGGGATTGAAAATAGGCTGCCCGTTGGCAAGAGTAGCGAACGACTCCAACCCCATGTCAATGCCCGTCTCCTGCCCAGTCTCAGGCAAGGGCTGTATCGGCACGTCGGCGCAGGCGAAGCAGACATACCAGCCATCTGCTTCCCGGCGAATCGTGACGGTCTTGGGTGTGCCTTCTATGGGCCGATGGAGGCGAATAGAGATACGCCCAATCTTGGAGAGACTGAGCACACCGCCGTCCACTACCGCGCCATTGCCATATTGGGCATAGGTGAAACTGCGGTAGCGGTTGCAGCCCTTGAAGCGCGGGAAGCTCGCCTTCTCGCCCCGCTGTATCCGCCGGAAGAATGCCCGATAGGTTTTTTCCAGACGACGCAACACGTCTTGCAGGACTTGGGAATGGACCTCGCCGTATTCCGGGCACGCGGCTTTAAGGTCCGGCAACTCGTTCGCCTGGTGATAGTAGTTGAGCGAGACGCCGCACCGCTCCCATGCAGTCTTGCGCTCTTCCAGGGCGACGTTGTAGAGTGCGCGGCAACGCCACAAGACGGTATCCAACGCCTGCTCTTGTTGAGGTGTTGGATAGAGCCGATATTTGTAGGTTTTGCGCACGCTTTGTGGTTCCATGCCTATCTATTCTGTCTGCCGGGTACAAACCTGGAATATGCGGGACATTTGTCGCCCTTGCGGGCTATCCGGCTTTCACCCCCATGCCTGAAGGCAGGAGTCTTCAACCAGCCTCTTTGATAAAGGCCAGCGAGAACGGCGCATCCTCATTCTAGATGGTTGTGCAACAATCGTGCGCTTTCTCAATGGGATGCGCCTGCGCGTGGTCGGAGCCGCGCGCGACGTTTGCGACCCCGAATGCGCCTTTGTGCGCCGCAAAGTGTGCGCTGATTCACACTTTTTGTAGCGCTTTGGCGTCCTATGAGTGATATGCTGAAAGTTCCTCCGCCATCACGTGAATGGCGTCCGTCTGGTCAGCACGGTCATCGGCGACCACAGCCCCACGCACGGAAAGGAAGTTCGCGTATGACGCAAACCAAGCACATCGTCGTGGTTGACGACAATATCGCCCGGCTGTTAGAGATAGTCTTCGAGGACACGCAGTACCAATTCACGGCATATACCGAGATCGAGGGCGCCGTCGAGCGGATTCGCGCCGCGCAGCCCGACCTCGTCATCCTTGATCTCTATTTTTATGGTCGCCCGCTTGGGCTGGACGCTTTCCACGCGTTGCGCTCAAACGCGACGACGGCGGAACTTCCTATTATCGTCACGACGGCCGCGCTCAACGAGGCGCAGACGCTGGAACGCGAACTGAGGGAACGTCCAATTCCGGACCTGAGAACCCGTGTTATGACGAAGCCATTCGAGCATGTCGAGGATATCCTCGTCGTCATAGGCGAGATGCTGGAAGCGTAGCCAGGCGCACGACCAATCCGTCTGGGATCATAGCGGCGAAAATGCCCTCATCTGACGGAGGAAACGATATGAAGCAGCGGAAGTCGGGAGCAGGATTCTGGTTTGGTCTGATGCTCGGTGTGGCGATTGGCGTCGCGCTGGCGATCATGTTTCTGCCGCGCCCTGGAGGCAATGCAGCGGGAGACCAGAGCGACACAGATGGTTTTGATCTGCGCCAGCGTGCGCAGGAGCGCTTTGGTCCGCTGATCGAGCGGCTGCGCGAGCGCTACAGCGAGGCGTTCGCCCTCGGCCAGGATTTCTACCAACAGGCCAAGGACGAAGTGCTCACACAGTACAACAGCGCCAAGAGTGGCGAGTTCAGCAGCAAGTCCTAACAGTCCTGAGCGCGTCCCGGTCGCCGCGTCTGGCGGAATAGAGCGGTCTCGGAATACAATGGTAGTTGCTGGGCATGCAAACCCAATGAGAAGAGACCGAGGAAGACGTGGCGATTCTACTCAAGAGTGTTGATCAGATCGCGAAGCTGCGCGAGGCGGGGCGCATTGTCGCCGAGACGTACGAAGTGTTGCGCCCGCATGTCGTTCCAGGCGTCACGACGGCTGAACTGGACCGCATCGCCGAGGAATTCATCCGTGGCAAAGGCGCGATTCCGATCTATAAAGGTTATGGTGGCTATCCCGCGCAGCGTGGCCAGCCAGGGCGCAAGCCCTTCCCCGCGACGATCTGCGTCGCGGTCAACGACGTCATCTGTCATGGCATGCCAAGTTCGCGCCAGGTATTGAGCGAGGGTGACATTATCGGCGTGGATATTGGCGTGATCTATCGTGGCTGGGTCGGTGACTCCTGTGTCACCTACGCTGTGGGACAGATTGACGCAAAATCGCAAAAGTTGGTGGGCGCCGCGCATCATGCGCTGGAGCTCGGGATCGAGCAGGCGCAGCCAGGCAAGCGCCTTGGCGATATTGGCGCCGCCATTCAGCGCTACGCCGAAGGCGAAGGGTACGGTGTCGTGCGTGAGTACGTCGGCCACGGTGTCGGGCGTAGCCTGCATGAGGAGCCGAATGTCCTGCATCATGGCAAGCCAGGTACAGGCGTTGAACTGCGCCCCGGCATGGTTTTCACCATCGAGCCGATGCTCAACGCCGGTGGCGCCGCGACACGCCTGATGCCGGACCAGTGGACGGTGAAGACGGCGGACGGCAGCCGCTCCGCGCAGTTCGAGCATTCGCTGGCGATCACCGAGAACGGCCCCGAACTGCTGACGGTCCTCTAGTTTGTAGTATCCAGGCGCCATCCTGGCTGTGCGCGACTCCACTGCTGGACGACCGTCTGGAGACACGCTACAATACAGCCGCGTGGCGGCCAGGGCTGGCAATGCGATATGGAAATCGCTGGCGAGCGCGAGGCAGGAGGCTGCACTATGGAGATACGCACCGATCCGCGCGTGGCGGCGCCACGGGCCGTGGACCTGCGGCGCGGACGCAGACCCGAGGTTGAGATCCTGGCCTGCGAGACCTTTGATCTGCTCCTGAGCCTGCAAGTCGCGCTGGCGTCGCCAGAGTATGACTACGCGGATTACGACGTTGGGCGTCAGTGGGCGGAGAACGCCCGCGCCGCTTGCGACGCCGAAGACCCACAGGCCCTGGTGACGCTCGGCCACTATCTGGGTGACGGCAAGCCAGATTCGCTGCGCAGCACGCTGATCTCTCTGGTCCATCAATGTCCTGAGCCACGAGATATCCCATCGTTTCTGGAGTGGCTGCGCACGGCGCCCTCCGAGCGGCTGGCGGAGGCGCTGCTGGATCAGGAGAACCTTGGCCCCGACTGGCAGAGTGTGATGACGCGCGCGCTGCGCAAGTCGCAGCCGGCGGCGAGCAGCGCGCGCAACGAGAACCCCCTGCGCGCGCTGCTGGAGCGTTATCCCGACGAGGTCATGCCGACGATCAGCGAGATCATTACCGATATCGAGGGAGTACGCGCCAAGATCATTGCGGCGCTGCATGTCTGGGATCGCGCTGTCTTCTCCGCCGAGCGCGAAAAGGTGGTCGCGCTCCAGCGACGCGAGGCCGAGACACTCGAACGGCGTCGGCTGAACATGCCGCTGGAGCCATTCATCGAGGAGGCCATGCGCGGCGTGCAGTTCCAGCGCCCCTCAGGGCTGCGGCGCATCATCTTCGCGCCCAGTTATTTCTGCCGCCCCGCCGTCTTCTATCACTACTGGCAGGGCATCCTCACCTTCTGCACACCCATCGAGGCGCAGGTGCTCGAATCTGACGCCGAGCGCCGCGATCCACGCGCTCCGACGACCGAAATGCTCCAGTTCTTCCTTGCGCTGGGCGACGAATCGCGGCTGCGCATCCTGGGGCTGCTTTCCGAGCGCGAGATGTACCTCACGGAGCTGGCGGAAAACCTAGGGCTGACGAAAGCCACAACCAAGCATCACATGGTGAAGCTACGTGAGTACGGGCTGGTCACGCTGATCGATCGTGAACGGCTCACCTATTACGCGCTCCGGCCCGATGTGGCGCAGCATGCGGCGCAACTGCTGGAGAACTTCCTCTATCGCCCCAAGCGCACATAAATATCAAGCAGCAACAGCAAGCGGCGACGATCTGCCACGCATGACGATCTGCCGCGCATAACGCATAGGATTTTTCTCCCACGCGCCGCGCACGTCGCCAGCGCCACTCATTCCCGATGAATACAGCGCTTGTCGCCTCTTCATCGCCTGCGGCGTGGCACACACACAAGCTATGCTGTAGCAGATAGGCGGCGCGTTCGACTTTCCCCATGTTCGGCGTAGCGCCCCGCCTGGGCGTCCAGGTCAGTTCACGGGCACTTCATGCGCGACGCCCCCCACCAGTAAGGGATAGAACGTATGGCAGGATATGACGAGCGCGCGCAACCAGGCGCAAGCGACCCAGGCGGAACAGATAAGTTCGTTGATGATCCCGGAGCGACCATGGCGCAGGAGGCGGTGACACCCCCACAGGGCCTCGCCGCGACGTCCCCCCGCCGGATGACGAAGACCACGCTGGCCTCCATCGCCATTCCGCGCCCGCATCACGCCGACGATGTCTCGGTCCCGCCACGCGACCTCCCCGACACGGACGAGCTTGGGGCGGAGATTCCCAACGAGATGGACGAGGAGTGGGCTGTCTCAGACCAGCCGACCGTCCTCATCGCGCCACGCAACACATCCTCGCGCCAGGCGCCGAAGAGCCGCCCTGCGTACCTCGAAACCGATCAGTATGCGGCGTGGCCACCGGCTACGACTCCGCGCGACGGCACCCCATCGGTCAGACGAGAGGCGGCGCCGACCGCTCCGATCACTCGTGGGTCGCGCCGACCGCCCGATGTGCTTGGCGGCGCGCGGCTGGCCTCTCCTGGTGGCAAATTAATCCCGCCGACGCCCCCCGAAGGCGTCCAGCGCGCGGAGATGCCCGACCCCCGTATGGAGCGCTTTCAGGAGCTGCGGAATACGCGCACGGCCCACGAGCAAGGCTCGCGTGCGCCGGGTGATCCCTCGCAGGTGGCCGAGATGGTGCGTCAGTGGTGGGCTGATCTCTTGCCCAGTCTGCGCACCGCATTGAACTATCAGCGCGAGGCGCGTGCCAGCGGTACCTATCCCCTGCCCGCCACCGCTCCCACAACCGTCTCGCGCCTGGGTGACGCGTTTGGCCGGCTGGCAGCCGGCGCCCGCGAGGCGGCTGGTCGCGCGTCCGCCGCGGCGGCGCCACATCTACGCAAGCTACACGATCAGGCGGAGCAGGCTGCGCAGGCGCTGATCGATCGCATCGAAGGCTCGCCTGTGCGTCAGCAAGCCCCATTCCTTGGGCCGGGCCGCATCGCAGTCCTCTTCCGCCCCGGCGTGACCGTTGGCCAGGCGCAGCGACTGCTGCTGACGGCGCAGGCGCGGCCCCTGCGGCTGATTCCGCGCAAGCACGGCTTCCTGGCGCTGGTGCGCCCCGGTTCCGAGGAGGAAATTGCCGAGCGGCTACGCCAGCATCCCTACGTGCGCGACGTCATCTACATCGAGTACGACGAGACGGATGAGATGGAGCCGGAGGACGGCTACCCTGAGGAGTCATACCCACAGGGGTCATATCCTCGGGACAACGGCGCATATGGCGCGGATGCGGAGGACGAGAGCGAGCCGGAGGCTTCGCTTCCAGGGCGTCCCGCTCAGGAGTAGCGGCTGCCACTTCACTCATTGGTCGGCGCTGTCAGGAGTTCTGGTCGGCGCGATGCTTGTCGTCCGCGCCATAGGCTACAAGGAGCTGGGCGACGCGCCCGGCGATCTCGTGCCAGATGTAGTGCTGGTATTCGAGCATCGTCGCCTGGCGCTCGTCGTAGGCGCGCGAACTGGGGTCGCGCCTCGCATTTTCTAGGAAGCGCTGCGCCAACTCGTAGGTGTGACGCCCACGCTCGTCGAGATACTGTCGCAACGTCTCCAGGTCGCCCAACAGGCTGCGCAGCTCCGCTTCCGGCTGGTCGTCCACAAGAGGTGAGCCGCCGTTGCTATTGTCTCCAGAGCCGTTTTCGCTCATGACGTCGCTACTCGCTCTCCCGTCGAAGACTCATCGGCGGCAGGCATGCCGGGTTTCGTGATTTCGACACGTAGCGCGTCGCCGCTCCCACTTGTATAGAGTTGTTGAAGGGTTGGAGACGTTGCTGCGCCTGACTGACACACTGGTTCAAATCCTAGCGAGACACAGGCTATGACCATGGACTAGATGAAGAGAATTGTATGCGCCATCAAGAATGCGCTGCAAGAAATTGTGGCGGACGCGAGTTTTAAGGCTCATTTCTTCTTCACGACGCTGGCATGACATGCGCTATTTGTGGTTCTGCCCACTCCGCTGCGTGACGTGGAATACGTGGCGCGGCTTGGCGCCCGGCGCGTTCCCCTGTTCAGGTTCCAAGTGAAAAACTGAGAGCAGCGGCATTCCCAGATCACGCACTTTTCTGAGCAGCCCATGCAATGCGGCCTGATCGACCACAGGGCCGGTGAGCAGTGTATCGCCGTTATCTTCCAGCGAGATGTCCATACCCTCAAACCAGTCCGCCCAGTGAGGACTGAGATGTCCCTGGAGCCGGATCTGATATACGGCAGGTTGAGCAGGATCAGTCATTTGAGTTCGCTCGTGTGACATGACCCTGCTCCTCTGGCAGCCGGATCGAAGCTTCCGAGCTAGTCTACCTGTCGCGTACTACTGGGGAGCAAGCGCTGACGACCTAAAACCCCTCGCTATGAGGTAGATTGCGAGGGACAGCTCCCAGGCAAACTCAGGAAGCGCTATGATGGCCGGCCACGTCGAGTATTGCCCAACGAAGCCGAACAACACGGCGGTCGCCGACGCAAAGACCAGTGTCCCTCCGATCAATCCGAGCACTGGGATGAACCGAGGCACGAGCCGCGACTGGTACAACACATACGCGATGACCACCGTGTTGAGTCCGCTGGTGAAGCTTGGCCCGATCAGGAAGGTCCAGTTGTGGAAGGCCACCAGGGCTTCGCCGATTGTGACAAGCGAGGCGGTGTCCATACCAGTGGCGCCCACCAGGCTCTGCCGCAACGTCACGACCGCAAGGAGGCTGACGACGCCGATGGCGATGATACCAGCTTCAAGCGTGCGTAGTCCGACATACCCGATGGCTCCAGCTTCGCTCTTCCTCCTGACGACGGGAAACAACGCGACCGCCGTACCGATGACGCCGAAGGCGAGGAACAGCTCGAGGAAGCCGCCCACCAGCACGTCTTTGTCTGGACCGGAGCCGGTGATGTAGTTGACACTATTCAACATCGGGGTATACAGGATGAGCGCCCCGACCGAGGTGACGTGAGTGACAAGATAGCACAGACCCGCAACTACCGCGAGCTTTCTCCCTATTGCCCGCCGATGGGTCTTCGTGTTCTTGTCTGTTGCGCCTTCCGCTGCTACGGTCTGTTGCATGGACATCTTGGGCTTGTCTCCTTCTGGTCTCAGGCGACGAGTGGCAGTGAGCGCTGGCGGTCTTCTTGACCTGTGCTCTTTGCGGCCTCGCCAATAGCTTCTTACGCAGATCTGTAAGCGCTGTCGGGCGCCGTGAATCCTTTCACGATCAGCCATATCGCGAACGCCATTTCTTGTATGGCGATGGGAAGAATCAAGACGATCATAGGAAGCGAATACGGTGTTAAGCCGAACAGGATGGATATCGCCGCTCCTAATGAGCACGCCGCTCCAAGAACCCCCCACCCCGCAAGCCACCGCGGAATGAGCTTTGATTGATAGAGCGCCGCGTAATACATCAGCGCTCCCAAGCTAAATGCGCTGACTCCAAACACAAAGTTCGCCCACTCACGGCCTGCCTGGATTAACACGCCTATTGTCTGAAAATAAGAATCGACAGGAGTTCCGGCCTGGACAAACGCTTGACTCAATGCCAAAAGTAAGAGGAGCCCGAGGATATCAACGATATAGAACACGCTCTCAATGAGGCGGAACCCCACCGATCCCAGCGCCAGGCCCGCATTGTAGCGTCGCAATACAGGATACAGCGCAATGGCTATGCTCGCCGACGCCAGAGCAGCGATCAGCGCGAGAAGCGCTCCGACCAATATTTGATCTCCACTCGCAGATAGATTCCTCAGATAATCGGGAGCATCGACCAGCGATGTGGTCAGACTCGCGCTCATCAGATTGGCCGCCGTCGCCACGATGAATAACACGCCCACGATGATGGCGGTTTTTCTGTCAGTGGGTCGATGGGCCTTCACGTTCTTATCTACTTCGACGCCTGCCGCTACTGTCTGTTGCGTGGACATCATGGCTCCGCCTCCTTCTCGTTTTTGCCTTCCCACGGTGCTTCGACCACACCATACCTGGCGACGTGAGGAGGCTACGTCCCCACATGTGGGGATGTGCGTGGGGATATTTTGCGGAGGATACCGGGGCGACAAGAGCCTTGTTATGCAGGTGCGCAGATATCAGGTCTGTCTAGCCATGCCAGGTAGACGCCTGCTTGGGCGCGGCGCCTGTGGGCCTAGAGCAAATTCAGCGTGGTCGCCTGTTTGACAGCTGCGCGGCGATTGGTGACGTTGAGTTTTCTGTAGATGCTCTTGGTATGGGTGCGCACAGTGCTCAGGGCAACCACAAGCTGATTGGCGATCTCCGGTCCGGAAAGGTCAGTCTTGAACAAGCGCAGCACGTCAAGCTCACGTTGGGTGAGTGGCTCTATCATAGCCTGCGCGGCGGAGGAGTTGGACAGGCGCGCTTCGTCTGCGCTCTTCTGGCCCTCAGCGCTACACGCCGCCAGCAGTCTCCCTGCATACTCAGGCGTGATCCCGCGGGCGCCAGCTTCGCGCAGCAGACTCATCATAGCTGGGCCTTCGTTCACGAACGTGCGAATGTAGCCCTCCGGCTCAGCCAGCGTCAAGGCGCTTTCCAGCGGGATAAGAGCAGTAGGGATGTCGCCTTGCGCCTGGTGAGAAAGCGCCTGTAGCGCCAGGATTTCGATGACGCTACCTGCTCGTCCACCTGCTTCCGCGGCGTGCAGCAGGCGGTCCAGCAGCCCCATTGCCTCACGTATGCGACCATCTGCCCGGTCGCGCTTATACTGGGCCAAGAACACTCTGGCCAGGGTAATGTGCTCGAACTCGCGCAGGTAGCTGAGGTCATCGTGAACGGACAGACCCTGTGCGCGCGCCCAGCCGAAGGCCTCATCCACCCGCCCCTGCGCTACCCACACGCGCGTCACGAGCGCCGCTACTGGGCGCACTGTCGGGAAGAAATCCCTCATGTAGAGGCGCTGCGCCTCATGGAGCAGGT
>Ga0070707_100005195_pt1 | contig 12186 bp, 9 predicted proteins | sample KBSK5502metaG_FD_65468 | JGI IMG/M metagenome (GOLD analysis project Ga0070707, IMG submission 65468) | Corn, switchgrass and miscanthus rhizosphere microbial communities from Kellogg Biological Station, Michigan, USA - KBS K5-50-2 metaG | ecosystem: Host-associated > Plants > Roots >... | reverse complement strand
GCGGCTGCTGTTCGCCAGGATCGGCAAGCCGCACTGCCCGGTCTGCGGCCGCCCGATCGCCAGGCAGACACCGCAGCAGATCGTGGACCGGGTGCTGGAGTTCGCCGAGGACACCAGGTTCCAGGTCCTGGCCCCGGTGATCCGGGGCCGGAAGGGCGAATACACCGAGCTGCTGAGGGAGCTGCAGACCAAGGGCTACTCGCGGGCCAGGGTCGACGGGGTGACGATCAGGCTCGATGACGCCACCAGCGGATCGGGCAACCTGCCGGCCCTGAAGAAATACGAGAAGCACACGATCGAGGTGATCGTCGACCGGCTGTCGGTCAAGCCGTCCGCACGGCGCCGGCTCACCGACTCGGTGGAGACGGCGCTCGGCCTGTCCGGCGGCGTCGTGCTGCTGGACTTCGTCGACCTGCCCGAATCCGATCCGAACCGGGAGCGAATGTACTCCGAGCACCTCGCCTGCCTCTATGACGATCTGTCCTTCGAGGAACTTGAGCCCCGGTCGTTCTCGTTCAACTCACCCTGGGGAGCCTGCCCGGACTGCACCGGCCTGGGCACCCGGATGGAGGTCGACCCGGAGCTTGTCGTCTCCGACGAGGATCTGTCGCTGGCCGACGGCGCGATCGGGGTGTGGAGCGGCGGCCACGTCAGCGACTACTTCCTCAGGCTGATGGAGGCGCTCGGGGCGTCGCTCGGGTTCAGCGTGAACACGCCGTGGGTCAAGCTGCCCGCCGCCGCCAAGAACGCACTGCTGCACGGCTACGGCGACCAGGTGCACGTCAGGTACAAGAACAGGTACGGCAGAGAGCGCTCGTACTACACCAACTTCGAGGGCGCGATTCCCTATATCTCCCGGCGGCACTCCGAGGCCGAGAGTGACTCGAGCCGGGAGCGGTACGCCGGGTTCATGCGCCAGGTGCCCTGCCCGTCCTGCCACGGGACCAGGCTGAAGCCGCTCACGCTGGCCGTCACAATGGATGGCCGGTCGATCGCTGAGTACTGCGCGCTGCCGATCGGCGAGCTGGCCAAGCAGCTTCGCTCGCTCGACCTGTCCGAGCGGGACCAGCAGATCGCTGGCCGGGTGCTCAAGGAGATTAACGCCAGGCTGGGCTTCCTGCTCGACGTCGGCCTGGATTACCTGACGCTGGACCGGGCCTCGGCCACGCTGGCAGGCGGCGAGGCGCAGCGGATCAGGCTGGCGACCCAGATCGGGTCCGGGTTGGTCGGCGTGCTGTACGTGCTGGACGAGCCGTCGATCGGACTGCACCAGCGCGACAACCACCGGCTCCTCGACACCCTGCTGCGGCTCCGCGACCTCGGCAACACGCTGATCGTGGTCGAGCACGACGAGGACACCATCAGGTCCGCCGACTGGGTTGTCGACATCGGCCCGCGAGCGGGCGAGCACGGCGGGCAGATCGTCGTCTCCGGTCCGCTGTCCGAGCTACTGGCCAGCGAGGAATCGCTCACCGGCGCGTACCTGACCGGCCGGGAGTCGATCCCGGTGCCGGCGAGACGCCGCAAGGTGTCCAGGGGCAAGGAGGTCGTGGTCAAGGGCGCGGCCGAGCACAACCTGCAGGGCGTCGATGTCGCGTTCCCGCTCGGCAGCTTCATCGCGGTCACCGGGGTCTCGGGATCAGGCAAATCCACCCTGGTGAACGACATCCTGTACGCCGCGCTGGCGAGGGAACTGCACGGGACGAGGATCGTGCCTGGTCGGCACGCCAAGGTCACCGGGATGCACCAGCTCGACAAGGTGGTGCACGTCGACCAGGGCCCGATCGGCCGGACGCCGCGGTCCAACCCGGCGACCTACACCGGTGTCTTCGACCACATCAGGCGGCTGTTCGCGCAGACGACCGAAGCTAAGATCCGCGGCTACCAGCCGGGCAGGTTCTCGTTCAACATCAAGGGCGGCCGGTGCGAGGCCTGCTCCGGCGACGGCACGATCAAGATCGAGATGCAGTTCCTGCCTGACGTCTACGTGCCCTGCGAGGTCTGCCACGGCGCGAGGTACAACACTGACACGCTGCAGGTCCACTACAAGGGCAAGACGATCGCTGACGTGCTGAACATGCCGATCGAGGAGGCAGCGGAGTTCTTCGAGCCGGTCCCGGCCATCCACCGGCATCTGAAGACCCTGGTGGATGTCGGTCTCGGCTACGTCAGGCTCGGCCAGCCCGCGCCCACCTTGTCCGGCGGGGAGGCGCAGCGAGTCAAGCTGGCGTCGGAACTGCAGCGGCGATCTACCGGCCGCACGATCTATGTCCTCGACGAGCCGACGACCGGGCTGCACTTCGACGACATCCGCAAGCTGCTCGGCGTGCTCGGCAGGCTCGTCGACGGCGGCAACACGGTCATCGTGATCGAGCACAACCTGGACGTGATCAAGACGGCTGACTGGGTTATCGATCTCGGTCCCGAGGGCGGGTCGCGCGGCGGCCTGGTCATCGCGACCGGCACCCCGGAGCAGATCGCCAAGGTGCCTGAGTCCTACACGGGCCAGTTCCTGACCCGGATGCTTTAGCCAGTCAGGTCAGCGGCTGGCCGTCGTAGATCAGGCTGGCGTCGTCTAGGCAGCCGGCACACGTGACGAAGCCGCCTGAGGGAGCGGGTCAGGGCCGCCCGGGTCTGTGTTGGCGACGATGAAGGTCAGGTTGCCGGGCAGGGTGACCCCGCCAGGCGGCAGGGGCGATCCGGTGAGGTCGGCAGAGCGTGCCCGCCGGGCTGTTCGGTGCCGTGCGGTATACCTGAGCGAGCCAGATCGCCCCGGCTAGCTCGGCAGGCGGCTGCGGGATGATGTTCCGGCCCGGAGTCCACCCAAGTGGGCCGTGACAGCGGTCAGGATGGCAAGGCCGAGCACGGATGCGCGCTTCATCGCTGAGCCTTCCAGACAGTCCGACTGATAGACGCACCAGGCGGCTGTACGGGTTCATGGGCGGACTGAAAGGTATTCTTCACGGCGCATCAGGCCGGTGAGCTATCGACGTTGCTGGACTGCCATGACGAGGACGTAGCCTGCTTGACGTGGAGATCATCACTGCGGCGGGTCCGGCGGTGACAGAGACGGACACAGCCGAGCATCCGGTGTTCCTGCTTGTCCTGACCCATGGTGCGGGCGGCGGAGTACGGAGCAAGGACGTCATGGCCGCCAGCACGGCCGGGCTGGAGGCCGGCGCCGTTGTCGTCAGGGTCACCCAGCCCTACCGGGTCCGCGGCGCAAGGGCACCTGGGTCCCCGCAGCGGCAGGATGCGGCCTGGCTAGAGATCATCAGAGCCCTGCGCGATGCCTACCCTGGCCTGCCGCTCGTCCAGGGGGGCCGGAGCAACGGTGCCAGGCTCGCCTGCCGTACCGCGCAGCCAGCCGGAGCCGAAGCGGTCATCGCCCTGGCCTTCCCGCTGCACCCGCCGGGGAAGGCCGACGATCCCGAGCGGTCCCGAGCCGGTGAACTCCGGGCGGCGGGCGTGCCGGTCTTGGTTATCAACGGCGACCGCGATCCGTTCGGGATTCCAGATCCTGCCGATGCCGCCAAGCTCATCGTGCTGCCAAGCGAGACGCACGCGCTGTCGCGCCATCCTCAGGCGATCACCGTGGCTGTGGCCGCCTGGCTAGGAGAGGTCACTAGCCCGGCCCGCCAGCGTGGCTGAGGTGACGTCGCTGGCTTGAGGGAAACCCGTTGAGCGGGCGATCCAGATTCTGCTGCGATCCCGGCGATGTGGCCGGCGTGGCTGCCGCGTTCCTGCGACTGGCGCGGCTGGGCGGGATGGCATGTCGGCGGGCTTCGATGGCCGCCGTGGCCGGACCTGAACGGCCTGGCCGGCTTCAGCTCAGGCGGCTGGCGTGGCCGGTACGGGCCGGTTAAACAGGTCAGTCGGGCGGTGCGGGGCGATGGCGTCGCCGCAGGGCAGCAGTTCACCGGTGTCCTCGAAGACCACGATGCCGTTGCAGAGCAGGCTCCAGCCCTGTTCGGGGTGGCATATAACGGTCCGAGCCGCCTCGTGGTCCGGAGCGCTAGCGCTCGGGCACGGGGGTGAATGCGGGCACATCCGTGCGCCTCCTGATCAGCTTATTGGGGGTGGGGGTGATCAGTACAACTAATCTGCCAGGTCATCCTTCGCGACGACATGGCACAATGTGATGGTTTTCGGGCAAAGTCTTTGTAGCTTTCCTGGTGTCGTCCAGGTTCTCGCCGACCCTGCGGATCACTACTACGTACAACGCTGGGCCGAGCCCCCGGAAGTCCCATGTTCGCGAATTTTCGTATCGCCGACCGGTCAAGTCAGTGACCCTCGTGCGCAACCAGCGGCTCAGGATCCAGCCCGATGCGCTCTGGCCTTGGCGGTATGCCGGTAAGCCGGTGCGTTTCCCGCAGCGTCAGCAGCCGCTCAGCCTCGGCGTTGAGTGCGTGGGTGACCGAGGTCGCCATGGCCTTGCGACGGTAGATCCTGTCGTCATAACCGCGCGGCCCGATCTCTGCCCGTACGGCTGCGTAGGCGGAGCGCACGACATCGGTTAGCGCCGTATCGAGCCTCTTCGCGAGCCCGTACTGCTCGGCGAGCGGAGCGTTCAGGGCCTGAGCCCTCCGGTATTGCTTCTCGGCCGACTGCGCTTCGGCGAGGAGATCGTCGAAGTTCGCGGCCAGCGCGACATCCGCCAGGTATCTGGCCTGCGCTTCGTCGCTGGCCTGCTTATGTCCTACAATCACGCCGGTCAGCTTAGCGGACCTGCCGGGTGTGTCGTTCCAGGCTGGCCGACGCCCTCTTGGCAAGCTGGCCGTCGCTCACACTAGCTGGGCCCTCACGCTGCCGGGCGCGCACGCTGGCTGGGCGCTCACGCCAGGCTGCGCAGCCAGCTTTGGTGCAGCTCGGAGTACTCGCCTCCGCTGGCAAGCAGGTCAGCCGGCGAGCCGTCCTCGATCACCTGGCCGTGATCCATGACCAGCACGCGGTCGGCGATCCGCACGGTCGAGAGCCGGTGCGCGATGATGACCGCCGTTCGCCCGGCCAGCACGGTTTGCAGCGCACGCTGGACGATCCGCTCCCCGGGCAGGTCGAGCAGGGAGGTGGCCTCGTCGAGGATCAGCACGTTCGGCGCGGCGAGGAAGGCCCGCGCGAACGAGATCAGCTGGCGCTGGCCAGCTGATAGCCGCCCGCCCCGCTTGCCGACCTGCGTGTCATAGCCGTCCGGCAGCGCCGCGATGAACTCGCTGGCACCGACCGCCTCGGCCGCCGCCTCGATCTCCGCCCGCGGCGCATCCGGCCTGCCGAGCTCGATGTTCTCCGCTACGGACGCGCTGAACAGGAAGTTCTCCTGCGTGATCAGCACGACCTCGCGTCGCAGGTCGGTGTCGGCGATCGCGCGCAGGTCGACGCCATCGAGCAGGACCTGACCTTCGTCGGGATCGTAGAACCTAGCAAGCAGCCTGGCGACCGTCGTCTTGCCGGCCCCCGTCGCCCCCACCAGGGCGAGCGTCTGCCCGGCTTGAATCGTCAGGTCCAGCCCAGGCAGCACGACCGCGTCCCGGTAGCCGAACCGGATCGAGGCCAGCTCGAGCCGCCTGCCTGGACCGGCCTGCCGCGACCGGCCAGGAAGCCGGACCGGCGCTTTCGGCTCGGGGACCGACGGCGCCTCTTCCAGCACTCCTGAGAGCTTCTCAAGGGCGGCGGCAGCGGACTGGAACGTGCTGTAGAACTGCGACACGTCCTGCAGCGGCTCGAAGAACCTGCGCAGGTACAGCAGGAACGTGACGAGCACGCCCACGGGCATGGCGTGGTCGATGACCCGCACGCCGCCGTACAGCAGGACAGCGCCGACGGCCAGGTTGCCGATCAGCGTCACGCCGGGGAAGTAGATGGCGACCAGGCGCATGGAACGCAACATTGCGTCCGCGTAGCTCTTGTTGAGCTCGCCGAAGATCTGCTCGTTCCGCCGCTCCCTGCGGAAAGCCTGCACGGCGCGTATCCCGTTAAAGGTCTCCACAAATTGAACAATGACCAGGGCGATGGTCTCCCTGGTCCGCCGGTAGGCAACGGCGGACTCACGCTGGAACCAGGCGCTGAGCCAGGCAAGCGGGACAAACCCGGCCATCACGACGAGAGCGAGGGGCCAGTCAAGCAGCAGCATGCCGGTGCCGACGAATACCAGTGAGAACGCGGCATTGAGCAGTGAGTCAAGGCCCTCGTCAAAGAGCTCGGACAGCGCATCCATGTCGGAGACCTGGCGGGAAATCACCTTGCCGGATGTGTAGCGCTCGTGGAACGCGACCGACAGAAACTGGAAATGGCTGAAGACCCTGGCCCGCAGCTCGCGCACCACCTGGCTGCCCATCTTGCCGAGGACAGAGATGAACGAGGCGGTCGCTGTCGCCTGTACGACGATGGCGGCGCAGAACCCAACAACCACGATGACGATCGGCGCGGAATCATGAGACCTGATCAGCGCGGGCACCCGGTCGACGCCGATGCCGATGAGCCACGGCCCGGCCAGGCCGGCGAGGTTGGCGATCAGCACGAGCAGGCCGATCAGGGCCACCGTTCGGCCGTGCGGGCGCAGCAGATCGGCCAGGAGTGCCCGGCTGCGCCGGCGCAGCAGCAGCGACAGCCCCTTGGAGAACTCGGTCGCTTCCTCGGCCGCGATGCCGCGCCAAGACTGGGCAACCGGCTGGCTCATCGGATCGCTCCGGTCTCTGCGTCGGTGCTCATCAGGAACTGGTAGTGCCGGTTGGTGGCGATCAGCTCGTGATGGGTACCTACCGCAGCGATCTCGCCGTGCTCGAGCACCGCCACCCGGTCGGCGAGCGCGACGGTGGACGGGCGGTGCGCAACAACCAGCGCGGTCGATCTGACCAGAACCTGGCCGAGCGCGGCCGTGACCTTGGCCTCAGTATGCACGTCGAGCGCGGAGAGCGGATCGTCGAGCAGCAGGACCGACGGACCGGCCAGGATCGCCCGAGCGAGCGCGATCCGCTGCCGCTGGCCGCCGGACAGCGACATGCCCTGCTCGCCGATCCTGGTGTCCAGGCCACAGGGCAGGTCGGCTACGAAGTCGGCCTGGGCGGCTGCGAGCGCGGCCCTGATCGCGTCGTCGGACGCGCCAGGCACGCCGAGGGCCACGTTCTCCCTGACGCTGACCGAGAACAGCGTCGCGTCCTCGAAGGCGCAGGCAACCTGCGACCGCAGGGTGGGCAGGGGCAGCTGCCTGATGTCCGAGCCGTCCAGCGTGATCGATCCGCCGGTCGCGTCGGCCAGCCTGGCGATGAGGTACAGCAGGGTGGTCTTGCCCGAACCCGTGCCGCCGACCAGCGCGACCGTCTCGCCCGGGGAGAGATCGAGGCAGACATCGCGCAGCACGGGCTGCTCCGCTCCCGGGTAGCTGAACTGGACGTGACTCAGCACCAGCCGGCCGGAGGGCCCGCCGGCAGTGCGCGGTCTCGGCACCGGCTGCGTAGCGTGCACGGCCTGTCCCGTCGGCGCGCTCGTGATGCCCGGCGGCGTGTCGAGTATCTCGTAGACGCGCTGCGCGGCGGTCGCGCCCTCTTGGCCGAGCGCCAGGATGTACCCCATCGCTTCGATCGGCCAGACCAGCTGCAGCACTAGGGCGACGAACGCGACCAGCCCGCCGATGGTCAGGCTGCCGCTGCTGACGGCGAGCGCGCCGATCATCAGGATCGCAGCGATGGTGACGTTGGGAACGAGGTCGAGGCTCGCCCAGAATGCCCCGCGCAGGCGCGCCTTGCTCACCTGGGTGTGGTAGACGGTCATCGCGAGCCTGGAGTGGGCGGCTGCCGAGTGGTCACGCCGTCCGAGAGCCTTGATGACCCGGATGCCTGCCGCCGCTTCCTCGACACAGGTCGCGAGGTCGTCCTGTTGGTCCTGGACCCGGCGGGACAGGACGCCGTAACGCCGCTCGAACCACAGGCACAGGGCGGTCACCGGAGCGAAGACCGCCGCTGTGAGCAGCCCGAGCAGGAGGTTGAGCCTGATCAGCAGGATGACGATGACGACGAAGCTGGCCGAGCTCGTGATCATGAAGACGATGCCGAAGCCGAAGAACCGCCTGATGGCCGATAGGTCCGTGGTCGCCCTCGACAACAGCTGGCCGGATTGCCACTTGTCGTGGAACCCCGGCTCGAGGCGCTGCAGGTGCTGGTAGATGTCGTCCCGCATGGACTGCTCGAGGCCTGCCACGGCAGCCGACTGCGCCCACCGCCTGAGGAGGTTCAGCGCCACCTCGGCGACGCCGAGCCCGATGGCGGCGAGGCCAATCGGGATGAGCAGTGCGTAACTGTGGCTACCGGTGCGGGCGGACGCGGCGATCGGCCCGTCGATCGCGGCCTTGGTGAGCAGCGGTATGGCGATCTCAGCGCCGGCGCCGAGCAGCGCGGCGACCAGCATGACGAGGATCTGGCGGTAGTAAGGACGTAGGTATTGCCTGACGCGCCACAGTGCCGCCCGGGGAGTTTGCGGCCTGTGTTTCCTGCGGATGCCTGCGTGAGTCACAGCATCCGGGATAGCCACTCGCCGGATCGTAGCTGGGCCCCGCGTTCACTGTCACTTTGTTTTCCCGTCGCGCACGGCTGGCGTGCGAACCGGTCTTTCTGGCAATCTGGCCAAGCGCGTCGATTTGGTCGGGGGGCCGCGGCGCGGTCAGGGAGGTACCCGTGGAACTTGGCGATTCCTGGGACAGGCCTGTGCCGCTTGCCGCGGCAGTGCTTGCCGACGCTGAGACGGACGCGCCCGTCGCCTACTACGACGGTGTGCGCGCGGTCCTGGCGATCGCAGCGCGGTTCACGTCGGCCACTTGGAATGCGCCGACGCCATGCCCGGAATGGCGCGCCGCCGATCTGGCCGGTCATATGCGCTGCGTCGCCGACGATTACCACGAGTACCTCGACGACGCCCCCGACAGCAGGCTGTCCAGGCTGATGGCGACCGGGGCGTCCGCCCAGTCGATCGCAAGGAAGCTCGCCAGGCAGAACGCCGCCGAGCTCGCCGCCTTGCCCGAGGTCTCGCCGGCCGAGCACGTCGCGGCGTTCGCCAGGTCGGCCACCCGCTACGCGGCGCGTATCGGCCCGCTGCTGCGGCTGCCGCGTCACACCTATCAGGGCAAGGTGATCACTGTCGCCGGAATGGCCCGAGCGGCCTGCGTGGAGTGGCATCTGCACGCGTGGGACCTGGCAACCGCGCTCGGGATCAGCTACCGTCCAGCCGATCCCGGGGCCGTGCGGGCAGCATGGCTGACCGGCATCCCGCAGCTGCCGCTAGGCCGGGAACGTGATCCTTGGCTGGCGATCCTGCGCTCTTCCGGGCGTACGGCTCGGTTAGGCCCGATTAGGCCCCTCATGGCCTGCCCGTTGTCGCGCTGGAATGATGGCGGACAGGAACGAAAGGGGACGATGCCAGATGGCGTTCGACGTGACCAGGGTCCGTGCCGCTTATCCCGCTCTGGCCGACGGCTATGCGTACCTGGACGGCGCAGCAGGAACCCAGGTGCCGGCCGCGGTGATCGGGGCGATCAGCGCCGCCTACCAGGCGGGGATCGGCAATGCGGGCGGCGCGTTCCCGGCGAGCGCGAGGGCCGACGCGATCACGCAGAGCTGCCGCGAGGCCGTGGCCGATCTTGTCGGTGGAGATCCGGCCGGGGTTGTTCTCGGGCCGAATATGACGACGCTCACCTACCGCATGGCTGGCGTCATCGCGCGGACCTGGCGGCCCGGCGATGAGGTCATCGTCTCCAGGCTCGACCACGACGCGAATGTCAGGCCCTGGATTCAGGCCGCGGAACGGGCAGGCGCCGTGGTGCGATGGGCGGAGGTGGACCCCGCCACGGGCGAGCTGCCCGCGGCCCAGTACGCGGGCCTGATCGGCGACCGGACCAGGCTGGTGGCGGTCACCGCGGCCAGCAACGACATCGGCACCAGGCCGGACGTCGCGACCATCACCGGTATGGCGAGGGCTGCAGGAGCGCTGAGCTACGTGGACGGTGTGCACGCGACCCCGCATGGTCCGGTGGACATCGGCTCGCTTGGTGCCGACTTCTACGCGACCAGCGCGTACAAGTGGTCAGGCCCGCACATCGGCGCCGTGATCGCGAGCCCAGCGCTGCTTGACACCCTCTGGCCGGACAAGCTTGTTCCGTCGCCGGACAACGTCCCTGACCGGTTCGAGTTCGGCACGCCGCCTTTCGCCGATCTCGCGGGCGTGGTGGCTGCTGTCGATCACCTGGCCGGTCTCGATGATGCGGCCGCCGGGCAAAGGCGGCCGCGGGTCCTGGCCTCGATGACGGCGGCCGAAGCCCATGAGCAGAGGCTCTTCGGGACGCTGCTCGGTGGCCTGGACTCGATGGGGCACGTCACCACCTACGGCAAGGCGCAGCAGCGGACGGCGACCGCGTACTTTACGGTCGCCGGCAAGACTCCGCAGCAGGTGGCCGAGCACCTGGCCAGCCGCAAGGTCAACGTTTGGAACGGCCACAACTACGCCTGGGAATTGACCGGCGCGCTCGGCATCAGGGAAACGGGGAGTGCCGTGCGGGCCGGGCTGGTGCACTACAACGACGAATCGGACGTAAACCTGCTGCTGGAGGCCGTCGCAGAACTCGGCTGAGCTGGCCAGGGGACGACCCCCGCAACGCCTGCCCGGGTCGGCATAAGGCGCAGCGTGGCGAGCGGGCTGCAGGCACCGATCAGGTCAGGGAGTACCGGTACACGCGGGAGTCGCGCCGCTCAAAGCCGACCCGCTCGTAAAGGCGGCCTGCCGCTTCCCTGGATGGCCTGGTGGTCAGGTCCACCGTCCTGGCGCCGGCCTTCCTTGCGATGCGCAGTGCCTCGATCGTGAGCGCCTCGCCCACGCGCTGGCCGCGCGCCGCCTCGTCGACGACCACATCCTCAACCCATGCCCTGATTCCGGTCGGAATCGGGAAGATCACCAGCGTCAGCGTCCCGACGATCTCGGCGCCCGCGCGGGCTATCAGCAACGTGCTGGCCGGCGCGGACACGATGACCGACAGCGCATCGGCGTCGAGCGGGGCCGCCCTGGTGGAGAGCTGGGGCAGCAGCCGGCCGAATGCCTCGACCACGTCGCTTGTGACTTCGTTCACAACCTCGATATCGACGTCCACCGGCGCAATCTACCTGCTCCGCCAGGACCACGATGTCCGACCCGCCGTACCTACCCGATTCCGGCCAGCCGCAGCACGGCCGCCGTCCCAGCCGCGGCGAGGATCACGACCAGGAACGGGGCCTTCAGCATCAGGGCAACGACGGCCGCCGCCAGCCCGGCCAGCCTGGCGGGGTCGAACACGAGCGCCGATCCCTTCGCTCCGGCCTGCACAGCGACCAGCGCCGCCAGCAGTGCCACCGGGACGAGCTCGGCGAACCGCCGCAGCCGGGGATTGCGAAGCACGCGCTCAGGGACTGTCAGGCCTGCCAGCTTGAGCGCATAGCAGCCCGCCGCCGTTACCAGGACCGCGATCCAGGTGCCGCTCACGGCGCCGTGGCCGGACGGCTGGCCAGCGCTCCGGCCAGCGCCGCGAAGGCCGCCAGGATGATCGGCGCCCCCGGCGGCAGCAGGGGGGTGGCGGCGATGGCGATGGCGGCACCCCCGGCGGCGACGCCGCGCTCGGTCCGGCCGGAGGCGAGCCTTGGCCAGATCAGGGCGAGAAACGCGGCAGGCCCGATCACGTCGAGACCGAATGACTGGGGCGAGCCGATCTTGTCGGCGCCGAAGGCTCCGGCCAGCGTCGCGGCGTTCCAGGTCAGGTACAGGCTGGTGAAGGTGGCGAAGAACCCCGTACGCGCCGCCGCCGGGCCTGGCTGGGCCAGGGCGAGCGCCGTCGATTCGTCGGTGACGCCGAGCGCTGCCAGCAGGCGCGCGGCACCACGGACCTGAAGCAGCCCGGAGAGCCGCAGGCTATAGAGCGAGTTCCTGCTGCCGAGCAGGATGGCGCCGGTGGCGCCCGCGACCAGGCTTCCGCCCGCGGCGATAGTGCCGGCCAGGGCGAACTGGGAGGCTCCGGTATAGGCGAGCAGGCTGAGCGTGCAGGTCTGCCAGACGGTCAGCCCGGCGCTGACGGCGGCAGCGCCGAATGCGAGGCCGGAGACTCCCACGGCAAGGCCGAGCAAGACGCCGTCGCGGACCGGCCTGGGGGCGGTGCTGGCCCGGGGGGACGACCTCCCGGAACCC
>Ga0070707_100005193_pt1 | contig 12191 bp, 14 predicted proteins | sample KBSK5502metaG_FD_65468 | JGI IMG/M metagenome (GOLD analysis project Ga0070707, IMG submission 65468) | Corn, switchgrass and miscanthus rhizosphere microbial communities from Kellogg Biological Station, Michigan, USA - KBS K5-50-2 metaG | ecosystem: Host-associated > Plants > Roots >... | reverse complement strand
GCGGCCAGGACTCGGTGGCCACGACCCGCGGCGGCAGCAGGATCTGCGCGAGGACCTCCCCGCCGCCTGTCTGGATGTCAAGCGCGGCGGTCGCGGTGGCCATCCGCTGCGCCAGCAGCCGCGAGTACCCCCAGGGCGGGCGGTCCTCGGTGGCCCGTCCCTCGAACCACGAGAAGTCCCAGCCCTCGACCGGCACGCTGGCCCCTTCGGCCACCAGTTCCTCGAACGTCGACGATGCGTCCACCCGTCCAGGGTGGTCCGCATAGGCGCGTGCCGCAAAGGAGATTCCCGCTCGGGCTGGGGCATCGTCCTGCTCCCCGATGGCAAGAGTAGACAGTCAACACCTCTGGCCGAGCGGTCTGGGAGCACAGGCGGACCGCTCCCAGATGGCAGGTTCTCGTTACCACGGTCCATCCCGCAGCCTGGCGCACCGCGCTGAAACTGGCCGGTGGTGACACCCGGCGGCTGCGGATTCGTTCCGCCTCTTCTGTGCCGGTCCTCAACCAGCCGTCCAGGCTGCGATAGTGGGCGCAGGAAGGAACCCGTCATGAAGATCACCACAGCCGGGGGCGCGCTCACTGTCACGCTCGCCGCCGTGCTAGCTGGGTGTGGCGGGCAGTCACACACGCAACCCGGGCCCCCCCCGGCCACTGTTCCGGCCGCCGCTGCATCTCCGGCAGCCAGCCTGGGTCATGTTCCGCCTGGACCGGCCGGGCACAGCACCTGCGATCGGGGGCTGTGGTCACACATCTATCATCCCCACCGGCTTCATGTGATCAGCGCCTGCAAGACCGTTACCGGCACGGTGGAGGGAGTAGAGCAGGAGCCTGACGGCGATCTGCATATCCTGCTGCGACCGGACCCGGCGTACGCCGGCCTGATTAACGGCGCCAACACCGAGTTCGAGAATGGTGATCTCGTGCTTGAGGAAATCTGCGTTGGCGTTATCACGCAGGCCGATGCAGTTGCCGCGTGCCGGAACTTTGCTCCTCCGAGTGTGTCAGGAGTCAGCGCGGGAGACCACGTCAAGGTCGTCGGGTCATACGTCCTGGACGCCGCCCACGGGTGGATGGAGATACACCCGGTCAGTCAGATATCGGTGACAGGAAACGCGGCCTCATCCGCTCCGACCTCATCCGCTCCTGCACCGGCCCCGCCCGCTCCCGCGAGCTGCTACCCCAAGACCAGTAGCGGCAACTGCTACGAACCGGGCGTGTTCTGCTCAAAAGCAGAACACGGCGAGACAGGCGTAGCCGGCGACGGGAAAACGATAACCTGCCAGGATGTCAGCGGTTACTGGCGATGGGAAAGCTGACGCGCCGGGCCAGGGGGGCGAAGCGTGCGCCCGGCGCGCCGCGGGCGGCTGACCGCTCGGCATCAAGGCGGGCTGAGTGCTGCGTCACAACGTGACGTCAGGCGTCGCAGTTCAATTCACCGTGCCATTTCCGCGGCAAATCAGGTCCAGGACGTGACCCGGACCGCTACCGGTCAGCGACCGGCCAGTGACAGGCCAGGACCGTCAGGCTCGGCGTTCACGGCCAGGATGTCTATCTCCATGGGCTCGTGACCGCGGGCTACGTATGGGCTGGCCCGGCGCCGTGGGAGGGTGCGGGGCCAGGTTCGTGATCAAGCCCCTATCCCCGTGATCTACTGGACACGCTCTGGTCCAGCCACAAGGGCCAGATGGGGATATCCAGGATGGACTTGGCGATCGACCCGATGTCGTGGAGGGCCTGGCCGTGGTGGTCGATGGGCCAGAACTGATCGCACATGGTCCACAGTTCGGCGGCCACGGCCTGGGCGTGGGGCAGGGTTCGCGGCGGGCGCCGGGCGAGGATCCGGATGTGGGCGAAGCCGACCTCTGCTAGCACCGCGCCGAACCGGTCCTCCCAGGACCGCAGGACCGCGCACAGCGGTTCAGCGGTGCCGTACCGGTTGGCGGTGCCGTGGTAGCCGGCCCGGGCCAGCACGTCGGCTGGCCGGGCGGCGGGGACCAGGCCCATCCGGGCCGGGCCGAGCCAGCCCAGCCCGGCGGCCAGCTCGGCCCCGGTCAGCGCCTGCTCCTGGGCGGGCGCAAGGCCGGGGAACTGCTCTCCGTACGGCGCGAGGATCGCGGCCAGGTCCGGGTCCGACTCAAGCTCGCCCTGGGCGGGTACCACGGCGGCCCACTGCCCGGCGAGCACCGCGGCGGCATCCAGCCGGGCCACCGCCGCCAGGTCGCACCGGAGGCCGAATTCGGCGTTGTCCCACGGCCGCCCGGTATGCCCCCCGTCGAGGAACCCCAGCACGATCGGCACCAGGCCGGTGTCGGGGTGCTTGCCGGCCAGCGCCTGCCACACCCGCCCGGGGTCAGCAACCGGCTTGCCGGTCGCCCACATCACCGGAGCATCCTGCTCCCGCGCGTACAGCCCCTTGAACACGGGCAGTTGCACGACCCGCACTGGCCCCTCCGCCGGTACCCCGACATTCACGTCCTCCTCCTCCCCGGGCACCACCCAGATCTCGGTCTTCTGTTCCCGCCGCAACGAGCGTTGACTCACGCCATGTTCTCGGCTCTGCCGCCACTCCGGTTGCCGCCAGACGGCCAGGTCCTGCGGGTGTCCTGGTGGACCCGGTCCCAGTAGTCCACCACCTCGTCCATTGGCAGCCGCGCGGCCTCGTGACCGGAGGGCCGGCCGAGTTCCCACCGGCCCCTGCTCGCCTCGGTGAACGCCTCACAGCCCCGAAGCTCGGCCCGGACCAGCTGGGTCCTGTCCCGCAGATTCCCCGGGGTGTCCAGTTCGCGGGCGACATCCACGGCGAGGAGGGGCTCGTGGGCGTATGCGAGCACCCGCGCGATCCGCTCTCCCAGAGACTGCCCATCGGCCCGGGGCACAACGGCCCGCGCGAAGGTCACCTGCCCATCGGTGTGCCGCTCCAGGGTCTCCATTAGGGGCGGCCCGTACGCCTGGCCCAGCTCCTTGAGGACCGGCTGGGCGCGCTCGAAGAACGTCTCGGCCCGGCCGCTCCTGACCCACCAGATCCCGCCGATCACGATGATCGCCGCCAGGCCAGCCAGCGCCCACCTCGTGCCCGTTGACGCCGCCGCGATGCGGCGGCACGCGGCCCCGGCCATCGCCTCCACGACGTTGAACGGGATGCTCGCCGTCACGTAGATGGCTTCGACCTCGGTCTTGTTCGCGGTGGCATGGGTGACCTTCAGCCACGCGGAGACCCCCAGCTGCGGGATATCGGTGAGATCCCGGTCCTCCGACAGCAGGAAGCAGCCCCCGATCGTGACAGCCAGCTGGGCGGCCGGAAGATCAGCCGGATGGCGCCCGGCCGGGATCCGGACACGCGGGTCATCGAGGGCCCAGCCCGCGGGGACGTCGATGACCCGGGCCCGGGACAGATACAGGGCCCTGAGCCTGCCGTACGCCAGGCCGATGTCGTCGGTCGGCCTGGCCCGGCGCGGCAGGTCGCGCTCAACCTCTACGACTACGTGCCGGGGCAGGTACAGGACTGCGCCCCCGTGACGCAGCGCCCCCAGCAGGCTCGTGATCCGGCCGCCGGGGGAGCCATCGGGCCTGCGGGAACTCCGGAGGACCTCGCCCATGAGCATGCCGGAGTCCGTGATCATTATCGAGGCTCCGGACCGCATGGCGGAAGGATACGAGCAGGTGCCGACAGGCCAAGCGGATTAACGGCGTGGAGCGAGGTGCCGGCCAGCCCGCAGCCAAGATCCGCATGCGTGTTCGCTGCTCTATGCAGACGGGACCTGGAGGCCGCAGGCCCAGGCTCTTAGCGGACCAGTGCCGCATCTGGGGTAAGTGACCGCGGTCGTGGGTTCAGGGTCATCGGCGCCGACGAGAGGGTGGACATCGGCCGAGGTCGGCGACGTCCGCTCCAATGGCGCCCGGGTGCGGTCAGACCAGTGAATGAGCCTTATTAATCCCATGACCAGGGTGACTACAGCTCTGCTGTCGTCATCTAGCTCGGCCTGAGTGCCGACCAGGGCGTACCGGCGGCGGCCGACCAGCGCCTCAACTGGCGCATCGCTGGCCAGGTCCACCTCCTCGGCCAGCAGCGCAGTAAGCTGCTCGATCAGCTCAGAGACACCCAGCTGGGCAGCCTGGCCGCGTGCGCCTCGCCCAGACGGGCCCGGGGACGCCTGACGGTTGCTCTCACGGCTCATCGCACCCCCCTTCCCAAGGTTGAAGCCTGCCCCTCGTGGAGGCAGGCTAGCTGTGTTCTTGCTGGTCAGGCAAAGCTGACCTGGTGCTGGTCATGCCGAACTCCGCCGCCAGCACCGCATCGGCGACACACCGCTGTGGACATAGTGCGGAGCGGTCAGGATGTCCTGAGACGGTTCATGCGCCGGAAGACAAGGCACCCGCCGGGCGTGGACAGGCGCGCCCGTTCTGGTCGAAGAACTCGCGGCAGACCGGCGGCCGGTCAGGCCTGGGCGCGCAGTCCTCGCGCAGCGAGTCGTGCGGTCAGGTCAAGATTATCCGCGTGCGCGGAAAGAGCTCAGAGCGCTACGAACGGCTTGCCGCAGACAGAGCAGACCACGGGATGCTCGGCGAGGTCCTCGGCCGCCCGCGTCCCCCGGACGCGGATCTTCCTGGCCGGATGGCACTGGCACTGTGCCACGACGCCGTTGCGGCTGTCGTGCGTCACCGGACGCCAGGAGGACGCCGCCACGTCCAGGTGCACGATCGGGTCGGCGTAGATCTCCGCGAGCGCGGGAGTCAGCGAGGTGTCCGACCAGCCCATAGCCGTACTCGCGTACTCGACGGCCAAGCCGACCCGGCGGGCGGCCCGCGCGTACTCCTCGTTGTGGTACCGGCGGCCCTCGGCCGCAGCGCTGGGCTCGGTGACCAGCGAGTGCGCGGCCTGGTGCAGGAGAAACTCCAAGATCTTGGCCCCGCCCCCGGTCACTGTCGCGGGTGGCACCATCACCACCGCATGATCCCATTCGGTGACGTGCAGCGGACCGCGTCCGACGCCGGTAGTCGCGTCCGGGACGTCCGGGAGCTTCGGCGCAACCACCTCCTTGCGGATGGCCGTCCACGCCTGGCTCAGGGCGTCGTGCAGCGTCACAGGCACCAGGGTATCGACACCGTCCGTGATGATCATGTCTATTCCCCCAGCTCCTTCTCGCGCTGCCGGTAACCAGCCTGATAAGCCCGGTACGCGTCCTGAAACTCAGGTGCCCCGCCGCGACCAGGCCCGTCCGGGTACCTGGCGTAATACCACCGCTTGAACCTGTCGTACTCCGGCGGCGTGGGGTCGGTCTCGTCTAGCTCGCGCTCGGCGCTCATCCCGCGGCCTTCAAATCTGCCTCACGGCCCGGGAACCGCAAGCGACCCTTCATGTCCTTGTCGACATCCAAGACGTGCTCCACACCGCCCAGAGGGATACACTCCCGCGGCCGGATATATTCATCGGCGCGATGCGCGAACTGGCAGCGGGTTAAATTCGCACTCCAAGTACGCGTCCAGTTCCCCGAGGTCATCCCCCGGGGGAGCGCTGCCGACAGATTCCCGTTCATAGCTCAACTGTCCTATTAACTCGCATTCATCTGGCGGTTCCATAACCTGCTCAACCGCCGTGGTGCCGCGCATGCCGATCAGTCGCGCCAGGTTGTCAATCTCGGTCATCTCTACGGGCTGGCTGCCGTCGCCAACAATGTCAGCGATCTTCATGGCGGCGAGCGCAGTTGTGCGCCCGACCGGATACAGCGGCATCCAGCTAACGAAGTAGAGGTGCTGATGGTTACCCGGGCGCCTGGCTGCGTGCGGCGTCCGGTCGGAGGTGATCAGGTCGTTAGTGATGGTCAGGCTCATTAGTCCTCCACCTGCGTCTGTGAATCACAATGACCTGATCACGCAAGTTGATTCCCGGGCAGTTGCTCACGCTGAGGCACGGCACGCTCCCCTCGGTCACGTAGCGCGTGCCCTTGGCCGCCACGACGCCGTGGAATCCAGCGCGCAAGCAGGTGGTATTCCAGCGTGCGCTCCAGGAGCTGCGGCGTCGTGTACCTCCAGGGCGTGATCATCGTCCCTAGCCGGGCAGCTTGCCCTCCGTCACATCGCGGTCGATCACGTCCTGTGCGGCCTCGGTGACCTGCGTCATCAACATCGCGGCGGAGTTTGTCGATCGACGCGTCGTTGTAAACGGGGCCGATGCCGATACTTGCGCCCTTATCGTCATCAGCGACGACGAGATAGCCGCTCATGGTCATCCCTCTTTCTCGGCTTCGGCCTTGGCCCGCCAGACACGACGCCCGTCCTTCTTCTTGACCCCGCCGACCTCGGCTCCGTCGCACTTCACTTCCAGCCAGGGCCAACCGGCGCGCGCTCGATCATCATGGCCATGGTTTCCGGCCTGATCGTGGCCTGGCCGGTCCTTGCCTGGCCGCTATGACTGACACCGCGCCAGGTGAATGTCCGCCGCCCGCTCATCGCCACTGCCCCCGGATCATGTCCGGTCCGCTGGTCTGGACGATCAGCGCCAACTCCTGAGACCTTCTCGCGCGAGCGCGAAGCGCGGTCCGATTCTTCGCGTTGCGGGCCCGACTGAGTCACGCCGCTTGGACCTGGCCAGCAGACGTCTGGCCTCGCCCCTGAGCGCTTCGACCATCAGGGCGACGTCGTTGTACGTGATCTCCTCGTTCATGATCCTTCCCATTCCTGCTGCCATTCGCGCTCGCGCCCGGCCTCTTCCCGGGCGAACCGCTGGCAGCCGGGCTGATGTGTCTCGACGTCCCCAGGCCCGTGATCGATGACCAGGCCGTTGCACTCGCCACAACGCCAGGTCACCGAGCGCCCGTAGGTCAGGGCGCAGTAACTGTCCCGGTCCCCGGCAGCGAGGTCGAACGCGGCCTCGGCCACCGTCAGGTCCTTCAGCCGGGCCTTCTCGGCCAGGTCCAGGCCCTCACCGATCGCGCGCCAGCTGTGTCCCGCCTCGCGGGCCTGGCGCAGGTAATCGCGGAAGTGATGCTGCGCGGCAAACTCGATCTCCCGGGCCGCCTTCAGCCCGTCGATCGGGGGGAGGTCCCGGACGGTGCCGAACGCGGCATCACCGCGGATCCGCTCGCGGGTGACCATCTCGGCTCCGCGCTCGCGGCCGAGGTCCATGATCGCGTTGTGAACTGTGTTCCGGGCGCGGTAGACCTGGCGCTGAGCGTCAGTCATCTCGGTCATGACCGTTCACCTTTCTGGCATCTGGCGAGGTAGCGCTGAAGCAGCGCGTCCTTCTCGGCCGCCACTCAGCGACGAGAAGGAAGTCGCTCATGCTGCTGCCTCTGTGATCTTTAGTTGCTGCATGAGCAGGGTGCCCATGAACAGCCCGTAGGCCGGCGGCACGGCCTGTGCCAGTTCCGCGCGGGTGGTCCACCCGACGCCCATAACCTGGCGCCAGACGGCGACCGGCACGTGCCCTGTGATACGGCGCTGCCATGCCGGGGTGCCATGTCCGGCGATCGATATGGCTGGCGCGTGGTGGTCGTGCTCAGGCAGCTCAGCGACGACAGGGAACGAGCATTCAAACCACCGTTCGCGCAGGAGCTGGCCCCCGGGAACCTCCAGCCCGAAGAAGCATCCGCACAGCGCCACGTCCGGCCGCACTGGTGCCCCGGGCACGTTTTCCATCACCCACGGCTTGCCTGAGCCGTTCAGCCGGGGCCGTAGCGGGGTGATCAGGTCCGGCCACCTGGCGCCGCTCGTGTACCGCGATGCCAGCGCCCACCGCTCGCAGGGCATCGAGGCATGGAGTGCGTCCGCCCCGGACAGGTCTACGGCCAGGGCATCGGCCTGGTGGAACTCGAACGGGTAGCGGGGCTGCGGGGCGATGTCGAAGCCGATCACGCGCCAGCCGGCGGTGTCGTAGCCGGTGGCGATGCCGCCGGCGCCGCAGCCAAGGTCATACAGCACAGGGCGGGTCACTGTCTGGCCTCCGGCTGGTTTGTGCCCGCTGGGGCAGCTGCGGCTGGCTTTCCAGCTGCCGCTCTGCCATGCCTCACCGATGATCGAGCGCATGTCGTGATCGTGCTGCGGATCGCCAGCGGCACGTCGTCGCGCTCGCTCACCGAGCTGCAACCGCTGGCGATCATCGTGCCGGTTCCCATGGTTCCCTCCTCGGTGCCGGGCGGCCGAGGTGACCGCCCGGCGGATGCTTCTAACTGGCCGCCTCAAGCTGCGGCTGCGGGTCGGAGGTCTTGCAGCGGGTCAGCACCGTGGACTTCACGTCGCGATAGGTCTCATGAGCCTTGACGGTGCCGGTGAGGGTGACCTCGCGGCCGACGTCCAGCTGCTGGTTGCTGCTGGCCCACCAGGTCACCCAGTTGCCTTCGCGGGTCAGGAAGCCGTACCGGTGGCGGATGCCCCAGTCACCCTCAACGGGGGTGCCTGCGCGGACCGTGGCCTGAACGGTGATCTTGTCCTTGACCTGGCCCATGAACTGGCTCACCGGCCGCGCCTGGCGCTCGGCCCCGGCGTTCATCTCGCGGTGGTAGGCAGCGACGGCGGAGCCGATGATCCCGGCATTCCGGGAGGTGATGAACTCGGCCCCGGCCAGCCGCTTCACGTTGGCCAGGTACTCACTGGCGGAGTCGTCAACCTGCCGGGCCCACTCGCGCACCGTCGCGGCCAGGGCGCGGTGATCACCGGTCCGGGAGATCTCCTGCCGCAGCTCCCGGGCAGCCTTGCCGGTGCCGAACAGGGCCGTCTGGAGCAGGTCGCTGGACGCCTGGCGGCGCTCGATCTCGGCCTTGTTCCGGGATGTCCACCCGGTCTTCTCGGTCAGCGCGGCGGCCCAGGCCAGGACGCTGTCAGTGTCGGCCTCGCGGCGGGAACGGCCGCCGCCCCAGGACTCTTCGATCTCGTCCAGGTCCTTCGAGGAAGACAGCCAGGCTGGCTGGAAGGGGTGGCCGAGGAAGTCCTTGATGCACGAGGAGCCGACTTGCTTGCGCTCCCCGCCCTCGTGCTGCACCAGGTGGGTGTCGTTACGGTCACGAACGGTCTTGCAGTGATCGCACCACTGCGGCCTCAGCGAGTCGGGGTCGATCCGGCCGTCGAAGCCGGGCGCGGTCCTGGTGACCAGGGTCCCGGCCTCCCACGTGAGCGTGGCCAGGAACGACCATCCCGCGATCTTGGGAGGCACGCCCTCCACGGTGAACTCGCGCACCACCTTCTCGTAGATCAACTGGCACGGGACCGGCTGGCCGTTCTCGATACGGTGGGGAATGCCGTTGATCACCATCCGCGCGTCCTCGTCGTCGTAGACCGGCTCGCGGTGCTCGGCGCCGAGCTTCCAGGTGTAGCGACCCTCCAGGCCCTGACGGCGGGCCCGGTCATTGATCCTCTCCAGCTTGGCAATCGTCGGGGCGATGTCCTCGGGGTCCAGGCCCCAGGTGCGGCTGCTCGCATCCTGGGCCTCGGCCGGCGCCTCGCTCACCTTGTCCTCCCTCTCGATCCGTTCAACTGCCATGCTACCCGATCTCCAACGCGTACGCGATGAAAATATGCGGCAGCCAGGGAGGTATTTTCAACGTCTTTAGCCGAGGGTCAGCGCGTCCTGCACACCGGGCATGCCCTGGTCACTGGCGCGGCGGATGGCTTGCCCTACCGCTTCGGGACCGTGAGCACGAGCGGCCAGGATGGCGTCACGGATCGCACGAGCGCGGCCAGCTGGTCCCCTCTCGTCGGCGAGCGGGCCAAGCGGGTCGGACTTGCGATCTTGATAGTCGGCCATGTTGTCAGCCCTCGTGCCCAGGGCCCAGTGCGCGGGGTTCATGCAGGCCGACTCGTCGCACGCGTGGCGGATGACCGGGAGACGCCCGTCAGGCATCCGCCGCAGCCCGCCACGGGACAGGTGCCAGCCCAGCACGGGCGCGGCGATCGTGCGAGATCCCACGGCCTTGGATGTCCGGAGCTTGGCCTGGCCGTCCTGGCTGATCGGGCCGAGCCAGAACCAGTGATCACCAGGCCCGCGGCGGTACACGCTGCGGTGATACCGGGCGACCGTTTCAAGATCAGCGAGGACGGAGCGCCAGAAACCCTCCGGCAGCCTGACAGCGCGGTCGCGCCCGGCCTGCCGGGGCCGGTGCGCGAACCCTGCCCGCCATGCGGTTGATCTTGATGCGACCATGCCCCGACGCTAGGCCGGGGCGGTCGAAGATCGTTGCGGCGCTCGCTAATAAATCTTGGAAGATTCCCTTTCTGATGAATCGAATATCTACGAGTACGCGTTGGAATCAATGTTAAGATGAGTTCAGCAGCGCAGGCCAGGAGGGACCGGAGATGTTCAGCAGCTACCAGCACCACGAAGACCAATTACGGCGACATGACCAAGACCGTGCGCGAGCGGATCGAGGACCTGAACCGCCGTGCGTACGCTCTGGCGTCCCGCATCGCCGGGTCGGCTATGGACAGCGGGTGCACCGACATCCGCCCGACCGGACCGCGCCAGTCGAAGGCGTGGGACATGATCGCCGAGGCGTACGGCTGGAACGCGATCAGCGACAACGCCGAGGCGCTGAAGGCCGCCGAGGAGCTGGAGCGCGACGGCACCTCCTACCGCATCGAGTACGGTAGCGCCGGTTTCCAGGTCGTCCTCGTGGAGGAGCCCAAGCCCGAGGAGACGATCGTCAAGCGCCGGCCCGAAGCCCCGGCGGATGACCGGTGCAGCACCTGCCACCGCGACGCGCACCGGCCTGGCATGGGGGGCTTACGGCGTCCACGGCCACCCCTACACGCCACCGAAGGCCACGCCGCGGGCGGCCGGGCCTGAGCACCAGCGGGGCGAGACCGTCACCACCCCGGCGGGTCTGGGCACCGTGACCGGCTTCGACGGCTCGTCCGTTCTGGTGAGGGTCGACGGCTTCGAGTACAGCGTCTCCGCCGACAAGGTCCACGCCATGACCCAGGCCGACCCTGCGCCCAGGCGGTACGGCGCCGGGGAGGGCTTCACCATCGAGCAGGCACGCGATGCGATGGGCAAGGTCGGCGCCGAGCTACAGGCCAACGCCGGGTACCTCGCGGAGGTCCTGGACGCGGCCGAGGCTTCGCAGCCCGAGCACACGGGCGAGTACTACGTGATGCCGCACGGCTTCACCGCGCCGGCCAGCCGCCCGGCGGCGCGGTTCCCCTACGTCGGCGTGGAGGCCGGGGACGCGTTCGACCAGGCGCTCACGTGGGCCCGCGAGTACGTCAGGACCAGCTTCGACGTCTGGCACGCCGACGCCGAACGGTCGACGTTCATCGTGCAGGTGATGGCAGACGGGCGGCTGGTCTGGCCCCATCACTGACAAGACCAGGCCCCGGGCGAGGGCTGGACCCCCTCGCCCGGGAGCGACGACGAACCCCTGATCTGGAGACGACCCGAGATGAACGCGCCGCGAGCTCACCCTACGACGGACCTCTGCTACCTCGCGAACCCCGCCGGGGACCGGCATGACCGGGCGCGCGCCGCGGGGTGGGCGGCCTGAGATGGCAGCCCCCGCCTGGTATACCGGCCCGCCCGCGGGCCCGGGGATCGAACCCGGCTACGAGAAGCACCCGCTGGTCTTCTACCTCGGCACCCACCAGCCGCACTGGCTGTGGAACCAAGCCGCCGACTTCCCGCTGGTCGTCTCGCACCGGACATTGCGCAGGTACACGACGCTGCGCCGGTCCACTCATGGGTGGGCGCTGGATTCCGGCGGATTCAGCGAAGTCTCCCAGTTCGGGGAATGGCGCACCAGCCCCCGCGAGTACGTAGCGGCGGTCGCCCGCTACGACGCCGAGATCGGCAGCCTGCACTGGGCGGCGCCGCAGGACTGGATGTTCACTCACCCATCCGACACGTGTCGAAACCGAGGTCGCTTGAAGCTTATGATAGGGGATATCGATTGTGGGCGGCCATCAGGATCTATCCAGTGACGTCACGAAGCGGATGCGGTGGTCATCACAGAGAGTTGCCGAATTACCCTGGGTCGCGCGGCCTCGGTCTGCAGCCGATCGCCGATTAGGGCGCAGCGGACTGTGGCGCCGCCCTAGCGGGCAGGCGCATGCAGATCCGCCAGTTCGGTGCGCGGGCGCCAGGAATGGAGCGGCCGGAATCACGCGGTACCGGCTTCAGACGCCACATCGCTGGAAGTGTCCGGGGATGCCCTGGCCCGGTTGTATCTGATGGTGGTCCGGGGGTCGGCGCGTAAGGCGCCTTCGTGG
>Ga0070707_100005190_pt1 | contig 12201 bp, 9 predicted proteins | sample KBSK5502metaG_FD_65468 | JGI IMG/M metagenome (GOLD analysis project Ga0070707, IMG submission 65468) | Corn, switchgrass and miscanthus rhizosphere microbial communities from Kellogg Biological Station, Michigan, USA - KBS K5-50-2 metaG | ecosystem: Host-associated > Plants > Roots >... | reverse complement strand
GAGGACATCGCCGGGGAAGAGTCTCGGCTTCGGAGCCTGCTCGCCGCCGCACTGCCGGACCCGGCGTATGCCGACGGGTTCTTCGCCGAGCTTTCGGCCATCTACGACGCCCTGCTGGCGGACGCCGACGCGATGTACCAGGGCGACCCAGCCGCGACCAGCCGGGACGAGGTCATTCTCGCCTATCCCGGTTTCCTTGCGATCGCCCTCTATCGCGCCGCCCACGAGCTACAAGGCCTGGGCGCGCCGCTCTTTCCCCGGCTGCTCACCGAGTTCGCCCACCGGGAGACCGGGATCGACATCCATCCGGCCGCGCGGATCGGCGCCCGCTTCGCCATCGACCACGGGACGGGCATCGTCGTCGGGGAGACCGCCGTGCTGGGCGACCGGGTGAAGCTATATCAGGGAGTGACGCTCGGCGCCGCGTCGGTCCGGAAGGCGCTCTCCCAGACGAAGCGGCACCCCACCATCGGCAACAACGTCGTGATTTACGCCAACGCGACGATCCTGGGCGGGGACACCGTGGTGGGGGACGACAGCGTGATCGGCGGCAACGTCTGGCTCACCCACAGCGTGGCCCCGAATTCGATGATCACCCACCGGGAGCATGAGCGGCGCGAGCGGCCGGCCGACGACCTCGTCGAGTTCTACCTCTAGCGGCTGTGGCTAAGGGCCGGGCGCGGGGCCCGGGGGGGGTGTCTAGATCCCGAGCGCGGCAGGCGAGGTGAACAGGTTCCAGACGATGGTGGCGACGAGGATCAGCAGCACGGCCAGGCCGAGCCAGTAGAAGACAGCGCCGGGGGTGACGGGAGAGGGCTTGGAAGACACTGAGGCTCCGGTTGCCGGACGAAGTCTGAAACTAACCTTGTTCTGCCCACCCCGCCTGCGTAACATCTAAATTACTTCTCCATCGCACCTTGCGCCCCCGGAGGCAGCCATGTCCAAGCCGGCTGGGCGGTTCGCGCTCGAGCGACTCAGCGAGATGCCCATCGTGCGGGTCGTCGCGTACTACGTGCTGCTCATCAGCGGAACTGTGCTGCTGGTCCGGCTCTTCCCCGACCAGCTGAGCCACCTCTTCACCGCCGAGCGGATGGAGGAGCTCGCCCGAATCCCGCGGCACGGCGACCTGTCCTCCCTGGCCCAACCGCCCGCGGGAGCCGCGCCCAGCCCGACCGGTGTCGTGCCGCTCGCACCCGCCCTCGCCGCCGGGCTCGCGATGGTGGGCTCGACCCTCCTTATGCTGCCGGTCGCGTGGATCTACACCATGACCCGCCAGAAGAGGGGGTATCGCCAGTCCATTGTGCAAACGCTGGTGATCCTGCCGGCTGTGGTGGCCGGCGTCGTGATCCTGGTCAAAAACAGCCTCGCTCTCGCGTTCAGTCTCGCCGGCATCGTGGCGGCGATGAACTTCCGCGCCAGGCTCCGCGACAGCAAGGACATGGTTTACATCTTCCTTGCGATGGTGATCGGGCTCGCCGCGGGGGTGCAGATTATCACCGTCGCGCTGGCGGTGTCCATGATTTTCAATCTGATGATCCTGCTGCTCGCCTGGACTGACTTCGGGCGGAGCCCCGCCGCGCTCGAGGGCACCCGGGCCCGGGCCCGGCTGGAGCGGGCGCGCCAGCTCGCCGCTGTGAATCGCACCGGCATGTTCATGTCCGTCATGGAGCGGGAGGTGCTTCAGTCCCTTTCGCCCGAGCAGCTCGACGTGCTGACCGAGCGTGCCCGGCGGCTGCGCCGGGGCACGGGCGACGTCGAGCCCGGGAACGACAAGCCTCTGAACACCGTTCTCCGGGTATTGGGCCCCGAGCCCGAGGCCCTGCGCGCCGTGGCGGAGGCGGTGCTGGCCACGGAGGTCAAAGCCTGGAGGTTCGGCGGCATCGTCGCGGGGGACAACGGCGTCCCGGCGCTCGAGTACCGGCTCCGCCTGCGGCGGAAGGTTCCGGCCCCGCTGCTCGTGGCCCGGCTCCGTGACCGGCTGGGCGGTGCCGCACAAAGTGTGGAACTGAGCTAGGCGCGAGGCATGGCGATCGCGAACACGACGGCGGAGCTCCGGCGACGATTACAGGCCATCCTCGCCGGACGCTACACGATCGAGCGCGAGCTCGGTCAGGGCGGGATGGCCACGGTCTTCCTCGCCCAGGACGTCCGGCTCGGCCGCGCCGTCGCCATCAAGCTGCTCGACCCCGCGCTCACCAGCTCCATCGGCGTCGAGCGATTCCTTCGGGAGATCGCGATCACCGCCCGCCTGCACCACCCCCACATCCTCACGCTCATCGAGTCCGGTCAGGATGGGGGCCTGGTCTACTATGTCATGCCGCACATCGAGGGCGAATCCCTCCGGGAGCGGCTCAAGCGCGAGCCCCCCGTTTCGGTCACGGGGGCCGTGTGGATCGCCCGCGAGATCGCGGACGCGCTCGCCTACGCCCACGCCCGGGCCGTGATCCACCGCGACATCAAGCCCGAGAACATCCTGCTCTCCGACGGGCACGCCTGGGTTGCGGATTTCGGCATCGCCCGCGCCATCGAGACCTGCGCGGGCGAATCGGACAAGGCGCTGACCCTGACGGGACTCCCGATCGGCACGCCGGCGTACATGAGCCCCGAGCAGGCGGAGGGACGGCCCGACGTCGATGGCCGGAGCGACGTGTATTCGTTGGGCTGCGTGCTGTTCGAGATGCTCACCGGCCGGCCGCCGTTCGTGGGTCGCTCGGCACGCGCTGTGATGCAGCAGCACGTCACCACGCCGCCGCCCTCCCTGGCCGAGCTCCGGCCGGATTTGCCGCCCGAGCTCCACGCGACCGTCGAGCGGGCGATCGCCAAGAACCCCAACGACCGCCACCCGAGCGCGAGGGCCTTCGGCGAGGAGCTCCAGCTGATCGCCGCCAATGCCGTCGCCTCGCACGCCACCCCGCCCGACGCGCATGCCCGCGCAGCGGCGAGCGGCATTCGCCGTGCCGTGGCCGCGGAGCCCGAGGCCCGGGGCAGCCGCTCGGGGACCCTCCTGCTGGGCTCGGCGGCGGTCGCGGCCGTAGCGCTGATCGCGACCACGTTGTTCCCCTGGGGGGGCCGGCGGCCCGACTCTCCCGGTCCGGCGGCGGCCGCGGCGCCCAAGACCGAGCCCTCGGGCACTCCACGCGCCGCGGCGTACCGGTCGTCCATGGCCGTCATGCCGCTCGCCAGCTATGGCACAGACAGCGAGTCGGCCTTCCTGAGCGAGGGGATCACCGAGGAGATCATCGCCCAGCTCGCCGGCATCCGGGGGCTCAAGGTCATTTCGCGCACCTCCGTGGTCGCACTCGCCCCGAAGGGGCTCACGGTCCGGCAGATCGCGGAAACGCTGGGCGTGCGGTACGTGCTGGAGGGCTCCGTGCAGCGCGCCGGGGACCGGATCCGGATCACGCTCCAGCTGATCGATGCCGAGACCGATGCACACTTGTGGGCCGAATCGTACGATCGCGGCCTCAAGGACGTGATCGCGTTGCGCCAGGAGATCGCGGGCAAGGTGGCCGGAGCGCTGGCCATGGCGGTGCCGGAAATCGCCACGGGCCCGGCCCCGGCCGGTCCCGGGTCGAGCGCGGCCTACGAGGCGTACCTCCGGGGCAGCTACTGGGTGGGGCGCACCAGCCCCGAGGGTCTCGACCAGGCGATCACGGCGTTCGAGCAGGCGATCCGGCTCGACTCGACGTACGCGCCGGCCTACGCGGCGCTGTCCGACGTGCTCCAGGCCTGGGTCACGTTGGGATACCGCGGCGCCCGCGATCCATACCCCACCTTCGCCCGGGCCTGGGCCCTGGCCGACCGCGCGCTCCAGCTCGACTCCGGACTGGCCACCGGTTACGTCGCCCGGGCGATGCTGCGGATCATGGCGTGGGCGCCGGACGACGCGGTCCGTGGGGATCTCGAGCGTGCACTCGCGCTCATGCCGAACTCCGCTCAGGCGCACCTGGCCTACGGACTCGGCCTCGCGCGCGCGGGGCGGTATCCAGAGGCGGTGGCGCAGATGGACACGGCGGTCCAGCTCGATCCGCTCTCCGCCAGCGTGCATGGCAACCTCGCCTTCACGGCTCTCGGGGCGCGTCGCTACGACCTGGCGATTCAGGAAAGCCGGCGCGCCCTGAGCCTTGAGCCCGCGTTCGTTGGCGGGCACGCCATCGAGGCCGTCGCCCTGCTGGAGCAGCGTCGACCCGAGTCCTGCCTCGCGCTCGAGCTGAGCGGGTTTCCCGAGATCCGGGCGCTCTGTCTCCACGCCGCCGGCCGCGACCGCGAAGCGGCCGGCTTGGTGGATTCCACAAGTGCCGCGTATCGCGCGGGCACCTACGCCAGGGTGTTCCAGGTCGGCCTGGTCGGCGCCTACTACGCCGAGCTGGATGACGCGCGCCGGGCGGCCGAATGGATCGAGCGGGCCCACGCCGTCGCTCCCGCCGGGCTCGAGTTCCGGGCCGTCGACTCGGGCCTGTTCGACCGCGTCCTCGACGATCCGGAGTTCAACACCGCACTCGCCCGCATCCGCCGCCAGGTGTATCAGCGCGTCTCCCGATGAGGGTGTGGCTCGCCGGGGCCTGCCTCGCCGCCGCGTGCGTCGGGGCCGGCGGAGGGCCTCCCGCGGCGCCCGTTCCCGCGGGCGCCGCTGTTGAGACCAGCCTCTTTCTGATTGGAGACGCAGGCGCCCCGGCCCCGCTGGGCGAGCCGGTCCTTCACGCCCTGGTCGACGCCCTCGGGAACGCGGCAGGTGACCGCGTCGTTGTGTTCCTCGGCGACAACGTCTACCCGCGGGGCTTGCCCGACTCGGCCGCGCCGGACCGCGCGGAGATGGAGCGCCGGCTGAACGCGCAGATGGACGCGGTCGCGGCCGGCGGCGCGCGAGGTATCTTCGTTCCAGGCAACCACGATTGGGCCAAGCATGGCCCCGACGGCTGGAACGCGATCCGGCGGCAGGGCCGCTGGATCGCCGGCCGCGGGACGCCCGATTTCACACTGCTGCCGGCGGAGGGCTGCCCCGGCCCCGCCGTGGTCGACGTGGGCTCCCGCGTCCGGCTGATCCTGCTCGACACGCAGTGGTGGCTCCATGGCGGGCCGAAACCGCTCGGTGTCGGCTCAGGATGCCGCGCGGGCGACGAGCGCGCTGTGGCCGACTCGCTCCATGCCGATCTGGAAAGCGCGGGCGGCCGGGCGGTAATCGTCGCGGCGCACCATCCGCTGATTTCAGCCGGGGAGCACGGTGGGTTCTTCGGGCTGGAAGACCATGTGTTTCCGCTGCGGGCGGTGAAACGGTGGCTCTGGGTCCCGCTCCCCGGCCTGGGTTCGATCTATCCGCTGGCACGGCAGAACGGCGTATCGGACCAGGACCAGTCGAACTCGACTAACCGCCGGATGGTCGGCATGTTCGAAGCGGCGATGCGGGATCATCCGCCCCTGGCGTGGGCCAGCGGTCACGAGCACAATCTCGAGGTGCTCGACGGAACGAGCGCCCGCTGGCTGTTGGTGAGCGGAGCCGGCATCTACGGGCACGAGGGTCCGGCGTTCCGGCGGACGGCCATGCGATTCGGGTCCGGCGACGCCGGCTTCATGCGGCTGGAGTTCCTCACCGACGGGCGCGCGCGCCTCGGGGTGATTGCTGTGGACCGGGAGGGCCGCTCGCGGGAGCGGTACTCCCTCTGGCTCGAGTGAGCAGGGAGGCCGTCATGCAGAGTCGTGGGTTCGCGCTCATCACCGGCCTGATGGCGGCGGCCATGCCCGCTGCGGCCCAATCGCCTGACTCGCTCCGTCCCGGGTCGTTCGTGACGATCACCCCCGCCGCGCGTTACCGGGCGGGCGGGCTGCACCGCGCCCTCTTCGGCGCGCATTATCGCGATCTCTGGACGACGCCAATCCGGGTCGAGGTGCTCGACCTCGCGACCTTCGCCGGCGGACTCCGACCGACGCGGCGCGGCGGCGGCACGCAGACCCGCACCCTCCGCCTGGAAAGCCCCGACGGTCGCAAGTGGGCCTTCCGCTCGGTGGACAAGGACCCGTCGCCGTTGCTCCCGGAGGAGCTGCGCAAGTCGCTAGCGGGCCGGGTCCTTCAGGATCAGATCAGCGCCTCACATCCGGTCGGTGCGCTCGTCATGCCCCCGCTGCTAGAGGCGGTCGGCGTCAAGTCGGCTCCACCCCGCCTCTTCGTCATGCCGGACGACCCCGCCCTGGGAGAGTTCCGGACCACGTTCGCCGGCACGCTCGGTACACTGGAGGAGCGGCCGAGCGCGCTGTCCGACGACAATCCCGGCTTCGACAGCGCCCGCAAGGTCGCGGACTCGGACGAGCTGTTCGCCAGGCTCTCCCAGAGCCCGAACGAGCGGATCGACACGGTGACGCTCCTCAAGGCCCGGCTGATGGATCTGTTCGTGGGCGACTGGGACCGGCACCCGCAGCAATGGCGTTGGATCAAGGTGGGCGAAGGGAAGCGGGCGCCCTGGGAACCCGTCCCGTATGACCGGGACCAGGCCTTTGTGCGCTACGACGGCCTCCTGCTCGGTCTCGCCCGCAATACCTACCCCCAGCTGGTGAACTTCGGGCCCGGGTATCCCTCCACCTTCGGGATCATCTGGAACGCCCGGTCGGTGGATCGCCGGCTGCTCGTGGGGCTCGAGCGGCCGGTTTGGGACTCGATCGCCCGGGAGCTCACGGCCCGCCTCACCGACTCCGTCATCGACGCGGCCGTTCACCAGCTGCCACCCGAGCTATATGCCAAGGACGGCGCCCGGCTGACCGCCGCGCTCAAGCGGCGGCGCGACCTCCTGCCGGAAGAGTCGGGCCAATTCTATCGGCTGCTCGCTCGCGAGGTGGACGTGCAGGCGACCGACAAGAGCGAGGTCGCGACGGCGACCCGGACGGCCGACGGGGTCCTCGACCTCCGCATCCGGCGGAAGGGAGAGGACGGCGACGCCCCCGAGGACTTTTTCCGCCGGCGGTTCAGCTCGGCCGAGACCAAAGAGGTCAGACTCTTCCTCGGCGGGGGAAAGGACACGGTGCGCGTGTCCGGCGCGGGCGGGGGGCCGACGCTGCGGGTGATCGGCACCGAAGCTGGGGACAGCGGAACCGCCAAGTTCGTGGCGGACGACGCGGCGGGCGGCACGACCCGGGTCTACGACACCGCGCCCGGGACCACGGTCGGCGGCAGCCACCGGCCGTCGCTCGACCGGCGGCCGTACCACCTGCCGGACTCGACCAGCCGCACGCCCGCGGCGCCGCGTGACTGGGGTACGGCGTGGACCCTCTGGCCCTGGCTGCATTATGGCTCGGACATCGGCGTCTTCTTCGGCCTCGACCCGAGCCTATACACGTTCGGCTTCCGGCAGAACCCCTACGCGTCGAAGGTGACGCTGCGCGTCGGCTACGCTACCGGCGTCAAGGCGTTCCGGGCCGAGCTCCTGGGCGACTTTCGCTTCCAGAACTCCACTTCCCGCCTCTTCTTCGGCGCGATCGCGTCCGGAATCGAGGTCGTCCGGTTCTTCGGGTTCGGCAACGAGACGGCGTTCACCGCCGCGGACAGCTTCTACAAGGTGTCGCAGGACCAGTACTCGCTGACCGTCGGCTTCGGGCACGGGCTCGCCCGGGACCTGACGTTCCGGATCGGCCCCGCGGTCAAGTACGTCACGACCGATCTCGGCAGGCCGACGCTCGTAGCGCTGGTGCACCCGTACGGTGCCGACAACTTCGGCATGTTCGGCGGCCAGGCGGCGGTCGAGTTCGACAGTCGTGATTCCCGCACCGCCGCTACGCGGGGGGTGCGGGTCCTGCTCGCCGGCAGCGTCTATCCTGCCGCCTGGGACGTGCAGTCCACGTTCGGCGAGGCCCATGCCGTGGCGTCGACGTACCTCACCGCGAACATCCCGTTCCGGCCGACGCTGGCGCTTCAGGCAGGGGGCAAGAAGGTGTGGGGGAATTACCCGTTCTTTGAGGCGGCGTTCGTGGGTGGCTCACGAACCGTGGAGGGACTACCGGACCACCGCTACATCGGCGATGCCGCGGCCTGGGGCAACGCCCAGCTACGGCTCGATCTGGGCCGATACGACGTGGTGCTGCCGGGGCGCTGGGGCCTGCTGGGGACGGGCGATGCCGGGCGGGTCTGGTTCGCGGGTGAAACGTCGAGCACCTGGCACCATGGCTTCGGAGGCGGCCTCTGGTTCGCGCCACTCGCTGCGGGCAACACCGTAAGTGCGGTGGTCGCCCGGAGCGAGGGACAGACCGGCTTTTACCTGCACGCCGGGTTCATGTTTTAGCGCGCGGCGCGCGGGTCAGACCGGTTCGGGCGACTCTGCGCCGTTCACCGGCGAGTTGGTCCGGCGGGCGAAGCCGCCCCGCTCCTGGAAGCGATCCCACTCGTCAGTGGCCTTGCGCCTGGCCTTCAGGGCGGCGTCACGCACCTCCGCGCGCATGTCGGCCGTGCGCTCACTGGTGAGGAACCAGCTGATCGCCGCCCCCACAAGAAGACCGAGCCACGGGCTGGAGCGCCGTTCGCCCCGGAGCCGGGCCAGCGGCTCTTCCACCGCGTCCACCGCGGCGTCCCGGGCCGATTCGAGCCGCTCCTCCAGGTCGCCCAGCCGCGCCTCGATCCGGCGCAGTGCGCTGTCGCCTTCATGCCGCAGCGTCTTCATGCCGCGGCCGACGTTGTCGCTCAGGTCGTCCCATCCGGACCGCACCGACCGGCGGAGCCGTGCCCGGGTTCGCTGTCCCGAGTCCGGCGCCGCGAGGAGACCGACGGCCACCCCCGCCGCCGCTGCGGCCAGCACAAGTCCGACAGCAGTCGCGGCACCACGTGCCTTGCCCGACGTTCCGACGCTCTCGCCCGTGTCGCTGCTCTTCGCGCTCATATGCCCTCCCGCCGCCCCTGGCGGCGCCGCAGCCGGTATGGTGGGCGCCGCCCCATGCGGCCCCCGGCATTCTCCCCCCACACTAATGCGTTGGACCGGGGAGCGAAACCCGGACACGGTGAAAGGTGAACGGTAAACGGCGAACGGGGGCTCGCCATTTGCAGGGAGTCCCCGTTTACCTAGTACCGGTAATGGTCGGGTTTGTACGGCCCTTCCACCGCCACCCCGATGTACGCGGCCTGCTCGGGTGAGAGCCGGGTCAGCTTCACGCCGAGCTTGTCGAGATGGAGCCGGGCCACCTTCTCGTCCAGGTGCTTGGGGAGCGTGTAGACCTTCCGCTCGTACTTGTGCGCCTGCGAGTGGAGCTCGATCTGTGCCATCACCTGGTTGGTGAAGCTCGCCGACATCACGAAGCTGGGGTGTCCCGTCGCGCAGCCGAGGTTGAGGAGGCGCCCTTCGGCGAGGATCAGCACCGAATGGCCGTCGGGGAACACGAACTCGTCGTACTGCGGCTTGATGTTCACCCGCTTCACGCCCGCCTTCTTGAGTCCGGCCATGTCGATCTCGTTGTCGAAATGGCCGATGTTCCCGACGATCGCCTTGTCTTTCATGCGGCGCATGTGGTCGAGCGTGATGATGCCCTTGTTCCCGGTAGCCGTGATGAATACGTCGCCCGTTTCAACCACGTCCTCGAGCGTGGTGACCTGATAGCCCTCGAGCGCCGCCTGGAGCGCGCAGATCGGGTCGATCTCGGTGATGATGACCCGCGCTCCCTGGCCCTTGAGCGCCTGCGCGCAGCCCTTGCCCACGTCGCCGTAGCCGCAGACCACGACCGCCTTGCCTGCCAGCATCACGTCCGTGGCGCGATTGAGGCCGTCCACGATCGAGTGCCGGCACCCGTAGAGGTTGTCGAACTTCGACTTGGTGACGGCGTCATTCACGTTGATGGCCGGGAAACGCAGGGTGCCGGCCTGCATCATTTCGTAGAGTCGGTGCACGCCGGTGGTCGTCTCTTCCGAGACGCCGCGAATGTGGGCCGCAACCTGCGTCCACCGGCCCGGATGCGCCCGTTGCTCCTGGCGCAGGAGGTTGAGGATCACGCCCCATTCCTCGGGGTCGCTCGCGCCGTCAAACTCGGGGACGCGCCCTTCCGCCTCGAAGTCGGCGCCCCTGTGTACCAGCAGGGTAGCGTCGCCGCCGTCGTCGAGCAGCAGGTTCGGGCCGGCCCCGTCGGGCCACATCAGGGCCTGGTCGGTGCACCACCAGTACTCCTCCAGCGTCTCGCCCTTCCAGGCGAACACCGCGATGCCCTTCGGCCGGTCGGGGGTCCCGTCCGGGCCCACCGCCACGGCCGCGGCGGCGTGGTCCTGGGTCGAGAAGATGTTGCACGAAACCCACCGGACGTCCGCCCCCAGTTCGACCAGCGTCTCGATGAGCACGGCGGTCTGCACCGTCATGTGCAGCGAGCCCATGATCCGGGCACCGGCCAGTGGCCGCTTCCCCCGGTACTCGGCGCGGAGCGCCATGAGGCCCGGCATCTCGTGCTCCGCAAGGCGGATCTCCTTGCGGCCCCACTCGGCGAGGCCGAGGTCCTTCACTTTGAACGGCGGGCGGTCCACCGCCGAACGCTTTTCGGTGACTGCGGTCGTCATGCTTCGAGTCCTCGGTACGGGTTTCCGTCTCTGCCGCCGGAATGGTGCGTCAGCCATCGAGATCGAGCCCCAGCGCCAGCCGGCCGCTGTAGCGCAGTTGCGCCCTTTCCTGGAGCGGGGTGGTAGCGCGCCGCCCGGACGTCGCGAAAGATCCGCTCCCGGCCCAGCGACCGATAGAACGCCACGCCCCCGGCCACCTCCAAAGCCTTTTCCACCGTGCGGATCGCCGCCCGCCCGGCCAGCGTGCGCCCGATGACGATCTCGTTCGTCGTGTTCGGGCCGGGCTCCGCGTCGGCCGCCACGGTGATCATGCGGGCCGCCCCCTTCCATGGGTGCCCGGACAGCGGGCCGTCAGGCTGAAGAGGGCCGGCCCCTTCGCCCGGGGGTCCGCGGGGAGTACACGATAGCGAGAGGCGCCGAGATCCGCCTCCGCGAGCCAGCCCTCCAGCTGCTCGCTCGTGAAGCCCTGCCACAGATGCCCCATGGTCTGGCGGTAGTCGTGCCGGGCGTGAGGCGTCATGTCCACGGCGAGCAGCCGCCCACCAGGCTTGAGCACGCGCCGCGCCTCGGCGAGGGCCTGGACCGGCTCAGCCAGGTAGTGCAGGACGAGAAACAGCACCGCCGCGTCCAGCTCGGCGTCCCCAATCGGGAGACGCTCCAGATCACCCTGGCGCAGCTCCACGTTGGCGAGACCGGGGAGCCGCGCACGCGCCGCGGCGAGCATCGCGCGGGACTGATCCACCGCGATGACCCGGCCGACGCAGGGCGCGAGCGATGCGGTGAGCTGGCCGGTGCCGCAGCCCAAGTCCCCCACGACCCAATCCTCGTCGAGGAGACCGGGGAGCGCCACCAGCTCGGCCCGCTGGCCGAACAGCTCGGTCCGGAGCGCGTCCCACTGGCCAGCGGACGTGGAAAAGAACTCCTCGGAGCGCGTGCGCCGCTCGGCCAACACGCTCCGGAGCCGCTCCCCGTCCTGCTCCGCCGTGACGTCCTCGGCCACCTGCGCCCGCACCAGCTGCCAGAGGCGTTTGGCGCCCGCGTCCAACGACGGGGCGGCGGTATAGCGGCGGTTGGTGCCGTCGGCCCGCGCCACGACCCAGCCGTCGTCACTCAGGATCTTGAGATGCCGGCTCACGGTGGACTGCGGGAGCTGGAGCACCTGACAGAGCTCGGAGACGGTGAGCTCGTGGCGGTCGAGCAGGAGCAGGAGCCGGCTCCGGGTGGAGTCGGCCAGGGCGCTCAGGCGGTCCAGGATGGTGACGTCGGCCACAATGTCAATCCGTTAATCCGGATATAACGATAGCCAATTGGGCGCGACATGACAAGAGCCCTCGCCGGGGCATGAGAAGCGCCCCGATTCAAGGGGCGTCGAGGGAGGTTGGGGGAAGGAAGAGGACGAAGCGGGTCCGGCAGGCCAGCCCGCACCCGGTCAGGTTACTGGTCCCCGTTGGCTCCGACGCCTACCGGCACCGGTCGCTCGACGTCGTCCACCGGGACGACCGCCTTGCGGCCGCGACCGAAACGCGCCTGCAGGTGATCGAAGTAGGTGTAGATCACCGGGGTGAGGTAGAGCGTCACCAGTTGCGAGAAGGCGAGCCCGCCGACGACCGCGACGCCCAGGGGCCGACGGGATTCCGCCCCAGCGCCCGCGCCGATCGCGATCGGCAGGGTGCCGAGCAGCGCGGCCATGGTCGTCA
>Ga0070707_100005185_pt1 | contig 12207 bp, 10 predicted proteins | sample KBSK5502metaG_FD_65468 | JGI IMG/M metagenome (GOLD analysis project Ga0070707, IMG submission 65468) | Corn, switchgrass and miscanthus rhizosphere microbial communities from Kellogg Biological Station, Michigan, USA - KBS K5-50-2 metaG | ecosystem: Host-associated > Plants > Roots >... | reverse complement strand
CGGATGCAACAAGCGGCAGCTGCCGCTCGCTTAGCTTTGCGAGGGATGTTCGCCCAACAGGCGCGTCGATGGCGTCAGTGCTGGGCCGCGACCGGCTCCGGCCATGAACAAGGAGGAGCGGAGCGTGCAGGCACAGGCCGAGATCGAGCCGGCGGATGTCGTGGGCCGAGGCCGGCCACGGCAGCTGCCGTGGCACCGGATACTCGTCAGCGGCGGCCTGATCCTGGCGGCGCTGTTCTTCGCATTCTCGCTGACCGCCTACCTGGTTGACCAGGCTGTGCACCGGCACGCGGTCGTGACCTGGTATGACCTCCATGTCTACAACGCCGCCGGGCTGATCACCAGGCAGCTGCCCTCGATCCTGTACACCTGGGAATTCACGGCCGGCGTCAAGTTCACCTACACCCCGTTCGCAGCGCTGGTATTCGCCGGCGGGTCGCTCATCCCGTTCTGGATGCTGCGCTGGATCATGACGATCAGCAGCCTGGCCGCAATTCCGCTGACCACCTGGCTCACGCTCGGCGCGATGGGGCGCCGCGGAGCCGGCCGGGTCGCGGCAACGCTAGCGGTCAGCGCACTAGCGCTGTGGATCCAGCCGGTCGTGAAGGCGCTGTACCTCGGGCAGATCGAGCCGCTGCTCATGCTCCTTGTCGTCTGGGACCTCACCAGGCCGGACTCAAGGCGATGGAAGGGAGTCTGCATCGGCATCGGTGCCGGGATCAAGCTGGTGCCGATGCTGTTCATCCCGTACCTGCTGCTCGTGGGGAAGGTCCGCCAGGCGACGGTCGCGGCGGGCACGTTCATCGCACTGATCGTGCTGGGCTTCATCGTTCTGCCTGCGCCCTCTGCCTCGTACTGGCTCACCGGGTACTTCATCCGGCCGGGCCGGACCGGCAGCGTCCACTCGCTGGTCAACCAGTCGCTGCTCGGCACGCTTGCCAGGCTCTATGGGAGCGCCGCCGCTGCCCGGCCACTATGGCTGCCGCTGGCGCTTGTCGTGGCGGTCGGCGGCCTGGCCGGCGGCGCAATGCTCAGCCGGACCGGACGCCAGGTGCAGGGCTGGACACTGGTCGGCATCACCGGCGTGCTCGTCTCGCCGATCAGCTGGGATCACCACTGGGTGTGGCTCGTGCCGGTGCTCGCGATGCTGGCCGGGCTGGCCATGAACGCGCGCCCGCTCGCCCGCACCGCATATCTGGCGGCGATCGTGCTCGTCGCGGCGGTCACGGCCGCATGGCCATCGCAGTTCAGCGGCTCGCACGCCTATGTGCCACGGCGCGGGTTGCTCGGCTGGTTCGTGCAGCCGCCCGAGGTGAACCAGATCATGGTCGTGCATGGCTGGCAGCTGCTGACCTGGAATCTGTGGGTAGCGGTCGGCATCGTGATCTACCTCGGGCTGCTCGCCGGGGCGGTCATGGCGTGGCGCATACGCCCGCGCCGTCAGCTCGCTGCGGTGACCGCCCGGAGCCCGATCGATGCCCTGCTCGCTCGGGCCGACGCGGTGCTGCGCGGTGGCCCGCTCGCGGGCTCTGGCGAGCGCAGCCAGAATGGCGAGGTCGGCTCGAGTGCAGGCGCGAACGCCGGCTTCAACGGCATGGCCGGGTCCAACGGCGGGGCTGGCGCCGATGGCCAGATCGGCAACGGCGAAGCAAGCATGGATGGGAGCCGGCCGACGGCAGCCGCGCCGCGGCCGGCTCGCTGACGATCTGCCCCGGGCACCTCCGGCAGCTGACTTACCGGAGCGCAGGCTCCCTGCGTGCCTGGCCCGACCTGCTGGCAGCCTCGGCAGGCGCCGCGGCCCGTACCCCGGGCCTCAACTCGGCTGGCGATGGCTGCCCCCGCCGCGCGACGGCCCGGCGCCGGCCGAGGGCCGCGAGGGTGATAACCGCGGCCGCGATCAGCACTGCCACTCCCGCACTAATGCCCAGGCTGGCCAGCGTTGCGTTGATCAGATGGAGGTCAATCATCTCGTCCGCCTCCCGTCATCCAATGTGGACGTTGTTTACATTGTCAGCATGACCAATAAAGTTAACGCTGTCAACATGGTGGCAGCTTCCCGCGACAACGGAGTGATCGCGGACTCCGGTGCTAGCGCTCCGGTCCCTTGATGCCGTTCAGCATGAAATCGGACGTGCGTTCGATGGCGTCGGCCCGCTCCTCGGCGGAGATCAGCGCGAGCGGTCCGTCGAGCAGCAGCGTGGCCAGGCCGTGTACCGCGGCCCAGGCCGGTATCTCAGCGCCTGCGCGCCTGCCCACCTCAAGCACGCCATGCTCGACAAGTTCGTCGAGCACCCCGCTCAGCAGCGCGTAAGGTCCGGTGGCCGGCATCCGATCTGCCGCGTCAGCGCGCGGCTTGTCCGGCCGGCAGAACGCGGTGCGGAACAGGCCGGGATCGGTGAGCGCAAACGTGATATAGGCCAGTCCAAGTGCGCGCAGCCGCTGCACCGACTGCTGCGCCGGGTCCGGCAGCGGGGTGACCGAATCCAGGCTCTGCCGCATGGCCGCCTCCAGCGCGTCGAGCGCGCGCCTCCTGACCACGGCCAGCAGCTCGTCGTGATCGGCGAAGTGCCGGTAGGCCGCGGCTGCGGAGACGCCCGCGGCCCGGGCGGCGGCGCGCAGCACGACAGCGTCGGGACCGCCGGCCCGCGCCATGTCGGTCGCCGCGTCGGCCAGGGCATTAGGCAGGTCGCCGTGGTGGTAGCTGGCCCTGCGAAGACGACCGGGCCGGCCGCCGCGACCGTCGGTAGACTGCGCCATCACGTCATAGTGCTGCACAAACGTCGGGTACACAACGTCTACGCGCCGCAGTCGGCTGGCCGGCCGCGCGGCCGCCCGCATAGCCTCGGACCTGTACGGGGCGGCGACGGCGGGAGCGGCGATGAGCGGCAGGACGGCACGGCGGCGGGTGCGCAGGATTCGCTTGCCGGACAGCCGCGGCGAGCCTCAGCTGACCGAGCGGTCGGACCTGCTGGCCGCCGAGGAGCCGCTGGGGATCAGGGTGGCCGGCCAGGCTCTGACGATGACCATGCGGACACCCGGTGACGACGTCGAGCTCGCGGCTGGCTTCCTGGTCGGCGAGGGCATCGTCCGCGCGGCCGACGACATCGCCTCGATCAGGCTCTGCGATGGGACGAGCTGCGGCCACGCCGGCCACGATGGCACGGGCAACATCGTCGACGTGGAGCTGCGGCCGGGCCTGGCCAGGACGACCGGGCTGCGCAGGAACTTCATGACCACCAGCGCGTGCGGCGTCTGCGGGAAGGCGAGTGCCGCCGAGCTTTTCGTTGCGCCATCGGTGGATATTAACCAAGACCGGGCGGTAATCCCGGTCGGCAAGCTGGCCGAGATGCCCGACGTGCTGCGCGCGGCCCAGCGCGTGTTCGCCAGCACGGGCGGGCTGCACGCGGCCGGAGTGTTCGCGCCCGATGGCGCGCTGCTCGTCGTCCGCGAGGATGTGGGCAGGCACAACGCCGTTGACAAGGTCGTGGGCTGGGCGCTGGGGCAGGGCCGCCTGCCGATGCGCGGCTGCGTGCTGCTGGTCAGCGGGCGCGCGTCCTTCGAGCTCGTCCAGAAGGCCGTACTTGCCGGGTTCCCCGTCCTGGCCGCAGTATCGGCACCGTCATCGCTAGCAGCTGACCTCGCCGCCGAGGCGGGCCTGACGCTCGTCGGATTCCTGCGCGGCGAATCGATGAACGTCTACACCCACGGGGACCGGGTGCTTGCGCAGGCCCCGGCCGCCAGCTAAGCGGCCAGGGCCTCGGGCCCCGGGCCCCTTGCCCCCGGGCCCCCGGGAGGCGAATCGCCCCGTCAGGCCGACTGGGCTTCGGTGAGCAGTCCGCGCCGGCGCCTGACCGCGAGGTCCGTCTTGCTGAAGATGGCGTCCACCACGATGCCGATGATCAGGATCACGATCATGATCGAGATCGCGCCGGTCAGGTCCTGGTTGTCTTGGGCGTTGTTCAGCAGGATGCCCAGCGACAGCTGACCGACGATGATCACCAGCAGCTGGCCGGCCATCAGGCTGCGCCAGGCGAACGCCCAGCCCTGCTTGAGCCCGGCGAGGTAAGCGGGCAGGGAGGCCGGCAGTATCAGGTGCCGGTACAGCGCGATCCCGCGCAGGCCCATGGTCCTTCCTGCCCGCAGCAGCAGCGGCGGGGTGTAGTCCACGCCGGTGATCAGGCCGTTGGCGATCGACGGCGCCGCGCCGAGCACCATGACAAACAGGATGGCGGAAACCGACGTGCCGAACAGGATGATCGCGAACGGGAACCACGCGATCGACGGCATCGTCTGCAGCCCGCTAATGATCGACCCGGTGGCCGCGCGCAGCGGCGGTATCCGCGACACGATCGCGCCGATCACCGAGCCGATGACCAGCGCGAGCAGGTAACCGGTGACGGCTGTCTGGGCGGTCGTGCCGATCGCCTGCCAGAGCTGGGCGTGCTGCATCTGGTCCCACAGGTCGGCCAGCCCGGCGCCGGGCCCCTTGACCAGCCCGGCCGCGGTGTCGCCGTGGAAGTTGCTCAGGTAGAACAGCTGCCAGGCGACGAGAGCGAGGCCGATCGCGAGCAGCTTCGGCCATGTCGCTGTCCAGGCTTTCCTGGCGAGCCTGCCAGGTCCGCGACCCGTGCTGACCACGCCGAGCTCGAGGCTGTCGAGCCCGGTAATCGCGGCGGTCTGGCTCGCGGTACCGGGCGGGCCAGAGGTCTGCGTGCTAGCCATGACGACTCATCTCCTCCCGAAGCCGGTCGGTCACGGTGCTGGCCAGGTCGGCGACGCTGGCCGAGTCGATCCGCCGCGGCCCGGTCCTCGGCACGTCGTACTCCTCGATCACCCGGCCAGGGCGGCTGCTCAGCAGCACCACCCGGTCGCCGAGCCTGGCCGCCTCCCGCACGTTGTGCGTTACGAACAGCACCGTCAGCGAGCGCTCGGAGCAGATCCGCTCGAGTTCGTCGTGCAGCAGGTCGCGCGTCATCGCGTCAAGCGCGCCGAACGGCTCGTCCATCAGCAGCACATCGGCGTTTTGGGCCAGCGCACGGGCGAGCGCCACCCGCTGCCGCATGCCGCCGGACAGCTCATGCGGCCGCTTGTCGGCGAAGTCGCGTAGGTGCACGGCCTCGAGCAGCTGGATTGCACGCCGGCGACGTTCGTCCTTGGCAACCTTCAGTGCCCGCAGGGCGAGCTCGACATTGCGCCGGGCGGTCAGCCATGGGAACAGGGCCGGCTCCTGGAACATGATCGCCACCCGCCGCCCGCCGGTATCCACCTGCCCCGCGGTAGGCATGTCCAGGCCGGCCACGATCGACAGCAGCGTCGACTTTCCGCAGCCTGAGGCGCCGACGAGGCAGACAAACTCGCCGTCGCCGACGGTCAGCGAGAGCCGGTCGACGGCGCGCACCGCGCCTGGGCCGCGGCCGTAGACCTTGGAGACCTCGGTGAGGCTGATGGCAGCACCGGTGCCCTTGGTGCCCCCCGTGCCCTTGGTGCCTCCGGTGCCCGGGACACTCTCGCCCGGCCGATGGCCGTTGAGGAGTGCGTTCGGGTCGCGGGGGCCGCCGTTCCGCTGCAGCACGTTCATGAGCTGACCTCCGGTTGTCCGGACGCCTTGAGCAACGTATTCAGCGGGCCCAGATCGTACAGGGCCGAGATGTTCTGCACCGGGCTCAGCAGGCCGACCGTAACGGCGTGCTGCGCATCAGCGGCGAGCGAGGAGGCGATCGGGTCGTTGGTGAACGTGATCTGCTTGAAGGCGGCCGACAGGACGCTGGGGTCCAGGCCCTTACCGAGCAGCGAGGTCAGCTCCTGGTTGGCCGCCGCCTCAGCGCCAGGCAGGTTGGCATGGATGTAGTTGTTCGCCTGGATCTGGCCCTTCAGCAAGCCGCTCACGACAGACGGATGCGCGGCGAAGAATTTCTGGGTAACCACCAGGTTCGTCGTGACGAATTGGCCCTTCGGCCACAGCGAGGCCTCGTTGACCAGGACATGGCCGCCGTCCTGCACCATCTCGATGTCGTAGGGAGCCGGTTCCCAGCCGCCGGCGATCTGCCCGGACTTGAACTGCAGCACCGCCGCGGAGTTGGGGGTGATCGGTGTGACAGGGACGTCGCCGCCGCCGGTCTGGGTCGCGGACAGGTGGTGCTGCTTGAGCCAGTAGCGCAGGGCAACGTCCTGAGTGTTGCCGAGCGAGGGGCTCGCGAGTTTCTGCCCCTTAAGCTGGGCCGGGCTGTTGATGCTCTTCTTCACGACGAGCGCTGCGCCGCCTGAGGCCGCGCCGGAGATGACCTTGATCAGCTTCCCGTTGGAGGTCTGCCATGCCTTGATGGCCGGGTTCGGTCCGACGTAGGCCGCATCTAGCTGACCGGCCAGCAGCGCCGTGCCCTCCTCGGTTCCGGTGCTGAACGGCTTGACCTCCAGCTTGACGTTCTTGCCCAGCGACGTGGCGAAGTAGCCCTTCGCTATCCCGATCAGCGCCGGAGCGTGCGTGATGTTGGTCAGGAAGCCGAGCCGCAGGACGACCTGTGAGCCAGAGCCTGTTGCCGGGCTTGCTGAGGACGGAGTGCAGCCGGCCGCCAGTGCCGTCGCGGCTGCAACTCCCGCAGCGAAGAGCGCTCGCCTCATCAAAGGACCTCCCATGATTGTCGATCTCTATACTAGCCTTATATCTATATCTGAAAAGTAGGAAGTTATCAAAATCCGGGCCTGAGCCGTGACAGCGTTCGAGGTATCAGAGCGGCCAGGCGGGGTTATGGATCGGTCAGAAGGTCAGCGGTGTTGTCGTCACCGGTGCGGCGGTGATCCGGCCATGGGTCAGTTGTCGCCTGCCTCGGTCAAAGTGAAACCCTGCACTGACGGAAATCGTTGCAGGCAGCGCTGGAGCCTAGCCATGTCGGCATCGGTCGCCTGGGTAGCCTTGAAACGCGCCGAGCTGACGATCCCACCTGGTGAAGTGGGCTTCACGGGTTCAAGGTGCATCCCGGGCACCTGCGAGCAGGCCGCTGTGACATGGCGGGCGGTGCCAACCATGGTGTTGGCGGCGAACTGTACGACTACCCATTGCTGGCCCAGCGCCGCGTTCATCTGCGCGCACCCGCTGACTAGGCCGGCCACGGCGACCGCGCAGGCGGCAAGCCGGACGCGGGTAGCTGACACAGCCCAAGCTTAGGCGCGCTACAGCTTCGCCATGACAGGCTGGCACGGGTAAGGCGCTGGCACCGTAAGGAGAGACAGATGCAGCAGGCCGACCACGGGGAACTCGGGGCGCCCAGGGCGCCCACGGCGCCCGGGACGCACGGGGCGCACGGGGCGCACGGGGCGCACGCCTATCCACTGATTGAGGATTACGCCCTGATTGGCGACATGCAGTCGGCGGCGCTCGTCAGCCGCGAGGGATCGATCGACTGGCTCTGCCTGCCCCGTTTTGACTCCGATGCCGTGTTCGCGGCGCTGGTCGGCAAAAGCCACAACGGCCAGTGGCGGCTGAATCCCACAGCGCAGGAGGGCCCGCCGTCCCGGGCCGGGCAGGTCGAGCGGAGGTACCGGAAAGACACGCTGATCCTCGAGACCCAGTGGACGACGGCCGGCGGGGTGGTCAAGGTCATCGACTTCATGCCGGAGCGGGGCGACGACACGCCAGTGCTGATCAGGATCGTCGAGGGCGTCAGTGGTGCGGTGGAGATGGAAAGCACCATCACGCTGCGTTTCGGCTACGGCAACGTCATACCCTGGGTGCGCCGGATCGACGACGCGATCTCTGCCGTTGCCGGCCCAGACTCGATCTGGATCAGGACCCCCGTCAAGCTGGTCGCGCACGAGATGGCGCACCACGCGGACTTCGTGATCCGGGCCGGCCAGCGGGTGCCGTTCACACTGACCTGGCAGCCCTCGCACCTGCCGGGCCCGCCGCCCGTTGTCGATGCGGACGGGTGCCTTGAGCAGACCGCTTCGTTCTGGACGGACTGGGTCTCCCGGTGCACCTATCAAGGCCAGTACCGGGACGTGGTGGTGCGCTCCCTGATCACGATCAAGGCCCTGACCTACAATCCGACCGGAGGCATCGTAGCGGCGCCGACGACGTCGCTTCCCGAGGACCTCGGCGGGGTGCGGAACTGGGATTACCGGTACTGCTGGCTGCGAGACGCCACGATGGCGCTCGAGGCCCTGCTGCGGACCGGCTACGTCAGCGAGGCGGGTGCGTGGCGCAGCTGGCTCGGCCGAGCCGTGGCCGGCTCCGCCGAGGACGTGCAGATCATGTACGGAGTGGCCGGCGAGCGCCGGCTGACCGAGTGGATCGCCAACTGGCTCCGCGGATATGAGGGCTCGGTTCCGGTCCGGATCGGCAATGACGCCGTCAAGCAGGTCCAGTTCGACGTGTATGGCGAGGTCGTGGACGCCATCATGCTCGGCAGGCAGGCCGGGCTCAGCTTCGACCGGCACACGGCCAGCCTGCTCGACAAGCTGCTGGCCTACCTCGAGAAGCACTGGACCGAGCCCGACGAGGGCATCTGGGAGGTGCGCGGCGGGCCGAAGCACTTCGTCCACTCGAAGGTGATGGCCTGGGTGGCCTTCGACCGCAGGATCAAGCTGGCCGAGGCGGGCCTCGCTTTTCCGCCCGAGCGGACGCTGCAGCGGTGGCGCGCGACCAGGGACGCGATCCACGCCCAGGTGTGCGAGAAGGGCTACGACGCGAGCCGGGGCACGTTCACCCAGTACTACGGGAGCAGCTCGCTGGACGCGGCAGTGCTACAGATAGCCGAGGTCGGGTTCCTGCCGCCGGATGACGCGAGGCTCGTCTCCACAATCAAGACGATCAGGCGCGAGCTGACCAGCGACGGACTCTTGATGCGCTACTCCAGGCCAGAAACCGGGCCCGAGACCGCCGGGACTGGAGGCCAGTCGGTTGACGGCCTGCCTGGCGGCGAGGGCGCCTTTCTGGCATGCAGCTTCTGGCTGGTCAACGCGCTGCACCTGATCGGCGAGGAAGACGAGGCCACCAGGCTATTCGACCGGTTGCTCAGGTTGCGGAGCGACATCGGCCTGCTGAGCGAGGAATACGATCCGCGATATCACCGCCAGGTCGGCAACAGCCCGCAGGCGTTCAGCCACGTGCCGCTGATCATCGCCGCGCTGAACCTGGAGAACCACGAACGCCGCCATTCCCGCCGCACCGCAGCCGGCCCGCTGCCCATGCCGGGCTAGCCGCCGTAACCCACCCTGCGGAGCTGCTGGCCGGCGACCTTCTCGATCTCAGCGAGCTGCGCCGGGCTGAGTAGCCGCCGCCAGGATTCCGGGTTCTTCTGGTCGTGCGGAAGCTCGATCGTGGGCAGACTCGTGTCGATAAATTCGGCGAGCGCGACCGCCGTGGCCTGGGGTTCCCTGACGACCTGTTCGTAACGAAAGGTAGTCAGCTGGTCGGCGCTCAGGCTGTTGCGCAACCGCGCCATCTTGTGCACCGCGCCACGCCAGCGCATGGCGGACTTGCCCGCGGCCGACAGGGTCGGCCAGGCGGCACGGTCGGCCTCGGTCTCGACGCCGAAGAACGGATTGGGGAACTCGGAGTCGACGTTGGCCACGCCGCGCCTGAACCAGGCAAGTTCCTCAGGATCGGAGAGCATGGCCGCCACGACCGCGCGGCCATCGCGCACAATCTGGACGATCCGGGCGTCTGGAAAGGCGTCCACCAGGCCTTCCGCGCAATAGATCAGCGCCGGGCTCGCATCGCCGTACCGGCTGATTGCCTTCTCGTCCACGCAAGTTCCGGCCGGCGACCTGGCAACAGCGCTCCGGCATTCTGGACGGCAGGTCAGGCAGGCGTGCGCAGTGACCTGCCAGGCCTGGGCGAACGCGTCCCGCAGGACTTTCGCCGCGGCCTGTCCCCTGCCCTCGGAGAGGGACGGCGTGCGCGCGAACGCGAATACCACGCTGAGCACGCTTGGCTGGCCCACGGTGAAGTGGAACCCCGGCGTCTGCTTGAGCGTGCGCGTGAGCAGGTCGGCTCCCGAGTGCGGTGCGCCGATCACGAAGACAGGCTGACGGACCTTCCGTCCGTTGACGACCAGGATGTAGGGCCGCGGGCGAGTTGGCATGGCTGGCATCAAGTGTGGCATCGCGCCGGGCCAGCTGAGGCTGCGGACCCCCGCGGGGTGGCCTGGGCCGCCGCCAGCCCGCACGGCACGTCATACCGCCGCGCTCCGCATGGATCGCAGGAAACACGGTATCTGGCGGGCCATGGTTATCTACATCATCGTCCTGGTCGTCGTCGGGCTCATCGCCGGAGCCGTGGCGAGGTTCCTCGTTCCGGGACGGGATCCCATCGGCTGTCTCGGCACCATCCTGCTCGGGATCGTCGGCTCGTTCGTCGGCGGGTTCATCTGGAATCTGATTGAGTACCACAAGTTCGCGCCCCACAAATTCCACACCGTCGGCATCATCGGCTCGATTCTCGGCGCAATTATCGTACTCATCCTGATGCGCCTCACCGGCATGGAGCGCGGCCGCCGCCGGACCTGACCGGGCCCCCGCGGCGCCCGCGCCCCCGGCAGCCCGGCAGCCCCGGCTCAGGGCGCGTTCCTAAGCGCTCGCGGTGACGGGCGGTGGTGCCGCCGGTATCGCCCTTTCCTGGCTGGCGAACTGGGTGTGGTAGAGCTCGGTGTACAGGCCGCCCGCGCCGAGGAGCTCGTCATGCGTGCCGCGCTCGGTGACCCTGCCACCGTCGATAACCAGGATCTGGTCGGCCTGGATGATTGTGGACAGCCGGTGCGCGATCACCAGGGATGTGCGGCCGGCCAGCGCGGTGTTCAGCGCCCGCTGGACCGCGGCCTCCGACTCGGAATCCAGGTGCGCGGTCGCCTCATCAAGCACGACCACTGACGGCGCCTTGAGCAGCAGCCGCGCCAGCGCGATCCGCTGTTTCTCGCCGCCCGACAGCCGGTAGCCGCGGTCGCCCACCACCGTGTCGAGACCGTCGGGAAGCGTCGCTATCAGCGGCCAGATCTGAGCGGCCTCGCACGCCTGTACCAGTTCGGCCTCGGTGGCGCCCGGCTTGGCGTAGCTGAGGTTGGCCCTGATCGTGTCGTGGAACATGTGAGCGTCCTGGGTCACGACTCCGATCGCGTCGTGCAGCGATTCCTGCGTCACGCCCTTGATGTCGCGGCCGCCGATCTTGATCGTTCCAGACCGCGGGTCATAAAGCTTTGCCACCAGGTGCGTGATCGTGGTCTTGCCCGCGCCGGATGGCCCGACGAGCGCGGTCAGCTGGCCGGCCGGGGCATGGAAGCTGATGTCACGCAGCACGTCAGCGTTGGCGTCGGTCCGCTCGGGTGCGGGCAGCGCGATCGACTCGAGGGAGGCCAGCGACACGTCGGCGGCTATCGGGTACCTGAACCAGACGTGGTCGAACTCGATGGCGGGCGCGGTCTGGCTCGCAGGCATCGGTACCGCGCCAGGCGCGTCCTCGATGAGCGGCTTCAGGTCGAGCACCTCGAAGACGCGGTCGAAGCTGACCAGCGCGGTCATGACGTCGACCTGGACATTGGACAGCGAGGTAATGGGCCCGTAGAGCCTGCCGAGCAGCGCGGCGAGTGCGACGAGCGTGCCGATCTTGAAGAAGTTGTCGATGACGAGGATCCCGCCCAGGCCGTAGACGACCGCGGTCGCCAGCGACGCCAGCAGGGTCAGCGCGATGAACAACGACGACCCGTACATGGCTGTCTGCACGCCGATGTCACGGACCCGGCCTGCCCGGCTGCCAAAGACCTCGGCCTCTTCCCTGGGTCGGCCGAACAGCTTAACGAGCATCGCGCCCGCCACGTTGAATCGCTCGGTCATGGTCGAGCCCATCGCGGCATCGAGCTGCATCGACTCCCTGGTCAGCCGCTGCAGCCTGCGACCGACGATTCGCGCGGGCAGGATAAACAGCGGGATCAGCACCAGCGCCACGAGCGTGACCTGCCAGGACAACGAGATCATCACGATCAGGACGAGCCCGAGCGACAACACGTTGGCAACGACCGACGACAGCGTGGACGTCAGCGCCTGCTGCGCGCCGATCACATCGCTGTTCAGCCGGCTCACCAGCGACCCGGTCTGCGTTCTGGTGAAGAACGCGATGGGCTGGCGCTGGACATGCCGGAAGACCTCGGTGCGCAAGTCATAGATCAGACCCTCGCCGATCCTGGCCGAGTACCAGCGCTGGCCGATCGAGAGCATGGC
>Ga0070707_100005184_pt1 | contig 12209 bp, 11 predicted proteins | sample KBSK5502metaG_FD_65468 | JGI IMG/M metagenome (GOLD analysis project Ga0070707, IMG submission 65468) | Corn, switchgrass and miscanthus rhizosphere microbial communities from Kellogg Biological Station, Michigan, USA - KBS K5-50-2 metaG | ecosystem: Host-associated > Plants > Roots >... | reverse complement strand
CAGCCACGACCCTCTCATAACCCCTCATTTTAAACCCGCCCGGACGGAAGCCGCCGCAGTCGTTCGTGAATAATGCGGGCTTTAATGACTCTCGAGCGGTTTTCCGTCGTGCTGGTCCGCCCTCGCCTTTCCTCCAATCTGGGCGCCGTCGCGCGGGTCGCCAAGAACCTGGGGGTTGCCGACGTGAGGGCCGTGGAGCCCGCCGCGCCGGCCGATGACGAGGCGCACCGCCTCGCCTCCGGAGCCGACGACGTGCTCGACACGATTCGACGCTTCGACGACCTCCCGGCCGCGATCGCCGACTTGCCGGTCGTCATCGCCACCACTTCGCTGCGCGGCCGCGGCCGTCCTCGCGACCTCGACCTCGCGGAGCTGACGGGTTTTCTCGAAGAGATCGGGCCGGCGCCGCGCGTGGCCTTTGTCTTCGGGCCGGAGAAGAGCGGGCTTATGCAGGAAGACCTCGCCCTCGCCTCGGCCACCCTCACGATTCCAACGGAGCCGGATTTTCCGACATTGAATCTTTCCCACGCCGTTGCCGTCACACTCTCGGCCGCGAGGCTCGCGACGCAGTCGCCGGCGCCACAGCCAGAGCAGCCGTGGGCAGCCGCGCGGGATGTCCAGGGCATGGTCGACCACTGGGATCGCGCGCTCGAGGCGATCGGCTTTTACGACACCGGGCATCGCGATCGCACCCTGCGCGACTGGCGGCGCTTGATCGCCGGACGCCCCTTGACCGAACGCGACGTGGCGATCCTCCGGGGCGTCGCGAATCGGATTCTGGTGTCGCTGAGGCGAGTCGGTAGTCAGTAGTCGATAGTCGATAGTCGCCGGGAGCCGTACCCCACTACCGACTACCGACTATCGACTACCGGCTTCTCAAATCAGCTCCGCTTCGCCGAAGAAAAACCCGATCTCCTTCACCGCATTCTCCGGCGAGTCGCTCCCGTGTATGGCGTTGCGCTCGATGTCAGTCCCATACAAGTTGCGTATTGTACCGGGCTCCGCCTTCTTCGAGTCAGTCGCTCCCATGACCCGGCGCAGGTGCGAGACGGCGTCGGCGCGCTCGAGCGCCGCCACGACGACCGGTCCCTCGGTCATGAAGGCGACGAGTCCTTCGTAGAAGGGTCGCTCCCGGTGTACCGCATAAAAGGCCTTCGCCTGGTCCACCGAGAGCCGCAGCTTCTTCAGCCCGGCGAGACGGAATCCTTCGCGCTCGAGATGAGCGAGGATGGCGCCGGTCTTGCCGGCAGAGACAGCATCCGGTTTCACGATGGTCAGCGTTCTTTCAGTCAATTTGCCCTCAATAGTTGCGAGTCGATAGTCGGTAGTCGGTAGTCCGTAGTGGGCCCGAGCTCTCGTCCCTATCGACTACTGACTACTGACTACTGACTACTGACTACCGACTGCCCAGCACTTCCTTCATCTTCATCCCCATCTCCGCCGGAGACTTCACGACGTGGGCTCCGCCGGCTTCGAGCGCCTTCATCTTGTCTGCGGCCGTCCCTCGGCCGCCGGCGATGATCGCGCCGGCGTGCCCCATCCGGCGGCCCGGCGGCGCGGTCTGCCCGGCGATGAACGCCACCACGGGCTTGCGGAAGTGGCCCGCGACGAAACAGGCAGCCTCCTCCTCGGCCATACCGCCGATCTCGCCGATCAGGATGACGGCCTCGGTCTGCGGATCCTCCTGGAACGCGCGGAGGCAGTCGATGAAGCTCGTTCCGTTGACGGGATCACCGCCGATGCCGACGACCGTCGACTGTCCGAGATTGAGGCGCGTGAGTTGATCCACCGCCTCGTATGTCAACGTCCCGGATCGCGAGATCACGCCGATCGATCCCGGGCGGTGGATCCGGCCCGGCATGATTCCGATCTTGCACTCCCCCGGCGTGATGATGCCGGGGCAGTTCGGGCCGATCAGTCGGACAGAGCGCCCACCCGTTTGAACGTCCGAGAGGAACGCCTTCACGCGGATCATGTCGGCCGTGGGAATGCCTTCCGTGATGCAGGCAACGAGCGCCACGCCCGCGTCCGCGGCTTCGACGACCGCGTCCGCCGCGAAGGGCGGCGGCACGAAGATCATCGAGGCGTTGGCGCCCGTCGCTGCGACCGCATCGGCAACCGTGTTGAAGACCGGGATCCCCTCGTGAGTTGTGCCTCCCTTCCCGGGAGTCACGCCTGCGACAACCTGCGTGCCGTAATCGCGGCAGGCCAGGGCGTGGAAGGTTCCCTCGCGGCCCGTGAGGCCCTGAACGAGCAGGCGCGTGGATTTGTTGACCCAGATGCTCATGGCGGGAAACGGAAAACGGAAAACGGAAAACGAGGGTCTGCAGCACGGTGCTCCGTCGTTTCCCGTTTCCCGATTCCCGTTTTCCGGCCAAAGGCGCTCATCGCGTCGCCTCGACCGCCTTCGTCGCGGCGTCGGCGAGCCCCTCGGCCGGAGTGATCTTCAAGCCCGAGTCGCGCAGGATCGACTTGCCTTCATCGACGTTGGTCCCCTCCAGGCGCACGACGACCGGAGTCGCGAGGCCCATTTCCCGGACGGCCGCCACGACCCCCTTGGCGATGATGTCGCAGCGCATGATGCCGCCGAAAATGTTGATCAGAATCGCCTTGACGTTTTTGTCCGAGAGGATGATGCGGAAGGCGTTCTTGACCTGCTCCTCGGTGGCGCCGCCGCCGACGTCGAGAAAATTCGCCGGCTCTCCTCCGGCGAGCTTGACCAGGTCCATCGTCGCCATCGCCAGGCCCGCGCCGTTGACCATGCAGCCCACGTTGCCGTCGAGCTTGATGTAGTTCAACCCGTACTTCGACGCCTCGACCTCCAGCGGGTCTTCCTCGTCTAGGTCGCGCATCTCTTTGATCTCCGGATGGCGAAAGAGCGCGTTGTCGTCGAAATTCATCTTGGCGTCGAGCGCCAGCACCTCGCCGGCCTTCGTCACCAGAAGCGGATTGATCTCCGCAAGCGACGCATCCGTCTCCACGTAGGCTCGGAAGAGCGCCTGCAGGAAAACGGTGCCCTTCTTGAAGCTCTCGCCCGAGAGGCCGAGCGCGAAGGCGAGCAAACGCGCCTGAAACGGGAACATGCCGAGCGAGGGATCGAGCGGCTCCCGCACGATCGCCCCGGCGTCTTTCGCAGCGACCTCCTCGATCTCCATCCCGCCGAACTTGGAAACCATCATCGCGGGCAGGCCTCGCGAACGGTCGAGCGTGACGCCGAGGTAGAGCTCGCGATCGATGTCCAGAGCCTCCTCGACCAGGACCTTTTTGACGACTCTGCCCCGGGGCCCGGTCTGCGGTGTGACGAGCGTCATCCCGAGGATCTCCTTGGCGAGCTCGTACGCATGTTCGGGATCCTTCGCGAGCTTGACGCCGCCCCCCTTTCCCCGTCCTCCGGCGTGAATCTGCGCCTTGACGACCGCGCGCCCCCCGAGGCGCTTGGCGATCTCACGCGCCTCCGCCGGGTTGTCCGTCACCTCTCCACGCGGCACGGCGACGCCGTGGCGCGCAAGGATCGACTTGGCCTGGTACTCGTGAACTTTCATAGGAGGCGGCGGATTATACCGGCTCGGAAATCGGGAATCGGGAATGAGAAATGCTTCGTTCCGTTCGATTACCGATTTCCGATTTCGCCTTCCCGGGTCTGACGTGCCGTGGTGTTTCTTCAACGAGTGAATTACCCTTGAACAAGTCCCCGCGAGAGCACGATCTGGAGGAGTCATGAGCCGCTGGAAGATTCTGTCGATTGGCGCCGCCCTGGTTTCCGGCCTCCTGCTGACCACCGCGAACCCGGCGCCGTCGGCAACACGGACGCCGGCGACCAGCTGGCAGGACAAGGTCGATCCGTGGGTGCTCGGGAAGGCGGCTGCGGGCGAAACCGAATTCCTTCTTTTCTTGCGTGAGCAGGCGGACTTGACCCTCGCCGCGAATCTGAAGACCAAGGCCGAGAAGGGCGCCTGGGTTTTCCGCCGGCTGACGGAAGTCGCGCAGAAGACGCAACCGCCGGTCCTCGCGGCGCTGGATACCCTGGGCGCCAGGCGCAAGTCCTATTGGGTTGCCAACATGATCGAGGTGGAGGGCGGGCTTGCGACGGTCGCGGCGATGGCGGACCGAAGCGATGTGGCCCGCGTCAGCGCCAATCCGCGCGTCCATTTTTCGGAGCCGTTCGTCGGAGAAGGCGGCCGCGCAAGTTCGCCGGACGCAATCGAATGGAACGTGCAGCAGATCCGGGCCCCGCAGGTTTGGACATTTGGGTACACGGGCCAGAACATCGTCATCGGCGGCCAGGACACAGGCTTCCAGTGGAATCACCCGGCGCTGGTCAACAAGTACCGAGGCTGGAACGGAGTCAGCGCCAACCACAACTACAACTGGCATGACGCGATCCACAGCGGCGGAGGAGTCTGCGGACCGGATTCGCCGGCGCCATGCGATGACAACAATCACGGCACCCACACGATGGGAACGATGGTGGGAGACGACGGCGTCAGCAACCAGATCGGGGTCGCCCCCGGCGCGAAATGGATCGGCTGTCGAAACATGGATCAAGGCAATGGCACGCCGGCTACCTATAGCGAGTGTTTCCAGTGGTTCATCGCGCCGACCGACTCGAATGGACAGAACCCGGATCCCTCCAAGGCTCCGCATGTCATCAACAACTCCTGGGGATGCCCCCCGAGCGAAGGCTGCACGGATCCGAACGTGCTCAAGACCGTCGTCGAGAACACGCGCGCCGCGGGGATCGTCGTCGTGGTCTCGGCCGGCAACAGCGGCTCGGGCTGCAGCTCTGTCATGGATCCTCCCGCGATCTACGCGGCCTCTTTCAGCGTGGGAGCCACCGACATTACCGACACGATCGCGGGCTTCAGCAGCCGAGGCCCGGTCACGGTCGACGGGAGCAGCCGTTTGAAGCCGGACATCTCCGGGCCCGGGGTTTCCGTGCGCTCGAGCGTTCGTAACAACGGCTACGCCATCTTCAGCGGCACCAGCATGGCGGGGCCTCATGTGGCTGGCACCGTGGGCCTGGTTCTGTCCGCGGCCCCGAATCTGATTGGCCAGGTTTCCGCGATCGAGAATCTTCTCAAAACGACCGCCGTTGCCCGCACGACGGCCCAGAGCTGCGGCGGCGTGTCCGGAAGCCAGATTCCCAACAACACCTATGGCTGGGGGCGCGTGGATGCTCTCTCGGCATTCCAGGCTCTGCCTTCTGCCGCGTCGCTCTACACGGTAACGCCTTGCCGATTGATCGACACACGCGATCCGATCGGCACCTGGGGAGGGCCGCCCCTATCCGCGGGGTCCGATCGGACCTTCCCCATCGCCGGCCGGTGTGGAATCCCCGCAGGAGCGAAAGCAGTCTCGGTGAACCTGGCCGTCACGCAGCCCACGACGGGCCCGGGCTTCTTGACGCTCTATCCCGGGGGAACGAGTTTGCCCCTCGTCTCGACGATCAATTACAGCGCCGGGCAGACTCGGGCAAACAACGCGATTGTGAAGCTCGGAGCTGCCGGCGATCTGATCGTCCGGTGCGGACAGGGCAGCGGCACCGCGGCCATGGTTCTCGACGTCAACGGGTACTTTCAGTAGTTCTCGGGAGTCGGCCGTTTCCTCAACTCAAGAGTAGGGGCCGTACTTTGCGACCTGGTACACCAACCACACGACATCGAATGCCGCAAGAGTTCCGTAGATGGCGACCCGGACGGGACGCGAGCCCCGCTCCAGGACCTGCGTCAGCCAGAGCCCACACAGCGCCAACAGGACCGGCCCCACGAAGAAGTCGTGCCGCTCGACATACTGCCCCATCAGAAAGAGAAGTGCCATCGCCGAAAACAGAGTCGTCCAGGCCGCACGCGATGCCAGAGCCCTGGCGGGACTCGACGGCGAGGGCGGCGCCCCCAATGCCAAGCCGACGAAGACGAGCAGAACGCCGCAAACGACGATCAGGCCGCAGGACCCCCACAGCGAGCGCAAAAAGAGGAGAAAGTAGGAGAAGACGCGAGTGAACGTCTCGCCCGCGCCCTGCCGCAGCGAGTCGAACACCCAGACGAAGTTGCGATCTTTCTCGATCGCAATGTTCGCAAATCGCCCGGTCCGGAGCAAACGAACCGTGATCCACAGCAGTTGCGGCAGGGCAAATCCCAGCACCGGCAGAGTTGCCCGGAGACCCGCTCTCCACCATGACTTCGCGTCCGAGGGTCGCGCGCCCAGCGCAAAAGCCGCGGCGACTGCCGGGAGGATGAAGAGAGAGCTCTCGTAAGCGAGCGCGAGCGAGCCCAGGCCGACGCCGACCGCGAACCCCGTCCAGAGCGGGAGGTTCGGGCCGGCGAGGGCCCAGCGGCAGAGCACGAGCCCCAGCACCGGGAACAGGAGATTGAAGAACTGCATATGAGGAGTCCAGATGAAGGCCTTCACGGCGTCGTTTGCGAGAAACGGTATCGCGCAGAGAAGCGCGGCATCTCTGGCGAACCGTCCACCGAACCCGCAGAGGAAACGCCAGAAGAGAAAGAACGCGAGGGTTAACAAACACCAGTTGAGGACGAGCTCTGGCAGGAACGCCGGGTGTTGCACGCCGTAGAGCGCGGCGATCCCGCTGTTCCGGGCCAATGGCGCCAGCGCTCGGGTCAGGCCTGCCGTGATCCACACGTACAGAGGTCTCGATTGCCGAAGATCGCCGGGACCCGGCTCCAGAAGACCTTCCGGATGAACGGCCAGATCCATCAGAAGCAGCGAGTCTTGGTTCAAAGCAAACCCGAGATGCTCGGTCAGACGGATCGGATAGGCCCAAAAAGGCCGCGGAATGAGGGGCGAAAGCAGAAACAGATGCGCGACAGCCAGCGTTATCACGGCGCAGAGGAGAAAGGTCATTCCACCGTGGGCTCGACGAAGTGGAGGAGCTTCTGCCGTTGCCGGCGCGGGCCGATCTCTCCGGCGGACCGCGAGAACTCCCAGCACGCCGATGCCCACAGCCCCGAGGAGCAACGTGGTGACTAACGGCGTCCAGCCGGAGACGAGCGGCCCCCGTTCGCAAGACCCCCATCGAGGGCAGACGCGGACCGACCCATACTCCACCAGCACCGCGAGTAGAATCAGGATCGTCCAGCCAACGGCGACCGGGAAAGCGCCGGGAGAAGCCTTGAGCGCTCGAAGCAGGCGCGTCAACAATCGAGAGCGAGGATCAGAAGGTCATCGGCTGAAGAGCTTGCTCAAGCCATGGATCGTGCAGGCCCGATACATCTCGGCGATCGCCGTCGTCAGCGGAATCGACTTGGGGCAGGCGCGGATGCAGTTCTGCGCGTTGCCGCAGTCGTCGATTCCGCCGTCTCCCATGAGCGCCTCGATCCGCTCCACAGCGTTCATCGCGCCTGTGGGGTGCGTATTGAAGAGCCGAACCTGAGCGATCGCCGAGGCGCCGATGAAGTTCGAGCTGTCGTTGACCTGCGGGCAGACGTCCAGGCAGTTGCCGCACGTGATGCACTGGGAGTAGTGGTAGGCGATCTCGCGCTCCGGCTCCGGCATGCGCGGGCCCGGGCCGAGGTCGTACGTTCCGTCGATGGGAATCCAGGCCTTCACCCGCTTCAGAGCATCGAACATCTGGCTGCGGTCCACGGCCAGATCCCGGAGAACGGGAAATTTGCCGAGCGGTTCCAGACGGATCGGCTGCTCGAGCTTATCGATCAAGGCGGTGCAGGCCATGAGCGACACGCCGTTGATCCGCATCGCGCACGACCCGCAGACCTCTTCCAGACACGCGCGGTCATACACCACCGGCGACGTGGGCTTGCCCTGTCGCGTCTTCGGATCCTTGGCGATCTCCATCAACACCGAAATCACGTTGTGCCGCGGCGCGTAGGGGATTTCGTACTCCTCCCAATAGGGAGAGGACAGCGGCGAGTCCTGACGTTTGACGTCAAGTTGAATCTTGTCGGGCATCGGTAGGGATTATAGGAGTCGGTGGTCAGCAGTCGGTAGTCGGTAGTAGCCCATGATCATCCGCGTTCCCTACCGACTACCGACTGTCGACTACTGACTTCGTCAATACTTCCTCGCTCTTGGCTTGATCAGCGATGTATCCACCGGGCGGTACGTGATCTTCGGCCCGTCCGGCGTGTGCTCGGCGATCGTCGTTTTCAAGAAGTTGGCATCGTCGCGCGGCAGCGCGTTTTCCTCCACGATCCCCTTGGAGAGGTCCCGCACCTTGTAGTGCGCCCCTCGGGATTCCTCGCGAAGGAGCGCGCTGCGCGTCATCACGCGGGCGATGGCGAGCATGTTGCGCAGTTGGTTGACGAAGGAGATCTCGCGGTTACCGTAGCTGCTCCGATCGGGAAGACCGATTCTCTTCCAGCGATCCTGGAGCTCGGCGAGCTTGTTTTCCGTCTCCCGGAGCTTTCCGTTCTCTCGGATGACCGTGACGTTGTCGGTCATCAAATCTCCCATCTCTTCCGCGAGTCGATGCGGGCTCTCGGGGCCAGACATCCCGGCAATCTTCGCGAACTCCTCCTGCCAGCGCTTGCGAGCTGCCTCGAACGCGCCATTGGCCGGGGGAAGCTTCGAACCCGCTTCACGGCTGTAACGGACCATCGCGGGGCCGCCGATCCTGCCCGCGTAGAGACAGGAGATCAGCGAGTTTGCCCCGAGTCGATTGGCTCCGTGGATGGAGAAATCGACTTCTCCCCCGGCATAGAGGCCCGGGACGTTCGTCGCCTGATTGCGCGGAGACGTCTCGTCCAGCCGGCCGGTCTTCTCGTCCTTGGCGAACTCGACCCACAGGCCTCCCATGGAGTAGTGCATCCCCGGAAAAACCTTCATCGGGACGACTCGCGGATCGTCGCCGACGAACTTCTCGTAAATCTCGAGGATTCCCCCGAGCTTGACGTCGAGCTCTTTCTTCGGGATGTGGGTCAAGTCGAGATAGACCTGCCGCTGGCCGCCGATCCCGTAGCCTAGGAGACAAATCTGAAAAATCTCTCGAGTCGCGATGTCGCGCGGCACGAGGTTTCCCAGCGAGGGATATTTCTCCTCGAGGAAGTACCAGCGTTCCGCTTCGGGAATCGAGCGCGGATCGCGCACATCCCCCTGCGTCCGCGGGACCCAAACCCGGCCCCCTTCGCCACGTGCTGACTCAGACATCAGGCGCAGCTTGTCGGCGCCCGGAATCGCGGTCGGATGAACCTGGATGAACTCGCCATTGGCGTACCAGGCCCCCTCCTGGTAGGCCGCCGAAGCAGCGGTTCCGGTGTTGATGACCGAGTTGGTCGAGCGTCCGAACACGATCCCGGGTCCGCCGGTGGCGAGCATCACCGCGGCGGCGGGAAAGCTCTCGATCTTTGCGGAGTACCAGTCGAGAGCAACGATCCCGCGGCAGCTGCCCTCCGCGTCGCGCACGAGCCCCAGAAACTCCCACATCTCGTACTTGCGCACGAGCCCCGCCACCTCGTGACGCCGGACCTGCTCGTCGAGCGCATAGAGCAGCTGCTGTCCCGTCGTCGCGCCGGCAAAGGCCGTGCGATGGTACTTGGTCCCGCCGAACCGCCGGAAGTCGAGAAGCCCTTCCGGCGTGCGGTTGAACATCACGCCCATGCGGTCGAGCAGGTTGATGATCCCGGGAGCGGCGTAGCACATGGCCCGGACGGGAGGTTGATCGGCCAGGAAGTCGCCGCCGTAGATCGTGTCATCGAAGTGGATCTCCGGGGAGTCCCCCTCTCCCTTGGTGTTGACTGCCCCGTTGATTCCGCCCTGCGCGCAGACGGAGTGACTGCGCTTGACGGGCACGATCGAGAATAGGTCCACCGGCATGCCCATTTCGGCGGCACGCACGGCGGCCATCAGTCCCGCGAGCCCGCCGCCGACGATGACCACGCGCGGTTCGGTCATGGGCCCGCCGACCCGGGAAACGGGAATCGGGAATCGAAAAACGAATCGGCTACCGTCCGTGTTGGCGTCGGACTCATCGTTTCCCGCTTACCGTTTTCCGTTTTCCGACTTCTCATCAGATCCGGAACGCGGAAATGCTTCGCAGGCCGATGAACGACAGAATCACAAAGACCAGCGCCGATACGTACATCATTCGCCGTTGCGCCTTCGGACCGATGGTCAGACCCCACACGATCGAGAAGGACCAGATGCCGTTGGCCAGATGAAAGGTCGCCGAGAGAATTCCCGCCACGTAGAAGGCATAGATCCAGGGATTGGCGACCGCGGCCTGTACCTGGCGGAAGAGATCGAGACTCTCGTGGTCGTGCAGCTGCACGAGGCGTGTCGTCCAATAGTGAAACAGGATGAACGCAAAGACGAGGACGCCGGTCGCTCGCTGCAGGAAATACATGAAATTACGTAAGTAAGGATTCCCAATCAGGTTGGGCTTGGCCGTCCCCGTGATGAAGAGACCGTAAATCCCATGGAAGAGGAGAGGGACCGCGATGATCAGGATCTCCATCGCTACCGCGAAGGGCAGCGTCTGTAGCTTGTGCGTCATCTCGTTGTACGCGCGGGAGCCGAGGGTCGCCTGATAGTTCTCGTAAAGATGGAATGCGAGGAACCCTCCGATCGGCACGATTCCAGAAAGGGAGTGGAGCCGTCGCAGCCAGAAGTGCCGGTCCGCCGCCGGATCCGGCTTCGAAACCGACTCCGTCATACCTTCAGGATCTGGAACAGCTCACGCACCGCGTTGGCGGATTTCTCTAGCGCGGCACGCTCCTCGGCGGCCAGCGTGATCTCGATGATCCGCTCGACCCCCCGCCGGCCGAGCACGACCGGAACGCCGAGATAAACGTCCTTCATCCCGTATTCCCCCTGGAGGTAGGCCGCGCAAGGAAGGATCTTCTTCTTATCGCGAAGGACCGAATCCACCATCTCGACCACGGCGGCCGAAGGGGCGTACCAGGCTGACGTCTTGAGCAGATTGACGATCTCCGCTCCTCCATCCCGAGTGCGCTGGACGATCGCATCCAGCCTTTCCTTTGGCAGCAGCTCCGTGACCGGCACCCCGCCGACGGTGGAGTAGCGCGGAAGGGGCACCATCGTGTCGCCGTGGCCTCCCAGGACGAAGGCGTGAGTGGACTCGACGGAAACTCCGAGCGCCTCGGCCAGAAACCACCGCATCCGGGAAGAGTCGAGAATACCGGCCATTCCGAAAACCCGCTCGCGCGCAAGCCCGGAGACGCGCCGCGCGACCTCGCACATCGCGTCGAGCGGGTTGGAAACGACGATCAGAATGGCGTCCGGAGAGCCCGGCAGCACCTTTCGGACGACGTCGGCGACGATCCCCGCGTTGGTCGTCACCAGGTCGTCGCGGCTCATCCCCGGCTTTCGCGGCACCCCCGCCGTGATCACGACGACCTCGGAGCCCGCGGTCGCGTCGTAGGCGTTCGAACCGGTGAGCTTCGCGTCGAATCTCTCGACGGGGGCCGACTCCATCACGTCCAGGGACTTGCCCTGCGGAACCCCCTCGAGGATGTCGACGAGGGCGACGTCGGCGATTTCTTTTTCGACAAGGCGTTGCGCCGCGGTCGCGCCGACATTGCCGGCGCCCACGACGGTGACCTTTTGCCGCATGCGATCGGATCTTATCTGAAGTGAACGATGGATATGGTGCGTCTGAATCAACGGAGCGGTTACAATCGAAAGGGATTCCCAACGCGGCATCCGACTTCGCAAACGGCTCCCATGACCGATCGACCTGAATACAAGAACCACCCGCTCTGGAACGACGCCATGGCGCTCACCCGAGACGTCTACCTGCTTGCCGACCGCGTGCGCGCCGCTTCGCCGGAGATCTCCCGTGGGCTGCGCAAAGCAGCCGTCTCGGTTCCGGCGCATGTGGCGAGCGCGCTCTGTGCCCCGGAAAAGAGGACCGAGCACATGGTGGCCGCCCGGGGAGCGCTAGCGGAGATCTCCCGGCAAGCCCGGAGCACCGCGACGGACGGGAGCGACGGTGTCGTGCAGCACGCGGAAAACCTCGATCGCCTCATCTTGTTCGAATTCGGTGCTGCCGAAGCGGTGTCGTGACAAAGTCCGGAGGACGCCGCTGGCCCTTTCTCGCCCTTGCGCTGGTTCTCGTAGCGGCCGCGGCGGCGCTCTGGCTTCCCACCTGGTGGAAAAACAGGCTCGATCGGCAGACCGAAGCCATCGCCGGCGTCGGTGCGCGAGTCCTTCCCGGCTCCGCGGGCGAGGCGCGGCGCAAGATCGACCCTGGCATGCCCTCGGAGAAGTTGGTC
>Ga0070707_100005182_pt1 | contig 12215 bp, 12 predicted proteins | sample KBSK5502metaG_FD_65468 | JGI IMG/M metagenome (GOLD analysis project Ga0070707, IMG submission 65468) | Corn, switchgrass and miscanthus rhizosphere microbial communities from Kellogg Biological Station, Michigan, USA - KBS K5-50-2 metaG | ecosystem: Host-associated > Plants > Roots >... | reverse complement strand
CCGATTCGCCCATGCCTACCGCCAGTATGGGCTCAAGGACCGGATTCCGCTGATCGGCGGGGGGACCTTGATGGACGAGAGCCTGCTTCGAGGAATGGTGCCGGAGGATGCGGTGGGGGTTGTCACCGCGCTGCACTGGAGCGCGGCCCTGCGCACCCCCGAGGCGAGAAAGTTCGTCGCCGCTTACGTCGCGAAATATCAGAAGGATCCCTCGTACTATGCGGAGGCCTGCTACACCGCCGGCCGCTGGATCGATGTCGCGACCACCCACATCGGGGGAAAGGTCGAGGACCGTGACGCGTTCCTGCTGGCGCTCCGGTCCCTTCAACTCCCGGATGCCCCGCGGGGGCCGATCCGGCTCGATGCGTACCAGAACCCCATCGAGAACGTCTACGTGCGCAAGGTGGAGAGAGCAGGAACTCTGACGGGCCCCGCATCCCAGACCTTCGCGGCACAGAGCGGGGGTCTGGTCAACTCTGTGATTTACACGTTCCACAACGTGTCGCAGTTCTGGACATTCAAGCCCGAGGAGTACCTGAAGCAGCCCGTGTATGACCGGAATTATCCACCCTGCAAGTTCTGTGGATAGCGCAGGCGGGGGTGGGAGAGGAGACGTCTCCCCGTGACAGCCCAGCCGGTCCTCGAGTTAGAGGGGATCTGCCGGCGGTTCGCCGGCCTCGACGCGCTCAAAGATGTGTCCTTGTCGATCCCGGCGGGGACGCGGCGGGCGATCATCGGGCCCAACGGTGCCGGCAAGACGACCCTGTTTAACGTCATCACCGGAGAGATTGGGCCGACCTCGGGCCGCCTCCGGCTGTTCGGCCAGGATGTGACACGCCTGCCGGCCTATGCGCGCGCGGCGATGGGACTAGGGCGGACGTTTCAGATCACCAACCTCTTCGGGTCCCTCACCGTCGAGGACAACGTGCTCCTCGCGGCGCAGGCCCTCTCGCCATCCAAGTACGCGATGGTCCCTCCGCTGAGCCGCAATGTCGCGGTCAAGGACCGCGCCCGGGCCCTGCTGGAGCCCGCGGGGTTGTGGGCCAAGCGGGACGTGGAGGTCCGGGCCCTCTCCTACGGGGAGCAGCGGCAGCTCGAAGTGCTGCTTGCGCTGGCCGGGCGTCCGCGCCTCTTGCTCCTTGACGAGCCGGCCGCCGGGCTGTCGCCGGGAGAGCGCCGGGAGATGGCGCGTTTTATCAAAGGGCTGGATTCCCAGCTCACGATTCTGCTGATCGAGCACGACATGGACGTGGCGTTCGAGATCGTCGAGACGATCACAGTGCTGCACTTCGGGTGCGTGGTGGCGCAGGGCTCCAAGGACGAGGTGCGGGCGAATCCGTCGGTGCAGGAGATCTATCTCGGTGCCCAGCAGGGCCCCGCCGGACACGGCATGGGTGGTGGCCGATAGATGGTCATGCTGCGGGTCGACGACATCCATACGTACTACGGCGATTCCCACGTCCTGCAGGGCGTCAGCCTCGAGGTGCGTCCCGGGACGGTGGCCGCGCTGCTCGGGCGCAACGGCATGGGCAAGACCACCCTGATCCGGTCGATCATCGGCTTTGCCCGGCCCCGCCGCGGGCGGCTGCTCTTTGGGGACCGGGAGATTACGCGCCTGCCGAGCCACGAGATCGCCCGGCTCGGCATCGGGCTCGTGCCGCAGGGCCGGCGGATCTTTCCCTCGCTCACGGTGCTGGAGCATTTGAGCGTCGCCGCACGCCGCGACGGCGCACAGGGCGCTCCGGCCTGGACGCCGGAGCGCGTCCTTGAGCTGTACCCCCGCCTGCGGGAGCGCCAGGCCCACCGAGGGAGCATGCTCTCCGGCGGCGAGCAACAAATGCTGGCGATCGCCCGCGCGCTCACGACCAACCCCCGGCTGCTCCTGATGGACGAGCCCTCCGAGGGTCTCGCTCCTTTGCTGGTGCGGGAGCTGGGGGCGTCGATCGGGCGCCTGCGGGCCGGGGGCCTCAGCATCTTGTTGGTGGAGCAGAACCTTCCGATGGCGCTCGGGATCGCCGATGAGGTCTACGTCATGAGCAAAGGACGCGTCGTGTACCATGGGGCGCCGGCCGAGCTGGCGGCGGATGCGACCGTGAAGCACCAGTACTTGGGGGTGTAGGCCCGGACGCAGGCACACGGGAAGGGAGACGCGGACGATGAGACAATACCTGTACGTGCTCGCGGCATGCGCGGTGATGTTGGCGCCGGGGGGCGCGATCAGCGCTCAGCAGGGGCCCATCAAGATCGGGCTGATCGTTCCGCTGACAGGGGTGTTTTCGGCGAACGGCCGCGACGTGACGAACGGTCTCGCCCTGGCGCTGGCGCAGGGCGGTAACAAGGTCGCCGGCCGGGAGATCCAGGTGACTACCGAGGATGATCAGGGGGCGCCCGCCCAGGCGCTGACCAAGGCGAGGAAGCTGGTGGAGCTGGACAAGGTGGATATTTTGATGGGCCCCCTCACCGCGAATGCCGGGTTGGCCCTGCGGGACTACATCGACGAGCAGAAGATCCCCGCGATCTATCCGATCGTCTCGGCAGACGACCTCACCCAGCGTTTGCGCACGCCGTGGATCATCCGGACCAGTTGGACGAGCAGCCAGCCGAACCATGCCTTTGGCGAGTACACGGCCAAGGTACTGAAGTACAAGCGGATCGCCACCATCGCGTACGATTTTGCGTTTGGCTGGGAGAACGTCGAAGGGTTCCAGGACACCTTCGAGCAGAACGGCGGGCGGGTCGTACTCCACCTGTGGCCCCCGATCGGCGCGCCCGACTACAGCCCGTATCTCAGCCGCATCCCCCGGGACGTCGACGCCGTGTACGCGACGTTCAGCGGCGGGGACGCTCTGCGGTTCCTCCAGCAGTACCGGGGCTTCGGACTGGAAGGCCGGATCCCGCTGATCGGGAACGGCACCTTCACGGACGAGCACATCCTGTTCGAAGAGCGCGATCTGGCGAAGGGGATCGTGACAGCGCTGCACTACAGCGCGGCACTGAATACCCAGGCGAACCGCGACTTCGTCCGGGCGTATGTGAAGACCTACAACCGCGTGCCATCTTACTATTCGGAGGGCGCCTACACGGGCGCGTCCTTCGTGATCAAAGGGCTCGCGGAGGTGCGGGGCCATATCGCCGAACGCGAGGCGTTTGTCGCTGCGGTCCGGAGCGTCGTGCTGCCCGATGCGCCTCGCGGGCCCGTACGTCTCGACAAGTGGGGCAACCCTATCGAGAACGTCTACATCCGGCGGGTGGACATTGCGAACGGCCAGCCTCAAAATACCGTGATCTTCACCTACCCGCACGTGTCGCAGTTCTGGACGTCGAACCCGGACGAGTACCTCAAGAGACCGGTGTACACGAGGGACCTGCCGCCGGCCCACCCGTAGGCAGAGGCTGGAGCGCGAGGCGAGACCGATGGCTGAGATCCTCGACCGGCGGGAGTTTGTCCATGCGCTGCGCACGCAGCTGGCCATGGATCCCAGGCACACCGCGATCCTCGCCGTCGACGTGCACCGGGGACACCTGGACCCGGAGATCGGCACGATGCCGGTTTCGGCCAGCGATGCCGTCCGTGTGCGCGCAGCATGCGCCCGGCTGCTCGCCGGGGCACGCACGTTGAGTGTCCCGGTGATCTACGTGCTCCTCACCTACCGGCGCACCACGCCCCCCGGGATGGAGAGCATGGGTAATCCCTTCTGGCAGGCCGTGGAACAGGTCAAGCAATCCCTGACGCCGGGCCGCCAGAGCACGATCCGTCACCACAATCAGGAAGGTTCCCCGCAGACGGAACTCCCCCCTGAGCTCTCACCGCAGCAAGGCGACTACGTGATCCGCTCGAAGAAACGGCTCAGCGCGTTCTACGGGACGGACCTGGAGATCCTCCTCCGGTCCTTGGGCACGAGCACCGTGGTGATCGCCGGGATCAACACGAACACGTGCGTGCTGTGCACCGCCTTCGACGCGTTCAACCGGGATCTTCAGGTGATCGTCGCCGCGGACGCCGTGGCCAGCATGTACGGGGAGGACCTCCACGTCTTCGGCCTGGAGAATCTCCGGCGCTGCCTGGGATGGGTCCTGACGACCGACGAGATTCTGGCGGCGCTCAAAGGCGCCGAAGCGCGCCTGACGGCAGACTCCCGGGATAGCCCGTGAGAGCGCAGGTCCTCCGCGCCTGGGGAGGCCCGCTCGCGCTCGTCGAGGTGCCCCGCCCAACGCCACAGGCGGGCGAGGTACTGGTGGCGGTTCGCGCGTGCGGCGTTGGGTTGACGGTACTGAACGCCATGAAGGGCCAGATGGCGCGTCCCGACGGGCTGCCACGGGTTCCGGGACACGAAATTACCGGCGTCGTCGCCGAGGTCGGACCGGCGGTACACGCCGTCCGGCCGGGCGATCGCGTCATGGCGTTCTTCTACCTGACGTGCGGGCGGTGCGAGTTCTGCCGTGCGGGCAGGGACTCGCTCTGCCGCGACCACCGCGGATACGTGGGCATCCACCGTGACGGCGGCTACGCGGAGTTCGTCACGCTGCCCGAGGCGAACGTGCTCCCGCTGCCCGAGGGGGTGCCGTTCGTCGAGGGGACGGCCATTCCGGATGCGATCGCCACTCCGTACCACGTGTGCGCGACGCGGGCGCGGGTCCGGGTCGGCGATCGGGCCCTGATCGTCGGCGCCGGCGGCGGCGTCGGGATCCATATGCTCCAGATGGTGCGGCTCTTCGGCGCGCGTGCGGTCGCCGTGGACATAGACGACGCCAAGCTGGCCCGGTGCGGCGAGTTGGGAGCCGAGCACACGGTCAACTTTCGCGCTCCCGATGCGGAGGCGCAGGCACGGGCGGCTCTCGCGGGCGGGGCCACGGTGGCCGTCGACCTTGTGGGTAGCGACCAGACACTGGCGTGGGCGTTCGGGCTGCTCGGGCGCGGCGGCCGGATGATCACGCTCACCACGTTTGCCGATGTCGGGTTCCAGGTGGTCCCGAGGCGCATGGTGGTGGATGAACTCGAGGTGCTCGGCTCGCGGTACTGCAGCCGGGCCGAGGTGCTCACCGCCGCCCACCTCGTGCAGGAGGGGAGGATCCGTCCGGTCGTATCGCAGGCCGTTCCCCTGGAGCACGTCGAAACGCTGCACGCGATGCTGCGGGAAGGCCGTCTGTTTGGGCGGGGAGCGGTGATCTTCGCGGCGTGACCGGTCCGCACCCGTGGGGGGTGAGATGATGCGTGCCATGGTGGTCGCGCGGTATGGAGCGCCGCTGCAAATGGCCGACCTGCCGAAGCCTTCCCCGGGGCCAGGGCAAGTGCTGGTGCGGATCATCGGGTGTGGAGTGTGCCGGTCCGATCTGAAAGTGGTCGCCGGGGCGATGCCGTTCTCCGCATCCCTGCCGCTCCCTCACGTCCCAGGACATGAGATCTCCGGCGAGATCGCGGCCCTGGGGTCCGGTGCCCGCGGCCGCGTCGGGGACCGGGTCGTGGTCTACCATTACTGGGCCTGCCGCATGTGCGCGCACTGTCAGGCCGGCGAGGAAACCCTCTGCACCAACCTCCGGGGATGGGCCGGATTCGCCACACCGGGGGGATTCCAAGAGTATCTCGCCGTGCCGGACGACTGCGTCCTTCCGCTGCCGGCGAACGTCCCGCCCGAACACGGCGGTCCGCTCACCTGCGCGCTCGGGACGGCGTACCACGCCGTGGTGTCGCGCGGCGGGCTCCGCGCCGGCGAGGCGGTCGTGGTGCTCGGCGCCGGCGGCGTCGGGCTGCAGGCGGTGCAGATCGCCAGGGCGGCGGGCGCATTCGTCTTCGCGGTCGATATCCAGCCGCACCGGCTCGAGGCCGCGCGCGCGGCCGGAGCCGAGGACGCCTTCCCGGCCGGCGAGGCCGCGACCGCTCGAGTGCGAGCAGCGACCGGGGGGCGCGGAGCGGATGTCGTGATCGATACGGTTGGCCACGGTGGGTCGCTTGTGGCATCGGCCGCCCTCGTGCGGTCCGGGGGAAGGATCGTCGGCGTCGGGTACACCACCCAACCCGATGACTACCCGCCTGTGCCGACCGAACGCCTGGTCCTCGGACAGTTGACGGTGCTCGGCAGCAGGTACGCGACGCGTCTCGAACTTCGCCAGGCGCTGAGCCTGGTCGCTCGGGGGCTCGTCCACCCAGTGATCTCCGGCGAGGTCCCGTTGGAGCAGGCGAACGAGGCGCTGGCGATGGTGAGGGAGGACCGAGCGACCGGCCGGATCGTCGTGCGCGTGGCCTCGTGACGGACCTCATGATTCGGGGGGCGATTGTGGTTACCGCGCGAGGCCGATTCCCGGCGGACATCCACGTGCAGGATGGGCAGATCGTCGCGCTCGGGACCCACGACACCCCCGCCGCGCAGGTCGTGGACGCCGGCGGGTTATTGGCGATTCCCGGGGTCGTGGACAGCCACGTGCACTTCATGGATCCGGGGGAGCCCGACCGCGAGGATTTCATCACCGGGAGCGCGGCAGCCGCCGTCGGCGGGACGACCACCGTGATCGAACATACCCACGCGGCTCCCGTCCTCGACGTCGAGGGACTGCGCCGGAAGGTCGCCTACCTGAGGCGCCGCTCGCTCATCGATTTCGGTCTCGGGGCCCACGTCTGGCCGGACCGCCTCGGCCAGCTGCATGAATTGTGGGCGGCCGGTCCTGCCTACCTGAAAGTGTTCACCTGCGAAACGCACGGCGTGCCGGCGGTGCTCGCCGGCGACCTCCTGCAGTGCTTCCGTGCCGCCGCGCGGTTCGGCGGTCTCTTGTTGATCCACTGTGAGGATGACGCGATGACCCGCGAGCGTGAGCGGGTCCTCCGCGAGGCCGGCCGGACCGACTACGGGATCATCCCCGAGTGGCGGTCGCGCGAGGCCGAGGAGGTCGCCGCGGCGGAGACCGCGCTGCTTGCGCGCATGACCGGAGCCCACGTCGTCATCGCCCACACGAGCCATCCCGAGGCCGTCGACTTGGTCCGGCGGGAGCGCATCCGGGGCGCCAGCCTGTGGGTGGAGAGCTGCCCGCAGTATTTCTTTCTCCAAGAGTCGGAGGTGCTCGATCACGGTCCGTTTCGCAAGTTCACGCCCCCGGCCCGCTTGAAGAACGGAAAGGAGGCGGCCGCGATGTGGCGGCTGCTGGCGGAGGGCGCGATCACGCACATCTCGACCGATCACGCACCCTCCACCCGGGCGCAGAAGCAGGGCGGCAGCATCTGGCAAGTTCCCTTTGGGCTTCCGGGGGTGGAGACGACGCTCACGCTGATGCTGTACGCGGTTCATCAGGGGTGGGTGACGCTCGAGCGGGCGGTGGACGCGCTGTGCGAGCGCCCGGCCCGGCTGTACGGCTTCTATCCACGGAAGGGCAGCCTGCTTCCCGGCGCGGACGCCGATATCGCGCTGGTGGATCCCGCGCGGTCTCGGGTGATCCGGGACGACCAGGTGATCAGCAGAGCGGGGTGGAGTCCCTACGCAGGGATGGCGGTCGTAGGGGGACCGGTGATGACGTTCTCCAGAGGGCGCCTCGTGGCGAAGGACGGCCGGCCGCTGGGTGAGCCGGGATGGGGCCGGTGGCTCCCAGGGGCGGGGTCGGCCATCCCCACCTAGCCGGGAATCACCGGCAAGAGCAAATACGAGGCGGAGGCGCCGCCGGTGTGGATGGTGTTCCGCCCGCCAAAGACCGCCCGCGGACGGTCCTCGGGGTCATCGTGGAGGAACGGTCCGGAACCCCGCAACGGATTTACGAACGATTTGATCTCCAGCCCCGCCCCGGGCCGCTCGAAATCCCTGCCCAAGACGGTCAGCGCGATACGATGGCCGGCCGGCACCACGAGACTCGTCGGCCAGATCTCGACATCGAGCTCGTAGACCCGGCCGGGGATGAGCGGCTCGACGCGATCATGGGTGTGGACTGGACGCCACTCCGTGGACAGGGCCCGATCCAATCTGCGATGGGAGGCCCGAAGCCAGCCCTGCCCGATCGGAGTGTGCGGGTCGAGGGCACCCTGGAAATCGACCTCTCGGCCGCCGGGTTCGAACACCCGCAGCACGGCGAAGACGTCGGCATCGGTCGTGCTCGACGAGACGAATAGCCTACTCGCCACCGGACCGGTGATCTCGGTTGCGTGCGCCAACGGCGGCGTGGAGAACGTGACCCCATCACCCAGCGCGTCGTAATCTACGGCCCCGGTCGGGGCGATCGGCTCCGCTGCGAGCGTCCCAGACGTCGCGTCCAGATAGAAGCGCGTCCAGCGCGTGCGCGGAATCGGCCACGCATCTTCCGCCCGCGGGACGAACCGATCGACATGCCGGATCCGTAAGTGCACTCGCGGCTGCCGCTCCCAGCCGTTGTCGGCGCCTTTCAAGTAGTGGTCGAAGAATCGTTTCTGGAGCCCCAGGCCGTAATCGGTGTAAAATTCGGTCCAATGCTCGAGGCCATGCACCTCCAGCCATTTCTCTGGGGACGCGGCCCGCACGAAGCCTTCAAAGTTCCCGCGCGGATGCAGGCCCTGCCCGCCCCAGTTCGCCGCAGACAAGAGCGGCGTCGTGATACGGGACCAGATGGGCGATCGCTCACGGTGATACGCGCCGTCGAGGGGATGGGACAAGATCGCACGCCGCAGGTCGGCGCGTTTGGCCGCCAGGTCCTCGTCCGACAGCGTCTCGGGTCCGGCCACCGGCTGCCCGGTGTGAGGGTTCCGCGGCCCGCGGTCGCCCAGCCCATGCTGCACGGTGATGACCTGCTTCTTCATCCAATTGTCCCAGAACACGCACACGATGCCGCCATGCCGGACCATGTCGCGGTACCAGTCGGCCGCGCCCTCCCAGGGGCACATCGCGGTCAGATGTGGGGGCTCGAGCGAGGCGACGTGCCACTGGTTGATCGCGTAGTAGGAGATGCCAAGCAGCCCGACTTTGCCGTTGCTCCACGCCCGCTCCCCGGCCCACTCGATACACAGGAAGAAGTCGCGCGTCTCGCGGGAGGAAAACGGGTCGAGGAACCCCGGTGACCGGCCCGCGCCGCGCGAGTCGACCCGCACGCACACGTACCCATCCGGCACCCACTTCTCGGGATCGACGACCTCCCAGTTCTGATAACGCCCGGTTGACCCCCGGAGCACCTCGGGATGGCCGTCGGAAAGACGCCGCCATTGGTCCGGGTACCCCTGCTGGAACGGCAGTCCCTTGGCATAGGGCCCATAGGAAAGGATCACCGGGTAACGGCCCCGCGCCGCCGGACGGAAGACATCGGCCCGAAGCATGAGGCCATCGTCCATGCGGATACCGACGTCCCATTCGACGACCATGCCATCGATGGTGTCGGTTCGCCACGGCTGGGGATCCGGCGTGTTGTCCATCGTTCGTGTCGTGACGTCTTTTCCATTATTATACATACAAGCGGTCCGAGCCTTTCGAGAAGGAGACGCCGGTGATTCGGATACAACCTGTGGACGAGCGGGCCATTGATTCGGAAGTCCGGCAGGCGTTCGACGACGCCGCCAAGCGCGGCGCCCCCAACCCGACCTTGCTGCGGATCCTCGCCCGCCACCCGGTGGCGCTCAAGGCGTTCTACTCCGGTTGGCAGGATACGTTCTATCAGGGCGTGGTCGAGCATCCACTGAAGGAATTGATGCGGGTGAGGATGGCGCGCCTCCGCAACTGCGGTTACTGAAGCGGCGTCCGCTCCGCCGTGGCGGAGCAGATGGGCCTCGAGCAGGCCAAGATCGAGGCGACGTGGGATCCCGGCGACCCGATCTTCACGCCGCGGGAGCGGGCCGCCCTGGAGATGGCGACGCTGTTCAGCGAGGACTACCACGCGATCGGCGACGAGCACCTCGCGCGGTGGAAGCGCGAGTTCACCGACGAGGAGTTAATCGAGCTCGGCGCCTTCATGGCGTTCGCGGACGGGTTTGGCAAGCTGGTCGAGATGCTGGGGTTGGGTCAGGCCGATCAGCGGTGTGACGTCGAGGTGTAGGCCGGTGCAGGAGACGGCCCGCCGCGCAGACAACTCGTGTTACGCGGGCGTGACCGGGAAGGGGGTTCCGATCTTGTTGGGCTATGCCATCGTCGATTCCGAGAAGATCAACAAGGATGTGACGTACGAGCCGCCGCTCGTGATCGCGTTTGGGGTGGACAAGCACAGCGTGGGATCGAAGACGGTCACGATGGGCCGCACGAGGATTCCTCCGCGGGGGCGCAATCAGGCCCACTACCATTCGTGCGAGGCGTCGTTCTTCATCCGGAAGGGAACGCTCAAACTGTACATGGGCGATGAGCGCAAGGAGTACATCGTGACCGAGAACCAATTCGTGTACATCCCGCCCGGGGTCATCCACGGGCTGCAGAATTTGAGCGACACCGAAACCGCCGAATTGATCTTCACCTACGGGAACTGCCCGAGCAAGGACGACGCCGGGACCGTCTTCGTGGAGAAGTCCTGGGTGGCCGACCCCCGATAGCGAGCGGATCGCTGCGGCATTCCGATAGAGGGTAGGCATGGGCCGCTACGTGGTCTCGAGGGTTGCCGCGATCGTGGGAACATTGCTGATCATCTCCCTGCTCGTCTTTGTGCTGATGCATGCCATCCCGGGGGGGCCGTTCGACGAGGACAAGATGCCCCTTTCGCCTGCGAGCAAGGCCAACATCTTACGGAGCTTCGGACTCCACCGTCCCCTGTGGCAGCAATACCTCCTGTATCTCTGGAACGCCGCGCACCTGAATTTCGGGGTCTCCTACCAGCGGCCGGGAGAGTCCGTGATCGGCCTGCTGGCGCACGTGTGGCCGGTGACGATGCATCTCGGGGGCATGGCGCTTGGGATCGCCTTGGTCGGCGGGCTGGGCCTCGGGGTGTGCGCCGCGCTCCGGCAGAATACCTCGACCGATTATTTGGCGACCGGCGTGGCCGTCTTTGGACTTGTCGCGCCCCATTTTGTGCTCGGAAGCCTCCTCATCTTGCTCTTCAGCACCCTGTTGGGATTGCTCCCCGCCGGTGGATGGGAGACCCCGCGGAACTGGATCCTGCCCGTGCTCACCTACAGCCTGGCACCGCTCGGCGTCGTCGCCCGGTACACGCGCGTCAGCGTCCTTGAAGTGCTGACCGCCGACCACGTGCGCACGGCATGGGCGAAGGGGCTCAGCGCGCGGCGGGTCGTCCTCCGGCACGTCCTGCGCAATGCCATGATCCCGCTGATCACCATCATCGGCCCGCTGGTGCCGGACCTGCTCACCGGGTCGCTGTTCGTAGAGGGCATCTTTCGCGTCCCGGGGCTCGGGCACTTCTTTGTGACGAGCGTGTACGATCGCGACTATCCCATGATCATGGGGCTCGCGCTGCTCGGCACATTGCTCATCAGCGTGACCTATCTCGCCAGCGACCTGTTGTACCTGCTCGCCGATCCGCGGATCCGGTACCTTTGAGATGACGACCCAGACCGCCTCCGGCCCGACTCCGGTCGCCCTGCTGCTGCCGCGGGCTGCGCGCGGGCGGCAGGCCTGGACGCGCCGCGCGTTTCGGAACCGGATGGCGCTCGTCGGCGCGGCGATCGTGATCATGCTGGTTCTCTTGGCGCTCGTCGCCCCGTGGATCACTCCGGCCCGCTACGACCGCACGGACTTTGGGGACGCCTGGCAGTTTCCTTCATCCCGCCACTGGATGGGGACCGATGGGGTCGGGCGCGACGTCTATTCCCGTGTGATCTACGGATCACGGGTGTCCCTGCTGGTCGGTTTTACCGCCCAGGCCCTGGCACTCGGCGTCGGGCTGCCGCTGGGGCTCGCCGCCGGCGTGCTCGGCGGTCGGGTGGATTTTGCCGTCATGCGCGCGGTCGATGCCCTGACGGCCTTCCCCCAGTTGTTGTTCGCGCTGTTGATCATGGTGGCCCTCGGCAGCGGCCTGGGCAACATCCTGCTGGCCATCGGCCTCCATGCCTGGATACCGATTTGCCGGCTGGTCCGTGCGCAGAGCCTTCGGGAGCGCGAGCAAGAGTACGCGGAGGCGGCCCGGGCGGAGGGCGCGGGGGAGATCCGCGTCGTGCTGCGCCACATCCTCCCGAACCTGCTCGCGCCCGCGATCGTCGCGGTGACGCTCGGCATCCCGCAGGCCATTTTCACGGAAGCCGCGCTCAGCTTTCTCGGGATCGGGATCAAGCCGCCGACCCCCAGCTGGGGGCAGATGGTCGGGGTAGGCGTCAACGATATTCGCTTTTACTGGCATCTGGCGTTCTT
>Ga0070707_100005181_pt1 | contig 12216 bp, 8 predicted proteins | sample KBSK5502metaG_FD_65468 | JGI IMG/M metagenome (GOLD analysis project Ga0070707, IMG submission 65468) | Corn, switchgrass and miscanthus rhizosphere microbial communities from Kellogg Biological Station, Michigan, USA - KBS K5-50-2 metaG | ecosystem: Host-associated > Plants > Roots >... | reverse complement strand
CGGACGACCTCCGCTACCGCCGCGTACCGAGCGCGCACGGGCTCTGGCACCCGCGCGAGCTCTCGCCGTTCGGCCTCGACCGCAGCGTCCTCGGCATCGACGACGACATCGCGTACCGCCGCGCGCTGCGGGAGTTCCGCCTGGGCCGCCCGCTCGAGCCGTTGTTCTCGACAGCCGCGACGACGAACCGCGTCGAGGCGCAGATCGCGCTGACCAACGTCATGCAGGAGAGTGGCCAGGACGCTCGCGGCTCGCAGGCCGCGAACCTGCTCGGCGTGCTCGGCTTCGCGATGGCGACGCAGGACGTAGGTCAGCGCGCAACGTTCCTCAACAACGCGATCACAGCATTCCGGCAGGCGATCGCGCTCGACCCGTCCAACGACGACGCGCTGTTCAACCTCGAGTACGCACTTGACCAGTTGAAGGGAAGTGGCGAGCAGCAGGCCGGGGGATCGGAACGCGCGGGCCAGCGCGGGAACGCCGGACTGAAGCCGACCGGCCACGGCTACTAGGTGGACTGATGGACTTCCTCACGCCGCTCGACGCCCTGATCGCGGTGCTGGTCGTTGCGCCGGTCGCCGCGTTCCTGTTCGCGGAGCGCGGCCGGCAACGCGTCAACGCGCTGCTGCGTCTGCGCGAGCCGTCGACGCGCGTGCGGGTCGCCCCGGCGGCGGCGATCGTCGTCGTCGCGGCCCTGTTCGGTCTCGCGGCGACACAGCCGACGTTCGTCCGCCGCTCGCACCAGCGCGTGCGCACCGACTCCGAGGCGTGGTTCGTGCTCGACACGTCGCTGTCGATGAAGGCGTCCGCCGGGCCGGGGTCGCAAACGCGATTCCAGCGCGCGCAGGAGCTCGCGATCCGTCTGCGCAACGAGCTCGGGGACGTCCCGGTAGGCGTCGCCTCGATCACCGACCGTGCGCTGCCGCACCTGTTCCCGACGCCGGACTCCGACACGTTCGACGCGACGGTGCAGAAGGCGATGGGGATCGAGCGTCCGCCCCCGACGGACGGCTTCAGCACGCGCATCACCACCCTCGGCTCGATCGCCCGGATAGCGACCGACAACTTCTTCGCGCCGACGGCGCAGAAGCGGCTGCTCGTCGTGTTCACGGACGGCGAGACGAAGCCGTTCGTCGACCAGAGCCTGGGGACGGTGTTCCGTGAGCCGCCCGGCATCCGGGCTGTCTTCGTCCGCATCTGGGGCGCGCACGAGCGCGTCTACGACAGCGGCAGACCGGACCCGCTCTATCGTCCGGATCCGTCGAGCGCGGCGTACATCCAGCAGCTCGCCGCGACGACGCGCGGCGTCGCCGTGGAGGCCGGCGACTTCGACCGCCTCGTCAAGGCCGCGCGAGCGGACCTCGGCCGCGGCCCGACCGAGGTGCTGAGAAACGAGCAACGGCGCCTCGAGCTCGCGCCCTACCTCGCCGGTTTCGCCTTCCTGCCGCTCGCCTTCCTGCTCTGGCGCCGGAACCTCTGAGGCCGCCTGACGCGGGGGAACTTCCCGTCAGCTTCGTCAGCACGCAGTTCAGCGAGCCGAAGCTGATCAAGCTCGCGTCTGGGTTCGAGGCGGCGACGCGCGGCAGGTGCCGCGCCGCAGTTCCTCCCGTCGCTCCCGAAGGAGGTGGGCGTGACGCCGAAGCGAGCAGCAGCAAGGCGCACGGCCTGCCGAGCACGAAGCCGCCCTCACTCGCGCACCTGTAGGGGGAAACGGGCGCCGGCCGCGTGGGCGGGGCCGGCGCCCGGGAATCTAGAAGTGGCGCCAGGGCGCGCACCGACACGGCTCTCGGGCAGTGATGCGAGCGGGCGGCTACGCCTGCGGCTGAGGCGGTGCTGACTGCTGGTCGCTGCGCTCCGCCGTCTCCAAAGCGTCTAGCGCGAGGTCTCGAATCGCGCGCAGACGCGTGACGACGTCGTCGTCAAGGTCGTTCCTCTCCAGCGTCGCCTCGGCGATTCCGGCGATTGCGGCGAGCGGAGACCCGAGACGGTACCCAAGGCCCTCGGCGTCAACCATAGGCAATCAGTGATGCACAAAGCCCCGATCTAAGCAATAGGCCGAGCGGCCTAACTTTCGGTGGGCCTCGTCAGCACCCGTCTCGGGGGCCGGCTAGTAGTCGCCATGGCAGGCCGACGAAGAGGCGGCTTGCAGTGTTCTACCACGGCGCTAGATTCCCGGCTGTACGGGAGGAGCGATGGAGTCTCGAAACCTCCGGCCGCTCGACAGCGCGCGCTCCACGCCGCTCTCGCCATGCAGCGACGGCTGGCGGAGAGCGTCGGCGAGAGACTCTCGCTCCGGATCGGTGTCAATACGGGCGAGGTCGTTCTGGGGCGCGGGCGCGAAGGCAACTCGTTCGTCACCGGCGACACGGTCAACGTCGCCTCACGCCTCGAGGCGGCGGCAGGGCCGGGCGAGATCCTGGTCGGAGAACGCACCGCCAACGCCGTTCGCGGCGCCTTCGAGTTCACCGCGTCAAGACGGATCGACGCAAAGGGTAAGCCGCAGGGCGTCCCCTGCCGACCGGCTGGTGCGAGCGCTCTCGCTCATGAGGCCGCGCGGCGTCCGAGGCCTGCGACTCGCGTTCGTCGGCCGCGACGCCGAGCTTTGAACTACTCCGGGCTAGGTACGACCGGGTGCTCGAGGTAGGCAGCCCCGAGCTCGTCACGATCCTCGGGGAAGCAGGCGTCGGGAAGACGCGACTCGTGCGTGAGTTTTGGCAAGCGCTCGGTGCCCAGTCCCCGGTGCCGCTCCGTCGTACGGGTCGTTGCCTGCGGCATGGGCAGAGCATCACCTATTGGCCCCTCGGCGAGATCTTGAAGGAGCACTTCGTCCTGCTCGAGAGCGATTCCCCCGAAGATCTGCGCCTTCGGCTCGGCGCCCGGGAGATCCTCGGATTGACGCTAGGGCTCGACGTCGCCGGAGACATACACTCGTCGCCCGCGAGCGCCTGCACGACGCCTGGGTCAGATTCCTCGAGGATCTGGTGGACCACCAGCCCCCGGTGATCCTCGTCGAAGACCTGCACCGGGCGAAGGCCGAACTCCTCGCGACATGCGGCCGGGCTGGGGCGGAGCGCGGCGGACTGGATCCACGGTCGAGCTGGAGCCGCTCTCGCGGGAGCATTCGAATCACATGGTCGAGGCGGTGCTCGGAGCGGACCTCGCAGCGGAGCTGTGCACATTCGAGGAGCTCGGGGCGCGCCGTGCAGAGGAGGAGCCTCGGCCCGCGCACGCGCTCGAGCAGGAATCCGAGGAGATCGCGCGCGTGATCGAGCTATCTTTCTGCTCGCGAGGTGAAGAAGCATGTCGTGATCCTTGGGGCTGGCTTCGCAGGCCTGGAACTGGCGACGCGACTGTCCGACTCACTCGCCGACGAGGTCCGCGTCACGCTCCTCGACCAGAACGACTCGTTTAGCTTCGGGTTCTCGAAGCTAGACATCGTGTTCGGCCGGAAAGCGATGGCGGACGTACTGCTGCACTACCGCGACATCTGCAAAGAGGGAGTCGCGTTCCGCCAGGAACGTGTGACCTCGATCGACCCGGAGAAACGACGAGTGACGACGGACGAGGGCTCGTACGACGCCGACATCATCGCCGTCGCGCTGGGAGCGGACTACGACATCGCGGCCACCCCGGGATTCGAGGAGGGCGGGTTTGAGTATTACTCGGTCGCGGGAGCCGAGCGCATGCACGACATCCTCCCGGGCTTCGATTCGGGGACGATCCTCATCGGGATCCTGGGTCATCCCTTCAAGTGCCCGCCTGCACCGTTCGAGGGTGCGCTCCTGCTGCACGATCACCTCGTGGAGCGGGGACTCCGGGCGGTCGCAGAGATCCGAGTGATCGGCCCGATGGCAGCGCCGGTGCCGATAACGAAGGAGGTTTCGCAGAGCATCCTCAAAGCTCTAGAGGAGCGGGGGATCGAGTACGTGCCCAACCAGCTTGTGGCCGAGCTCGACGCGCGCAGCAAGGAGGCGCGACTCGCAAGCGGCGGAAGCATGAATTACGACCTGTTCATCGGGATCCCCGTCCACCGCGTGCCTGAAGTCGTAGAGCGCTCCGGGCTTGCAATTGACGGGTGGGTGCCCGTGGACCACACCAACCTCGCAACCCGGTTCCCAGATGTTTACGCGCTGGGCGACGTCGCAGGCGCGCCGGTCGCAAAGGCCGGTGTGTTCGCCGAGTCCGCCGCTGTGGTCGTGGCCGACGACATCGCCGCGCGCCTCCGCGGCGGCGTCCTTCAGCGGCCCTACGAGGGCGCGGGCAGCTGCTATATCGAGTTCGGCCGCGGGATGGTCGCAAAGGTCGAGGCCAACTTCCTCGGCGGGCCCGCACCAACGGCGCGGCTGATTGGGCCCTCCCGAGAGCTCGCGGCCGACAAGGAGGCATTCGCCTCGACTCGACGAGAGCGCTGGTTCGGGTCTTGATCAGCCGCGCCACGAGGCTCTCGACGATTCCTCGATCTCAGGGGTCGAGCTTCAGCTCCTCCCCGCTGCGACTACTTCAGCTCCGGATCTCGATGTTCTCGGACCGGGAGAGGTCGGGAGTTTCGCTGTTCGCGAACCCTCGAAGGCGTCCTACCGCACGCGGAAGTACTGCTTGTCGCTTCTCGCGGCGGGCCGCACGCCGTAGTAGTAGGCGCGCGCGAAGAACCATCCGCGGCGGCGCGGCAGGTACGCGATCTTGAATGCGCCGTCGACCTTCCCCTTCACGTGGCCTGACCAGACCGCGCGGAAGCGGCCGGCGACGCACTTCTTCACCTTCACCTTCACCCTCCAGACGGCGGTGCGAGGAACCGGCTGGACGGAGCCGTCCATCCGCAGCGCACGGCCAACGTGGAAGAACGTGTAGTGGTGCTTGATCCTGCAGGCGACGAGCGTCCGGTTCGCGTACCCGTCCTTGAGGTTGAGTAGGACAGCGGGCGCGGCTGCCGACGCGGCCAAGGTCGGGATCGCCACGAGCGCGGCCACAGTGGCAGAGATGCGTGCGAGGGTCATCGGTTGCTCCTGGAGATCGCGTTCATGCTGCTGCGCTGCGCTCGGTCCTCCCATCGAAGACGTCGAGTGCGCGGTCAAGTCCGGTGAGCGCGACGGGTGCGACGGGGGGCGCGTCGGCGTGGAGTGCGCGCTCAACCGCGCGGCCGAGCCGGTCGGCGCTGAGCTCACCTGCGCCCAGGACTTCCGCGAGACCCCACGCCTGCAGGCGCTCCGCACGCATCGGCTGTTCCTGACTGAGGGAATCGCGCGGGACGAGCACTGCTCTGCGCCGGTAGGAGAAGAGGTCGCACACGGTGTTGTAGCCGGGCATCGCCACGATGCAGTCGGCGACCGCGACGTGCCTGCGCAGGTCCGGCAGGACTCGCCGGACCGTCACACCCGCTGCGTCGCCCTCCTCGACCAGGCGTTCGTACTCCAACTCTGGCATCAGAGGTCCGGTCACCGCGAGCCACGTTCCGCCGAGCCGTGGTCGGAGGCCGGCGGCCGCTCGGATGAATGCACTCAGGACGGGCGAGCCGTCCGCACCGCCGCCGCACGTTCCGAGCAAGACCGGTCGATCGAGCAGCGGGACATCGACCAGCTGCTCGGCCTGACGCCCGAGGTAGCCGCAGTACGTGAGCCGGCCCGTGAGAGCCTCGTCGAGCCCGTACGCCTGGGCGAAGTCGATCATCAGCGGATCGCCGTAGACGCAGATCGCCTCGTAATGCTCCCGCAGAGCCTGGGGCACGCCGTCCTCCTGCCAGAGCTCCCGGACGAACGCGGGCTCGTCGATGACGTCGCGGAAGCCGGCGATTGCGCGGCCGCCTCGACGCGCAAGTGCATCCAATGCGGGGAGCAGCTCGCCGTACGGTCCCGTGGGCATGAAGTCCGCGACGAGCAAGTCCGGCCCGAAGCGCTTCACGGTCTCCTCCAGCATTTGGGTTCGCAACGCGATGACGTCTTCCGTCGGCAGTGCGAGGTCGCGCGCCTTCCACGTCCGGTAGCGATCGACCATCACGAGTGAGGGCAGCTTCACGAAGTCGATTCCGTCGGGGAAGTCGAAGATCGACGCCGCATGCGATCCGGTCACGAGCAGGACATTCGAGTCCGGGTGGCGGGCTCGGTAGGCCTTCGCCAGGTCGAGCTGGCGCTGGAGATGGCCGATGCCGACGCCGTTGTGCGAGTAGAAGAGCACGCGCGCGCCGTCTCGCGCGCTCTTGGAGACGCGCGAGCGGCGAGACGCCGGATCGTGAAGCTCTCCCGCAAGGCGACGGAAGATGGTCGAGCGCGCGACCAGCTCCTCGTAGGTACCGCGCGCAACGAGGCGGCCGCCGTCGAGAACGACGATCTCGCTCGCCGCGCGCACGAGCCGCATGTCATGCGTGATCAACAGCGTCGTCGTGCTTCGGATGAGGCGGCGCAGGGCATCGACGACGCGGGTCTGACTGACCGTGTCGAGGCCGGTGGTCGGCTCGTCGAGGACGAGAATCGGACTGCTGCGCACCAGCGCGCGTGTGAGCGCGAGCAACTGGCGCTGACCGCCGGAGAGCGACGCTCCCCGCTCGGTGAGCACGGTGTCGTAGCCGTCAGGCAGCTGCGCCACGAGCTCGTCGAGACCGGCCGCTTCGGCCGCCGCGCGCACGTCTTCGTCGCTCGCCTCCGGACGCCCGTAGCGGATGTTCTCCGCGATCGAGAGCCCGAACAGCACGGACTCCTGCTGGACGAGGGAGACCTGCTCCCGCAGCGAGTCGAGCGTGAACGAGCGCACATCCGACCCGTCGATCGTCACCCGGCCGGAGCTCGGGTCGAACAGCCGCGGGATGAGGCTGACGAGGGTCGTCTTGCCGCTGCCCGTAGCGCCGACGACCGCGACTCTGCTCCCGGCCTCCACCCCGAACGAGACGTCGTGCAGCACGCGCTCGCCCGACCCGTAGGCGAATTCCACACCCTCGAACGCGATCCGGCCGGTGAGCGCGGGAGCGGGTCGCGCGCCCGGGGCGTCCTTGAGCTCCGGTTCAGTGTCGAGCACGTCGACGATGCGCTCGGCGGCTGCGAGCGCTTTGGCCGACCGCTGCACAGTCTTCGAGGCGCGACGTAGGGGCCGGTACGCGCCACGGAGGTAGCTGACGAAGACGATCAGCTCCCCGGGACTGATCGCACCGTGCAGTGCGCGGAGGGTCCCGACCCAGAGCACCACGACCGTTCCGGCCGCGAGCGAGAGCTCGACCCCACGATTCATGCGCGCCTCGAACCGAACGGCCCGCACGCCCTGCTTCAGGCTCCGGCGGTTGATGTCGTGGAAGCGCTCCTGCTCGCGCTCCGTCGCGCCGTGGAGCTGGACGACGTCGATCGCGGAGAGCGCCTCGTGCATCAACGCAGCCACCTGTCCCTCGCGCTTACGTTGCCGCTTCGAGCTGTCGCGGATGCGCCGTCCGTAGAGTGCGCCGAGAACGACCACCAGCGGCATCACGAGCACCGAAACGGCGGTGAGAACGGGGTCGACGGCGAGCATGACCGCGAGCATCAGGGCGATGAGGATGACACCCGTGCCGAGGTTGACGATCGAGTCGACGAGCATGTCCCGCAGCAACACGATGTCCGAGCTCAGCCGGACGAGCGTGTCGCCGACCGGGCGGCTGCGGTGAAACGACAGCGGGAGCGCGTGCAGGTGGCGGTACAGGCGCGCCCGGATCCCGTAGACGATCTCTTGCGCAGCGCTCGAGAGGAGATAGTCCTCGTAGTAGTACGCGATTCCCCTGATCACCCCGGTTGCGGCAAGCAGGAGGCCGGCCGCCGCGAGCAGGGCGTAGGGAGAGCCGCCGAAGATCGTGAAGGGTGCGAGCCAGCGGCCGTGGGCGGGTCGGTGGAAGAGCACCTGGTCGAAGACGACCTTGAGCGGCCAGGGCTCCGCTACGCGGGCCAAGGCGTAGAGGACAGCGAAACCGGTCCCGGCGAGGAGCTTGTTTCGGCGCTTGCGGACGTCGCGGCCGAAGTGTCCGTGGACGGCGCGCAATCGAATCCAACGGCTTTGGTCGCTCACGCGACGAGCTCCGTCGGCCGCGCCGTGAGCGCCCGCAGGACTCGCTTCGCGTTCCCGGCCCACGTGAACGAGGACAGCACGAGGGACCGGCCACGCGCTCCGAGTGCGGCGGCGCCAGCAGGGTCGCGCGCGAGTGCGACGAGGGTCTCGGCGAGCGCCTCGACGTTGCCGGCCGGTACGAGCACGCCACGCTCACCGTTCCCGAGGAGTACTCGTATCTGGCCGAGGTCGGACGCGACCACGCACAAGCCGGCCGCCATGTACTCGAGCACCTTCAGGGGGGAGAAGTAGAAGCGCGGGACCGGAAGGAAGGGCGCGACTCCGACATCCCAGCGCGCCATCGTCTCGATCGCGGCGCCGTGCGTGAGCGCGCCGTGCCGGACAAGGCTCACGCCGGGTAGGTCGGTGTCCGCGAGCAGCTCCTCACCGGGGCCGGCCCCGACGATCTCGAGCCGAAGCGCCGGTTCCTCGTAGAGGGCGCGCCGGAATGCCTCGAGCAGGACGTCGATTCCGTGCCAAGGCTTGAGACTTCCGCAGAAGCCGATCGTGAACGCCGTTGCCGGGGGTCTGCGCCGTGGCGCAAACTTCAGCGGGTCGATCGCATTCGGGAGCACCTCGACCTTCGCTCGGTCGACTCCGCCGTCGACGAGCGCGTCCCGCAGCTCCTCCGAGACCGCGAAGACGCGGTCGGTCGCCGCGAGGACGACCGACTCGATCGCAGCCGCTTCCTCGGGATGGGGCAACGTGCGAAAGCGGCGCGCCTCATCGCGAAGCGGCGCGTTCACCTCGAGCGCGTACGGAATCCCGAGCGCCGCCGCCGCACGCGCCCCGGCGTTGCTGAAGAGCGAGAAACGCTCGTAGATCGCCTCGACTCCTCGCTTCCCGGCGAGCTCCGCCACGTGGACCACCTGCTTGCAGACGGCGCGTCGCAGCGCCGTCACCGTCGCGTGGTCTTTCGGCAGCACCGGGTCGATCGGGACTAGCTCCACGTCGGCCCCGAGCCGCTCGCCTTCGAACCGAGTGCGGGGCGAGGCGATCGCGACCGAGACGCCTGCGGCCGCGAGCGCCTCGACCAGCTCGCGCACGTGAACCGACGCACCTTTGTGACCGAGCACCGGCACTCCTGGGTCGGCGCTCAGGTACAGCAGCCGCATCAGGCGACCGCCCGCAGACGCCGCTCGTCCTCTGAGACACTGCCCTCGGCCAAGGGCAGGCGCACGATCCCGGCCTGGGCGAGAGCTTCGACGACGAGCGGGAGATTCACGTTTCGGTCGAACTTCCCGGCGGCCCGCGCCCGCCCCGCGCCGCCCACTTGTGCGCGGAGCTCTCCGTCCCCCAGGACCCGGGCGAGTGCGGCGGCGAAGGCCTCCGGATCGTCTTGCCGAGCAAGGAAGCCGGACTCACAATCGACAACCGCTTCACTGATGCCGCTGGCCGTCGTGCTCACGACGGGCAGGCCGTGCGCCATCGCCTCGAGGATGACGTTCGGGATCCCGTCGCGATCGCCGTTCTCGAGCGCCCTGCAGGCGAGCGCGAAGACGTCCGCTCGGTCGTACTCGGAGCGCACCTCGACCTCCGAGAGCGGCCCCAGGAAGGAGACGGTGTCGCCGAGCCCGAGCTCGTGTACGAGCCGTTGGAGCACCGACCACTCCGGCCCCTCGCCGGCGATGCGGAGCCGGAACTCGACCCCACGCCCGCGGACCAGACCGGCGGCCCGCAGGAGTGTCGGGTAGCCCTTCTTCTCGACGAGGCGGCCGACGGAGAGCACAACCGGCACATCGCCGTCGGAATGAGCTCGAGGAGGCCGCGTCAGGTCGACGCCGTGGTAGGCGAGCCGGACCGGCGTGCGCCCGCGCGCGAGCTCGTGGAGTAGGTCTCGGCCGTCGGACGTGCAGGTGAGGACGACGGCTGCGTCGCGCACCTTGCGGGCCAGCTCCGGCTTCGGCGTCAGCCAGATGTCTTTCGCGTGCGCGGAAAGCGCGTACGGAACCCCTGCGAGCAGCGCGGCGAACCGGCCGATCGTGGCGGGCTTGTGCGCGAAGTGCACGTAGATGGGCGGCGAGCTCAGCCGCGCGACGCGATGAGCGAGCAGCAATCCCAGGTGGAGCCTGCTGCGAGAGAAGTCTGGAGAGGCGATCGCGGCGGAGATCCCGTGGAGATAGCGGACCCGGCGCCGCACAAGGAGCGCTGCATGCGCAGTTCGCACGGCAAGACGTTGGGCGTTCTCGGACAGCTCCGGCAGGTACTCGACCTCGGCCGAAAGCTCACGGACGGCCTCCTGCTCGATTACCTCGTCGGGACGGCGCAGCGCGACCACGTGCAGCCGCAGCCCGCGGCGCTCGAGCTCGAGCAGCTCCTGCAGGACGAACGTCTCCGACAGGCGGGGGAAACCGTTGACGACGACGAGCAGGTCGACCTTGCGGCGACTCGATCGGAGCGCGTCATTCATCGGTAAGGGATGTGGACCTCGGAAGGACGGGCGATACCTAACTAAGTACCCGTAGGGCGGAGAAACTTGTGGCGTGACAAGATCGGAACCGTAGCGGCTGAGAAACCTCCCGCAAGATGGCGCTTTTCACATCGCTGGAGCGGAGGGTCCGCAGGTGAACGGCGAAGCGACCTCGGGCCGCGGCCTCGGTAGCGCTTGGTCGCAAGCGGTCTTCACGCGGTCCGTAACGAGCGGTTCTGCTGTTGTCGGCGCCGGCGCGGGTCTGCCGCGCGGCCTTAGCTCGGTGTGATGCCGAGCGCGAGCAGTGCGTTGACGGCGTCGCCTGCGCTCGCGTAGACGGTCGAGCGCACCCCGGTATCGCCAAGCGCCCCGGTCGGCGGAGAGCCGACGTCGCCCTCGTAGAAGCGGTTGTTGGGCGGATCCTCCCCGGCGATGTCGCGGATCAGCACCCGATGCTCGCACTCAACACCCAGGATCTGCGCAGCCGCCTCGGCGACAAAGACGCCGAGACTGTCGAACGTGCCGGCGGCAACCTTGATCGCGCCGAGGTAGGCACCGATGAAGACGTTCTCCAACCGCTCACCCATGGCCAGCATCGCCGGCGCGCTCTGGAACGTGCCGTCGGGAAACCCGAACGTATGGAACGGAAACGTCAGGCCAAGACCCTCCAGCGTCGCGAGATGGGAGGCCTCCTGGTTCCGCGCCGCGTCGAAGTACTCCCGGTGCGCCGAATTGAGCAGCGTGCTCTTGGCCACATCGCCGGACACTCCAAACGCCGACGTGAGGCCGAGCGCGTTCGAGTAGAACGCCACTGCGATTCGCTCGGCGCCAACCGCCGCGTTTCCAAAGGCGAGCACGTCGGCGTCGGCCGCAGCGGCCGTGGTGGTGTCACCGAACAGCCCGACGGCGGCCACACCACCGCCGAGCGCGAGGACGCGCTTGACGAAACCGCGACGTGTGGCAACGAGCTCCCCCACCGGATCGGTTGTCAATTGCTCAGTCATGAATTCTCCCCCTCTCCCGGCTCTGCCCCCAGCCGATCGGAAATCGCGGAAACCGGTTGCGAGCCGAACACGACAGCTTCGATCGAGAAGTCCGACCAGAAGTCTCCCCTCACTTCTCGAGCTCGGGTGCCGCAGCCGACCCGGCCCAGAGTCTGAGACTCCGCCAAAGAGATGTCAAGGCACAACCGGCTGGGCCTCGCGATTCTGACGCTCCGCTGGGAGCTGATCCGAGGCGAGGGAGATGTTCGACGCCCCGCGAGGTAGTTGAGCCTGGGAGTTGAAGCCGCGACCCCGGTCGTGTTATGAGACATCCCGCGAAACGGTCGGGCATGCACATGCAGATGTCCCGCTAGTCAGTCGTCCGGGGCAGGACCCCGGGAAAGGAGGCACGATGGCATATCGGATCGCGGGGACCTACGTCGCGAGCTGCAGCTGCGCGTATCTCTGTCCGTGCCCGGTCGATCAGCGGCCGAACGACCCGGACGGGGAGTGCCGCGGGTTCGCGGTCTTCGCCGTGCGAGAGGGCAACCTGGACAACACGGACCTCTCGGGCACGAGCTTCGCGTTCTACAACCTCTTCCCGTCGAACTTGTCGGCCGGGAACTGGACCGTCGGGCTCGTCGTCGACGAGCGCGCGTCGGACGAGCAGGCCGAAGCGCTCGAGCGCATCGTCTCCGGCCGCGAGGGAGGCCCGTTCGCCGATTTCGCGCCACTGTTCGGGGAGTACAAAGGGATGCAGCGGGCGCGCGT
>Ga0070707_100005179_pt1 | contig 12217 bp, 9 predicted proteins | sample KBSK5502metaG_FD_65468 | JGI IMG/M metagenome (GOLD analysis project Ga0070707, IMG submission 65468) | Corn, switchgrass and miscanthus rhizosphere microbial communities from Kellogg Biological Station, Michigan, USA - KBS K5-50-2 metaG | ecosystem: Host-associated > Plants > Roots >... | reverse complement strand
ACCCCCGCAAATCCTGGTACGACAATCTCGCAAAGGTGGCGACAAACGGCGATTACGAGGTCACCTTCCATCTGAAACGGGCTCAGGGCGCGTTTCTCGCGATGCTGGCGACAGGGTGGTCGCCGATCTATCCCTGCCATGTGCCGCCGGCGCAAATGCGCCTGCAGCCGATCGGCACCGGGCCGTTCAAGTTCATCGAGTTCAAGCCCAACGAGATCATCAAGGTCGCGCGCAACGCGGATTACTGGAAACCCGGACGACCGTATCTCGACGCAATCGAGTACCCGATCATCAAGGACGTATCGACCCGCCTGCTTGCTTTCATCGCCGGCAAGACGGACGTGTATCACGGCGTGACGATGCCGCAACTCAAGGACATCAAGAACCAGATGCCGCAAGCGGTGTGCGACCTCTATCTGTCGAACACGCCGCGCAACGTGCTCGTCAACCGGCAGGCGGCGCCTTTCGACAAACCCGAATTGCGCCGGGCGATGTCGCTGACGATCGATCGAAAAGCATTCATCGACATCCTCGCCGAGGGCCAGGGTGCCGCGGGCGGCTTGATGCAGCCGCCGCCCGACGGGCTGTGGGGCATGCCGGCCGAGCTGCTCCAGAAACTGCCGGGCTATGATCCCGACGTGGCGAAGAGCCGAGCCGAAGCCCGCAAACTGATGAAGGAGCTCGGTTACGGGCCCAACAACCGGCTCGCGATAACGGTGACGACCCGCAACCTCGCGCCGTATCGCGACCCGGCGGTGATCCTGATCGATCAGCTTCGTGAGATTTACATCGACGGTGTGCTCGACCCGATCGACACGACGCAGTGGTACCCGACGCTGCTGCGCAAGGATTACAAAGTTGCGCTCAATATCACCGAGACCGCGGTCGACGATCCCGATCCCGCATTGTACGAAAATTATGTCTGCGGAGCGCAACGCAACTACACCGGCTACTGCAATCCCGAAATCGACAACCTGATCGACCGACAATCGGCGGAGTCGGAGATCGATAGGCGCAAGCGGCTCGTGTGGGACATCGAGCGCAGACTGGCGGGGGAGGACGCCCGGCCGATCCTGTTCTACACGCGCGCGGCGAATTGCGTGCGGCCCGAAGTGCGTGGCCTGACGACGATGGCGAACAGCATCTACAACCAGTCCCGCTTCGATGAGCTGTGGCTCGGACAAGGGATCGGCAGCAGCACGCAGCGGTAATCGATCTTCCCGTCTCGTCGCGCCGTGCTAAGCTCGGCGCGGCGAGACGGAAAACCCGCGACACGCCGCAGCAGGGAGGCCGGAAAAGACGGGCGGCATAGCCCGCCGCCCGGGCCTAGGAGGCGGACATGGTGCGACGCACGCTCCGGTTCGTGGCGGCAGGATTGGCCCTCTGGGTAATCGCCATCACCGGCCCGGCAGCCGCACAAAAATCGGGCGGCATCCTGAAGCTGTGGATGCTCGACAGCCCGGCCAGCATGTCGATCCACGAGGAATCCACCGTCGTCGCCCAGCGGCCCATGATGGGCGTTTTCAACAACCTCGTGCTGTTTGACCAGCATGTGAGGCAGAACAGCCTCGACGTGATCGTGCCGGACCTCGCCAAGAGCTGGTCATGGAACGAGGACAATACCGAGCTGACCTTCCCGCTGCACGAGGGGGTCAGATGGCATGACGGCAAGCCGTTCACCGCGGCGGACGTCAAATGCACCTGGGACATGCTGGCCGGCAAAGCGAGCGAGAAATTCCGCATCAACCCGCGCAAATCCTGGTACCGCAATCTCGACGAGGTCGTGACGAACGGCGACTACGAGGTCACGTTCCGGCTGAAGCGGCCGCAGCCCTCCTTCATCGCCCTGCTCGCTTCGGGCTTTTCGCCGGTCTACCCATGTCATGTCTCGCCGAAGGACATGCGGCTGCGCCCGATTGGCACCGGCCCCTTCAAATTCGTCGAGTTCAAGCCCAACGAGGCGATCCGCCTGACGCGGAACCCGGATTACTGGAAGCCGGGGCTGCCCTATCTCGATGGCATCGAGTACACGATCGCCAAGAACCGCTCGACCGTGCTGCTCGCCTTTATCGCCGGCAAATACGACCTGACCTTTGCCGGCAGTCTGACGATCCCCCTCACCAAGGACGTCATGAGCCAGGTGCCGCAAGCGGTCTGCGAAATGAACCCCGGCAGCGTCAACGTCAACCTGATCGTCAACCGCAGCACACCGCCCTTCGACAATGCCGAGCTGCGGCGCGCGATGACGCTGGCGATCGACCGCAAATCCTTCATCGACATCCTGACCGAAGGGCAGGCCTATGTCGGCGCCGCAATGCTGCCGGCGCCGTCGGGCGTATGGAGCATGCCGCCCGAGATGGTGCAGACCCTGATCGGCTACGATCCAGACGTCGAGAAAAACCGCGCCGAAGCTCGCCGCCTGATGCAAAAGCTCGGCTATGGGCCGGGCCGACGTCTCAAGATCACGCTGACGACTCGTGACGTCCCCTCCCATCGCGACCCGGCGGTGATCCTGATGGACCAGCTGAAGGAGATCTATATCGACGCCGATCTCGAGCCGGTCGACACGACCGGGTGGTTCCCCCGGATCCAGCGCAAGGACTTCACCGTCGGCCTGAACCTGAGCGCCAGTTTCGGCGACGATCCGGACCAGACCTTCTATTTCCATTACGTGTGCGGCGGCGACGGCAACTACATGGGGTATTGCAATCCCGAGGTCGACAAGCTGGTCGACGAGCAATCGACGCAGGGTGATCGGCAGAAGCGCAAGCAGCTGGTGTGGGAAATCGAGAAGAAGCTGGCGGCAGATGACGCCAAGCCGATCTTCTACTACACGCGGGGCGGGATCTGCTGGTACCCGCACGTCAAAGGCCTGACCGTTATGGTCAACAGCATCTTCAACGGCTGGCGCATGGAAGAGGTCTGGCTCGACAAGTGACACGCCAGGAATCGGGTAACCGGAAAGACGGGCATTGCGGTCTACCATCCTCCGGTCGGGAGGGAACATGCGATACAGGACCGGGCTCGTCGGAGCCGGATTGCTCCTTCTCCTGACGCTCGGCATCGGCAATCCGACTTGCGCGCAGAAACCGGGCGGGATTTTGCCCGTGCACGCGCTCGATTCGCCGCCGAGCCTGTCGATGCACGAGGAAGTCGATGCCAACCCGGCGCGGGCTGCGATGGGGATCTTCAACAACCTCGTCATGTTCGACCAGCACACAAAGCAGAACAGCATTCAGTCTGTCGTGCCCGACCTCGCCACCGGCTGGTCATGGAGCGAGGATGGAACTCAGCTGACCTTCTCGTTGCGGCAGGACGTCAAGTGGCACGACGGCAAGCCGTTCACCGCAACGGATGTCAAATGCACTTGGGATTTGCTGACCGGCAAGTCTGCAGAGAAGCTCCGGCTCAATCCGCGCAAATCGTGGTACGGCAACCTCGCCGAAGTGACCACGAACGGCGATTACGAGGTCAGTTTCCATCTGACACGGCCCCAGCCAGCTTTTATCGCGCTGCTCGCTTCGGGATATTCGGTCGTCTATCCGTGTCACGTAAGCCCGAGCGACATGCGACGGCATCCGATCGGCACGGGCCCCTTCAAATTCGTCGAGTTCAAGCCGAACGAACACATCAAGCTGGCGAAGAACCCGGATTATTGGAAACCCGGCCGGCCCTATCTCGACGGTATTGAGTTTACGATCATCCGCGACGTATCGACCGCGAACCTCGCCTTCATTGCCGGCAAGGTCGATTGGATCGCCACGACGCTTCCGCTGCTGAAGGAGGTCAGGAGCCAAGCGCCCGATGCGGTTTGCGAGGTGACGCCGGGCGGTATCAGCCGCAACCTGATCATCAACCGCGATGCACCGCCTTTCGACAACGCCGATATGCGGCGGGCCGTGGCGCTGACCTTGGACCGCAAGTCTTTCATAGACATCATCAGCGAGGGCCGGGGGGATATCGGCGGGGTCATGCAGCCTCTGCCGGAAGGGGTTTGGGGAATGCCACCGGACGTCCTGCAGGCACTGCCCGGCTACGACCCCGACGTGCGGAAGAACCGCTCCGCGGCCCGCGAGATCATGCAGAAGCTCGGCTACGGTCCCGATAAGCGGCTGGCGCTCAAGGTATCGACGCGCAACATCCCGCCGTTTCGTGATCCGGCAGTCATCCTGACCGATCAGCTCAAGGAAGTGTTTATCGATGGTGAGCTCGAGATCGTCGAGACCGCCCTGTGGTACCCCAAGATGTATCGCAAGGACTTCAAGATCGGTCTCAATCTCACCGGCGGCGGCGTCGATGATCCTGATCAGCAATTCTACGAGAGCTATGGCTGCGGTTCGCCGCGCAACTACACCGGCTATTGCAATCCCGCGCTCGAACAGCTGTTCGATCGGCAGTCGATCGAGGCCGACCCGGCAAAGCGCAGAACGGTGGTTTGGGAGATCGAACGAAAGTTGGCCGAGGACGGCGCCCGCCCGATCATCTTTTATAATCGCTTCGCGTACTGCTGGTGGCCTCGTGTGAAGGGCTGGACGATGATGTCGAACAGCATCATCAATAATTGGCGCATGGAAGATGTCTGGCTCGACAAGTAAGGTGCTGAGAACGAGGCGACCGAAGGACGGGCATTGCGGTCCGCGATCCGCCGGTCGGGGAGGAAACACGCAATACACGCCGGGGCTCGTCGGAGCCGCGTTCCTGCTGCTGGCGATCGGAACGGTTCATCCCGCGACGGCGCAGAAATCCGGCGGAATCCTGCGTCAATACATCATCGACAGCCCGGCGAGCATGTCGATCCACGAGGAGACCACCGTCGTCGCCGAGCGGCCGATGATGGGCGTCATGAACAACCTCGTCATGTTCGACCAGCACGTGAAGCAGAACAGCCTCAGCTCGATCGTGCCGGACCTCGCCACCGACTGGTCGTGGGACGAAGACGGCACCCGGCTGACCTTTCATCTGCGGCGCGGCGTCAAATGGCATGACGGCAAGCCGTTCACCGCGGCCGATGTCAAATGCACCTGGGAGCTGGTGCAGGGCAAGGCGGCCGAGAAGCTCCGGGTGAACCCGCGCAAGGCCTGGTACAACAACCTCGCGGAAATCGTCACCAACGGCGATCACGAAGCGACCTTTGTGCTGAAGCGGCCGCAGCCGGCCTTTCTCGCGCTGCTCGCCTCGGGCATGTCGCCGGTCTACCCCTGCCATGTCTCGCCGGCGCAGATGCGCCAGCATCCGATCGGCACCGGCCCGTTCAAATTCGTCGAGTTCAAGCCGAACGAATACATCAAGGTCGCCCGCAATCCCGATTACTGGAAACCGGGGCTGCCTTATCTCGACGGCATCGAGTACACGATCTCGCGCAACCGCTCGACGGTGCTGCTCGCCTTCGTCGCCCGGAAATATGAACTGACCTTCGCCGGCAGCCTGACGATCCCGCTCGGGCACGATCTGCAGAACCAGCGGCCCGATGCGATCTGCGATCTGCCGCCCGGCAGCGTCAGCACCAATCTGATCGTCAACCGCGAGAAGCCGCCCTTCGACAATCCGGACCTGCGGCGGGCGATGGCGCTCGCGCTCGACCGTCAGGCCTTCCTCGACATCATCACCGAAGGCCAGGGCTTCAAAGCCGCGGCGATGCAGCCGCCGCCCGGCGGGCAATGGGGCATGCCGCCGGAAATGCTGGAAAAGCTGCCGGGTTACGGGCGTGACGTTGAGGCCAACCGCCAGGCGGCGCGGGCGATCATGAAAAAGCTAGGCTATGGGCCGGATAAGCATCTCGCGATCAAGGTGTCGACGCGCGATGTCCCGCCCTATCGCGATCCGGCGGTCATCCTGACCGACCAGCTGAAGCAGGTGTGGATCGACGGCGAACTCGAACCGATCGACACGGCCCAGTGGTACCCCAGGGTGCAGCGCAAGGACTACACGGTCGGGCTAAACCTGACCGGCACGTTGGTCGATGACCCCGACGCCATGCTCTACGAGAATTACGCCTGCGGCGGGGTCGGCAATTACAACGGCCACTGCAATGCCGAGATCGACAAGCTGATCGATCAGCAGTCGATCGAACCGAACCAAGACAAGCGCCGGCGCCTCGTTTGGGAGATCGAGCGCAAGCTGACCGAGGACGGCGCCCGCCCGCTGATTTTTTTCAATCGCGCGCCGACCTGCTGGGACCGGTCGGTCAAGAACCTGACGATCATGGCCAACAGCATCTACAATGGCTGGCGCATGGAGGACGTCTGGCTCGACAAGTAAGATCGGCTGGGCGCGGCCGACCGTTCTTTGCGCGCGCTTGACAAATTCTTCCTCTGCAACCCCGCCGTGCTAAGCTCGACATGGCGAGACGGGATAACCCGCGACACGCCGAACAAGGGAGGAGCGGCGGGCGAAACAGTCCCGCCGCTAGGGAGGGAGACGAACGTGCCGCAATGCATGCTCCGATTCGTGGCAGCCGGATTGGCTCTGCTCGCTATCGGTATCGCGCCACCCGCGGCCGCGCAGAAAACGGGCGGGGTCCTGCAGGTCTACACGGTCGACAGCCCGGCCAGCATGTCGATCCACGAGGAACAGACGGTTTTTGCCGAGCGCCCGATGCTCGGGGTTTTCAACAATCTGATCACCTTTGATCCGAAAATTCGGCAGAACAGCATCAATTCGATCGTGCCCGACCTTGCGACCGAATGGTCGTGGAACGAGGACGGCACCGAGCTGACCTTGAAGCTCCGGCAGGGGATCAAATGGCATGACGGCAAGCCATTCACCGCGGCCGACGTCAAATGCACCTGGGATCTTTTAACCGGTACGGCGAAGGAAAAGCTGCGGGTTAATCCGCGCAAACCCTGGTATCGCAACCTCGATCAGGTCACGCCCGAGGGCGACTACCAGATCCATTTTCGCCTGAAACAGCCGCAGCCCGCCTTTGTCATGATGCTGGCATCGGGCTTCTCGCCGGTCTACCCGTGCCACGTTCCGCCCGGCCAGATGCGCCAGCAGCCGATCGGCACGGGGCCCTTCAAATTCGTCGAGTTCAAGCCGAACCAGGATATCAAGATCACCCGCAACCCGGATTACTGGAAGAAAGATCGCCCCTATCTCGACGGCATCGAATGGACCGTGGTCAAGAACATGTCGACCGCCGTCCTCGGACTGGTCTCGGGCAAGTTCGACCTGTCGCTCGGGCTGACCATCCCGAATGTCAAGAACGTGCGTGAGCAGCTGCCGGGCGCAGAATGCGACCTGTCGCCGGGGAATGTCAGTCGCAACCTGATCGTCAACCGCACCGCGCCGCCTTTCGACAACGCCGATCTGCGGCGCGCGATGGCGCTCAGCATCGATCACCAAGCCTATATCGACATCCTGACAGAAGGGCTCGGCAAGATCGGCGGCGTCATGCTGCCGCCGCCGGAAGGCATCTGGGGCATGCCGCCAGAGGTGCTGCATAAAATGCCCGGCTATGACCCCGATGTCGGCAAGCGCCGCGACGAAGCGCGCGCGATCATGAAAAAGCTCGGCTATGGCCCGGACAAGCGTCTGGCGGTCAAGGTCTCGACGCGCGACCTGCCGTTCTTCCGCGAGCCGGCGGTCATTCTGATCGACCAGCTGAAGCAGATCTATATGGATGGCGAAATGGAGCCGATCGACACCACGAGCTGGTTCCCCAAGATCATGCGGAAGGACTACTCGGTCGGAATGAACCTGACCGGCAACAGCCTCGACGATCCGGACCAGAATTTCTTTGAGAATTTCCTGTGCGGTGCGCTGGCCAACATTGACGGCTACTGCAATCCCGAGGTCGAGAAACTGATGATCGTGCAATCAATGGAGGCGAACCAGGACAGGCGCAAGACGCTGGTGTGGGAGATCGAACGCAGGCTGGCGGAGGACGCCGCCCGGCCAATGATCTTCTATGCGCCGGCGGCGAACTGCTGGAGCCCAAAGGTCAAGGGGCTGACCATCCCGATCAACGGCATCTATAACGGCTGGCGTATGGAAGACGCTTGGCTGGACAATTAGGCAAACAGGGGCAGCGCTACTCGGTCGGCGTGCCGCCGCGTCGGCCGTAAAAGTTGTCGTAGGGCGCATAGCGGCGGACAGCGACAGTGGGATCGTCAGGAGCGGGATTGCAGCCGACGAGCAACGTGACCATGACCAGCAATACCAGGCCAAGACACTTGATCAACGCCAACTCCCAGTCGCGCAGCCCCGGCGTACTGCTCGGGTGGATGACCTCGGCGGTCGCGGCAACACCGTAGATGGCGTGGGCCCACCCGGCGCGCAACCGGTCGCGCGCCTCGTTGCCGGCATGGCCGTTCCGCGCCCGGCGGCGCTATAATGGGCGGAGAGTATCTGGCCGGTCCACAGCAGGCGAACCGGCGGGAGAAGGCGATGTCGAAACCGATCCGGCTCGGGGTCATCGTGCCGAGCGTCAACAGCGTCGTCGAGGCGTGGTACCCGAAGGCGGTGCCGGACGGGGTCAGCGTCCATTTCGCCCGCATGCTGATGCCGGCCGGCACCTCGCCCGAGCGGATTATCGAGATGGACCGCACCGACGGCAAACATGCGATCGACCAGCTGACGAGCTGCCGGCCGCACGCGATCGCCTATGGCTGCACCGCATCGAGCATCGTGCAGGGGCATCACTTCGACGCGCATCTGCGCGATGAGATCCGTCACATCGCCGGCTGTCCCGGAACCAGCGCGACCCACAGCATCTTCGAGGCGTGCGCCCGGCTCGGGATGAAGCGGGTCACCGCGATCTCGCCCTACCCGGCCGAGGTCGATGCGGCCGAGCACAAATTCTTCGCCGAGGGCGGCATCGAGACGATCGCCGGCGCGCATCTCGGCATCACCGACGGTTTCCGGCTGGCCGAGCCGGAACCGGAGGCGATCCTCGACCTCGCGCTCGGCGCCTGGGACCCGGACAGCGACGGCGTGATCATCGCCTGCCTCAATTTCCGCTCGCACCCGATCATCGACGCGCTTGAGGCGCGCATCGGCAAACCGGTCGTCACCTCGACCCAGGCGACCCTATGGCATGTCCTGCGGCTCGCCGGCGTGATGACGCCGATCGCCGGCTGTGGCCGCCTCTTGCGTGAGCATTAGGAACGGAGAACCCCCATGATCAAGGGCTTGCACCACAACGCGTATCGCTGCCGCGACTCGGAGGAGACGCGGGTGTTCTACGAGGATTTCCTCGGCTTGAAGCTGGTCAGCGCGTTTGAGATCGGCGGCGGCATAGGCCTCCACACCTTCTTCGCGATGGATGACGGCTCCTGCCTTGCCTTCTTCGAGGTGCCGGGCCGGCCGTTCGACTTCAAGCGGCAGGACGATCTCGACCTGCATATCGCGCTCGGCGTCGAGAATGATGTCTTCGATGCGATGCTGGCGAAGGGCCGGTCACAGGGAATCGAGGTGCGCGGACCGGTCGATCACGGCTTTGTCCGCTCGATCTATTTCCGCGATCCCAACGGCTATGTCGTCGAATTGACCGCCAGCACCGGCGTGCAGCAGGAAATCATGGACCCCGCCGTCTCGAAGCCGCATGCGGAGCTGGCACGCTGGCAGGCCAAGCACCACTGAACAAGTTGCCCTGACTTCACTCCGCCGATCGCCCCCACCCCAACCCTCCCCCGCAAGCGGGGGAGGGAGTCCGCAGCGCCAGCTGCGGGCGGGTGGGGGCTGACGCGGCGAGATAACCAACGGAACTTGAGGAGACATCACATGCCCGACATCCCCCGCCTCAACCCGGCGATCCGCGCCCTCGAAAGCGGCAAGCCGACGTTTGTGACCTTTTCTCCGCCCGAGATCGGCGCGGCGCAGGCGATCGCCGCCGCGTCCTATGACGGCGTCGTCTTCGAGATGGAGCACAACCCCTACGACATCCGCACCTTGCGCGACTGCATGCAATACATGCTCGACCGGGCGCAGATCGTGAAATCGGGCAGCCTGGCGCCGGCGGTCGCGCCGTTTGTCCGCATCCCGCCGAATGGCGGCGAGATGAACCAGTTCATCGCCAAGCAGGTGCTCGACATCGGGGTCTACGGCATCGTCTGGCCGCATGTCTCGACCGTCGAGGAAGCGCGCAATGCGGTGCAGGCCTGCCGCTACCCGCGGCCGCGCGAGGCGAAATACTACGAGCCCGCCGGACAGCGCGGCGACGCGCCGCGGACCGCGGCGCGCTATTGGGGCCTCGACCAGCAGACGTATTACAAGCGCGCCGACACCTGGCCGCTCAATCCCGAGGGCGAGGTCCTCGTCGTCATCATGTGCGAGGAGAAACGGGCAATCCGCAACCTGCCGCAGATGCTGAAAGAGGTGCCGGGGATCGGCGTCGTGCTGATCGGCGAGGGCGACCTGTCGCAGGATATGGGCTATCCGCGGCAATACGAGCACCCCGAGGTCGCCGCGGCAATCGACGAGGCGCTGGCGATCTGCAAGGAGGCGGGGGTCCCGTGCGGCCATCCGCATGTCGACTCGAGCAATGTCGAGCAGCTGGTCGAGAAGGGCTTCCGCTGGCTGATGCCGGCGCCGAGCCAATCCTTCGCCGCGCTCGAAAAGGGCCTCAAGGCCGCGGGACGCAAGTAGGCACGGTCAACCCGATGACGACGCAGCCGAGCCCCCCGCCAGCACCACCGATCGGCGCTGTCGCGGTGGTGCTGCTTGCCTGTCCGCTCTACAGCGTGATGCTGGCGGCGATTTTCGCAATGCCGGGAGGCGACCCCGGCAGCTATGGCGCTGAAGGCAGTCTCGCCGCCACGCTCTCGGCCCTGTTTGCGCTGATTTTCGGCGGCCTTCTGTGGATTGCGCTGGCTGGGTTGCTGACGATCGGCGCGCTCTACGGCGACATGCCGCACTGGGCAAAGATCGCCGCGGCCGTGCTGTATCCGCTCTCCGGCATCGCCGCTCTGGCTGCCGGCGGCCTGAGCTACAGCTACCCCGGCGGCTGGCTGGTGCTGGTGGTGGCGCTCTTGCCTCCGCTGATTGCGCTGTACGCGATATGGGCCCGCCTGCCTGCCCTGCACACGACTTTTAGGCCGAACGTCACCAGCGCCGTGCTGCTCGGTGCGATCGGCGTTGTGATATTGGCGACGCTGCCCTTGGCTTACGTCGATGAGCTGCTGTTCCCGGGCCGTCTTGCGCGGCAGGAGGCAGAAGCTCAAGCGCTGATCGCCGGACGCGAGGCGGAATGGGCCAGGCACCGGCAGGAGGAAGAAGAGAGATTCCGGCAACTGACGCCTGATTCGCCGCTGCGGGATTACCTGGACCCGGCAGGCATGCCGGCCGGCGACGCCGGATATCGCCGGGCGTTGGAGGGCGCGCGGCATGTGAAGCAGCGCCAAATCGAGGCCGTCGCGCTGGTCGAGGAGGGGAAAATCCGCTGGCTGAAAGATCTGGCCGAGCTCGACCTGCAGGCGACACCGGCCCTGTGCGCCGCGTTCGACGCGGCATTGCGAAAGGATGCAACGCAAGAGGGCCCCAACTGGAACATCGGCGAGGAGCTCGAGGAGCAACTGCCGAACATGAAATGGCTGGTCGCCGAGCACTGCAAACTCGATGCCGGCGTCAGCGCCGTCGAGACCAGGGTGCGGCTGATTGCCGGCGCAATGGGCGAGCAGGATGGCGGGCGGCCGCGCTGGATGGACTTCCTCGGCGCGCTGGCGCAGCTGCACCAGCCGCGTTGATCTGGGGGCAAGAAGCTCGCTGGCGTCGGCGCTCTTGCCAGTTTTTCGCGGACGCGATGTAGTGGGCCGCCTAACCCCAACCCGCCAAATGCAATCCGGAGGATGCCGATGAACCAGGACGCCAAGAAAACTGCGCTGCGCATGATCCCCTACGGCATCTATGTGCTGACCGCCGATGACGGGAAAGGCAATGTCGCCGGCGCGACGGTCAATTGGGTGACCCAGACCGCCTTCAACCCGCCGCTCGTCGTCGCCGGGGTCAAGACCGACAGCGGCGCCTATTCGATCATCAAGAACACCAAGACCTTCACCCTCAACATGCTCGGCAAGGAGCACAAGGGCCTCGCCTTCACCTTCTTCAAGCCGGCGCAGCTGGCCGACGGCAAGCTGAGCGGCCAGGCGATCCACAAGGGCGCAAATGGTGCGCCCATCCTCGATGCGGCGCTGGCCGCGGTCGAGTGCAAGGTCACCAGCATCGTCGAGCAGGGCGACCATCACATCGTCGTCGGCGAAGTCACCGAGGCGCATCTGCC
>Ga0070707_100005177_pt1 | contig 12217 bp, 9 predicted proteins | sample KBSK5502metaG_FD_65468 | JGI IMG/M metagenome (GOLD analysis project Ga0070707, IMG submission 65468) | Corn, switchgrass and miscanthus rhizosphere microbial communities from Kellogg Biological Station, Michigan, USA - KBS K5-50-2 metaG | ecosystem: Host-associated > Plants > Roots >... | reverse complement strand
GTCACAGGGCTGCGAGGAGCTTGTCTATTTCCTCCTCGGTATTGTAGTAATGGGGAGACACGCGTATAGCTTTGACTCTACTCGCGACAGTGATGTTCAGTGACTTTAGCTTGTTGAACGTGGCTTGTGGATCTTGCTCTTCGAAGACTACTATTCCGCTGCGACGATCAGACTGTAGCGGCGTTAGAATCTTCCGGCCTCTCTTCTTCAAACCATCGATTAGACGGTCTGTTATCTTGAGGATCCGATGGTATCTCTCTTGCTGATCATGCTTCAAAGCATACTCAAGAGCAGCTTTAGCGCCGACGATCGAGACTACTCCCCAGCTTCCTCCCTCAAAACGAGTGGCGTCCAACGCCGGTTCTGCGTCGTCGATGTTGAAGGGCTTGCCGAACAGATCTTCCTGTTTGGTCATTCTTCTGACGACAGAATCCTCGACGCCGTGCCATCCGATGTAGTTGGGGTCCAGCTCCCTCAGCCTGTCACTATGTGTGTACATGTAGGCTGCGCCGTGGGGTCCCTGCATCCACTTGTACATCCCGCAAGCCAACGCGTCGACCCCGTCCTGTTTGGCGTTGATCGGGAAGACGCCTAGTCCGTGGAAGGAATCTGCTATGACGAACGCGTTGTGCTCATGAGCGATCTTTGCGATCTCACGGATCTTTTCTCTGCAACCGTTCGTCCAAGACACATAGTCGACTGAGACGATAGAAGTGTCGTCATCAATCGCCTTCTCCCAATCATCCAATGGAACGACACCATTCTGGTCTCTTCTGAGTAACCGAACATCGTTTGCGCGTCCGTGTTTCTTCTGGAGATGCCAGAGGTAGATGTTCGTGGGAAAGTTCAGTTCGCTGATTACAATGTTCCCGTTCGGTTTGTACTTGATACTACTCGCCAACGCGGTGAGAGCTGAGCTGACGTTGGGGACACTAGCAATCTCTTCTAGGTCTGCTCCGATCATTTTCCCAAAGAGCCGGCGAGATTCAATAATCATAGGCAGCCATTCCTCCCAGTTCTCGCCATAGTCACGCCAGTCCGCTAGGTATTCGTGGATCGCGTTGAGAACGTTGATAGACGGGGGACCAGTTCCGGCGTTGTCGAAATAGGCTCGTCGAGAGGTTACAGGGATTTCCTTTCTGACAACGTCAATATTCAAGGAGGTAATTCCTCGCGATTGTCAGGTTTTTTCTGGCTCGGAGTATAAAGGCAGTACTAGGGGGAGTGGAAGGCTGCGGCGCCAGCTTCTGAGATGCAGTTCTTGCACCAGAACTGGTTTTTCTCGGGACTATACTGTGCGTAGGAGTCGGTAACAACGTTTCCGCATCGGCTGCATCGAAGGATCATAACCCGCCGCATCTTATGATGGGGAAGTTCTTTCTTGTGGATTGAGATATCGGTGTCTCCGGGTTCTATGATTATGTTGCAGGTCTCGCAGTAGTAGACCGTGTTTAGCACTGCCTTGTCTCGTAGCTCGAGCCAGTCGTCAACCATGCTAGAAGAGGGAGGTCCCTCTTGAAATAGTCTGTATTTTTGGGCCGTGGAGAGATATCTGAACGGATAACTTGGAGGTCGCTCTTCTGTACGGCGAGTATGAACTGTTAACGCGTATTCGCGAATGAGATGGGTTCTCGGATAGGCTTATTTGCGCAACGACGGAAGCTGTCATTAGCAATCCAAGGGTCGCCCCCGTTTGAAGGAACTATTTTACATTCTCGCCGTGCCGATGACGAGCATTGTAGGAATTGCCGCTTTCTCGACCTGGTGGTCCGCTTTACTCTACGTCTCGGGAATCGCAGTCTTTGCAATTTACGCAGTCAGACGTCACGAGAAACATCATCGCTCCCAGGTCTTCGATGATAGGCTGTCCGATGAGCGGATTCAAAAAGCTCGTGACTGGCTTCTGGAAGAATAACCTGTTCTGGGCTAACGTCCTCTCACAATTACCTACACTGATCTTCTGCGTTATTCGTCATTAGCCTCGTCGGGGTTTCATGAGAATGGAGGGAGAGCTATTCCTTAGATCTTGCCCTTTCTCAGGAAGAGAAGCAATCCGAGACCGAGAATTGCTGCGAATACCGGGACGAACCAGATTCTGAAAAAAAATAGGCCAAAGTAGAACCCTAGAGTCGCTACGAAGGCGAGGACCAAAGCTGCCATTTTCCTGAAGCCGATGTCCCAGTTCTGGAAGTTTCTAGCGTAACCAGCTTTCGTGATTATGACCCCCATGAGAGCGATGGAGCCGCCGAAGGCTGCCCAGAATACTAGGCCCCCAAAAACCACGCCGATGATTACCAGGTAGATTGGATAGGAGAGAGCAAGCGCATAGAGTACGTGTTTCCCTACGGACCTGAATGGTCGTAAGGTTCGTTCGAGGAAGCTGGCCTTTCGCCCCGGCTGGAAGGTTGTCGGATCGAACTCCCAAGACCGATGTTTTTTCCGTGATTCAGGCAAAGACCAGTATCATACTTTAGGCTCTCGGAGCTAGTTCAGCCTATCGTTCCTAGCCTGCCCTTGTTCTTAAGGCACTTTCAAAAAGCCCAGCTTACCACAATATCTGATTCACGGGCGCAAATCTGGTTGCAACCCCTGCACCAAGATAATTACACCCGGATGGTTCATGTTCTGATTGAGGCCTTAGGTGAATAGTCGATGTTTGCTGATCGAGGTCGGGATTTCCCTTTGTTCCTTTTTCTGACGAATAGGATACCAATTGCAACGGTTCCTACTAGGAGCCCTGCGAGAGTGAATGAAAAAGGGGGGGTCAGTCCGAATAGGATTAGAGAGCTGGATTGGCTGAACTCTGCAACATAAGCGTCACTACCACCGTCAACCCTAATGCTCCCACCTATGAAAAAATCGTCTGGTCCTGCGGCAATCGGGACTACATTCACAGTCCGGGCGCTTCCAAACGCCGACGTCGGAACAGACCAAAGGAGATTGCCGCCGTTGTCATATCTCATGACAAATTGGTGCCCAGCTCCCGTCGTCACGGAGAGATACGCGCCGGAGAGGCTTGCCGACATAGCTACTCCAAGTATAGTAGAATGATCAGGAGAACTTGTCTGAACAGTCCACAGCCTGTTTCCATTCGAGTCAAACCTAACAAGGAAAGCGTTTATCGCGGTTGGTGAAAAGTAGGTGTAACCGGCCACGTATATTCCCGTGGAGTCACCTGCGATCCAATCCGATTCGCAAGTACAATGGAGATCTGGAGGATTATTGAGCTGGCGGGTCCAAAGAAGAGTACTGTTGGATGCGTACTTAGAAACCGTCGCGTTGGTACTGGCAAAAGAGAGTGTGTCTGAGCTTGTAGCATACACTGCTCCTGGCGCAACGAAAAGGCCGACCGATCGTCCTTGATAAATGCCCAATGAAATCGTCCATAGAATACCGCCCTTGAAATCATACTCACGCATGAAGAACGGCGCCATACCATTCATGTTCGTGGAGCCGACAGCCCCGGCGTAGACTCCGTCTAACCCAACTGAAACTGACAGGGTTTCGCTATCTAGCCCGCCCAAAGTATTGGTCCAAACTTGGCTCCCTCCAAAGTCATACTTCCGCACAAACGCACTGCCGTTTAGGAATCCGGCAATATACACGCCATCTGCCCCAGTAGCAATACTCCTAATCTCCGAGGAGAATATTCCTCGTTCAAGCTGCTGAATCCAGATTAGATGTCCTGAGAGGTCGTAGCTCGCCACGAAGACGTTCGGTTCAACGTCTTGGTGTGCGCTGCTGTCGTTTAGGTATCCAGCCACGTAGACTCGGTTTGTACCAGTGGTTGTAGCAGTTACGCCATTTCCTGCATTGGGCGTTCCGAACTGAGTCGCCCACATAACCGGTGGCTCCCATCGGGCTAGGCCAAGACCGCTAAAGGTCACGATTAACCCAAAGACCAACAAAGGGGTCAATCCAACAGCAAGAATGAGGAGAAAGGGTCCTCTCATTGGAAATGTGTAGATGTCTGGTACAACATATTGATTTGGCTTCTTAGGAAATTGGTTTGAAGGACATTCTCATGGCGACCAGGGCCATAGTCAAATTGAGCTGTCAAATTAACAGGGCCAAATCGTCGCTTGCGTGGCTTCTCTCATCTTATTCATTTCGATCTAAGCCATAACATTTCCTGACAAACTCTTTCGCTCCGTCGGCGAGGTGATTCCCATAGTTCTATGAGCAGAATCCTTAGCCGGCTAGCCGCTAAACGCTGGTCTCCGTAGAAGACATTGGATGGCATAAATGTTAAATTGACTCAATCGTTCGAAATAGATTTCTAGCATGCGGTCTTCGAGAGTGGTAAAACCTCACTTGAAGGGAATGCTGATCATGTTCGCAATTTCATTAACTCTCCCCAGTTTGCCTGTGCCTTTCGTTGCATACTTCCACTTGCCCTCTCTTCTCTTGGCACGGGCAAACACCGCTCCTAGCGAAGGCTGGTATCCTGCTGGACCCGCCATGGACGTTGTTCAAGCGCTAAGTTGATGAAACTGCAGAGTAGGTAAGCCATCGGATCGTTCTTGGCATTCGGTTAAGAGTTGTAGCAAAGTTCACAATGTGCTCAAACGCTATGAGGCAGTAGGAGGAAGAGGTCTTGGGTCTACCTGAGAAGATTAAGCAGATCGAGGAGGAGATGAGCAAGACCCAGATCAATAAACATACAGAGCACCATATCGGTCTCCTCAAAGCAAAGCTCGCTCGACTGAGAGGAGAGCTTGAAGCATCCACTTCCAAGGGAGGAGGTCCGACTTTTGAGATTCGAAAGGGCGGGGATGCGACGGTGGTCCTAATCGGACTTCCCAGCGTCGGCAAATCTACCATCCTGAACAGGTTGACGAATGCAAAATCGAAGGTGGCGGCCTACGCTTTCACAACCCTGACAGTGGTCCCCGGGATCCTCCGCTTCAATGGGGCAGATATTCAGATTCTCGACCTTCCAGGAATCATCAGTGGTGCGTCCTCGGGTAAGGGCAGAGGGAAGAGGGTCCTATCTGTTGCTAGGAACGCAGATCTTGTCCTTCTTGTCTTGGACGTTTTCCAGCCTGGCCAGATACAATTGCTGAAGCAGGAGCTTCACGCTATGGGCATTCGAATTGACCAGAAGCCTCCGGACGTGACAATTACGCGTGCTAGCAAAGGAGGATTGGCCCTGACCACTAGCACTAAACTCACCAAATTATCGCAGGCAACGATCAAAGGAATAGTCGAAGCGTATGGGGTAAGCAATGGAAGCATTCTCATCCGAGAAGACATTGACGATGATCAGCTCATCGACGTGCTGACAGGCAATCGACGATATGTTCCATCTCTCGCAGTCCTCAATAAAGTGGACCTTGTGAACCGGCAGTATCTGAATGCAGTGACGAAACAGGTTGGACGAGACTTCGTCCCGGTGTCTGCTGAGAATGGACTGAACATGGACCTTCTCACCGAGCGAATATGGGAGACGCTCAACTTCATCAGAATCTACTTGAAGAGACCTGACGGCGAACCCGATTTTGAGAAGCCCCTTATTCTTCCCGCAGGCTCAACTCTGAGAGATGTTTGCAAGAAGATTCATCCGAGATTCAGCGAGGGAGCAAAATATGCTCTGGTCTCCGGTCCCAGCGTAAAATATTCTGGACAGAGAGTTGGACTAGACCACATACCAATCGACAAAGACATCGTAACCATAATGAGATAACTGAAGAGAAATAGTGGAACCACCCAATTCCGACACATTGGAGTTTGGAAGCTGTTCTACGCGTGTTCGCGTCCGAGTTGGAATTCGTCATGGATGACCCTGACTGCTTCAGGGCCCTGATCTTCAGACACTACGAACGAGACGTTGTATTCCGAGGAGCCTTGAGCGACGATGCGCACATTGATCTTCTTTCGGGCGACAGCGCTGAAGATTCTGGCTGCTACTCCCGGCGTTCCTTTCATTCCTGATCCTACTACAGCTATGATGCAGGCGTCTTTCTCAGCGATCACCTTGTCCACGAAGCCTTGTCCGAGTAGTGCGAGTTGGAGAGCTCTAACCGCGCTGTCCACCTCCTTCCGGGCCACGACGCATGAGATGGTGGCTTCTGATGATCCTTGCGAGATCATCATTACGTTGACGTTGCTAGAGCCTAACGCCAAGAAGATTTTTGCCGCTGCGCCGGGCGAACCAATCATGCCTGTCCCGCTGACTGTGACGATTCCTACGCTTCTGATGATTGAGACAGCTTTCACCACTCTACCTGAGTTATCCTCTTCTCTTGAAGAGACCAGAGTTCCTTCAAGAGTTGGCTTGGAAGAGTTTCTGATGCGGACCGGGATCTTTCTCTGGGCGGCAGGCTGCATTGCTCTGGGGTGCATCATCTTCGCTCCGAAATATGACAGCTCTAGCGCTTCTCCGAAGGAGACTGTGGGAAGGACCCTTGCATCCTTGACGATTCTGGGATCAGCGGTCATCAACCCGTCAACGTCCGTCCATATCCAAATCTCGTCCCTGTTGAGAGCCGCTCCTAGAAGACTGGCGGTATAGTCGGACCCTCCTCTTCCAAGTGTTGTGATGGTCCCATCTACTGTCGCGGCGATGAACCCCGTTACTACCGGGATCTGATTCTTGGCCAGCATCGGGTCGAGCCGTCGTCGTATCTCATGGTAGCTGAGTTCTGTTAGCGGCTTCGCTTCTCCAAATTTGTCATCTGAGGCTATTCCCGCCTCTCCTCCAGTGAGGGCTTGAGCTTTGAATCCGAGGTTGCGAATTGCCGCCGCCAAGATCGGTGCAGAGAGACGCTCGCCAAAAGAGAGGAGATAGTCTCTGCTTCTAGGAGTCAGTTCTCGGAGATGCGATATTCCGTCGACAGTTTTTTCCAAGTCCGTGTTCAACTGGTTGATTCGATCGAGAAGCTCCCTCGACGTTTTCCGGGAGGAAATTGACCTGGCGGTCTTAACATGGAGTCTCTGAGTGACTCCTAGAATTTGTCTTACTCGGGCATTCTCCTTCTTTTGAGCCAGTTCGCCGATCTCCAACAACCTGTCGGTTGTGTCGTTCATTGCAGATGCGACGACGACTATCTTGTTTTCAGGCGAGAACCGCTGGACTATTCTGGCCGCGTTTCTGATGCTTGTAGCGTTGGCTAGTGAAGAGCCGCCAAATTTCATTATAAGCTTCAGTCTTGGTCCCTAGGTCGAATATTCGGTTCGAATGTCAACAAGGTCACGGATAATGGCGCTGGCCGTTGCTTCTCCCCCTGCTCCACGACCTATGAGGGTCACGTCACCTGTATGTTCGGTCGAGAAAGATAGTGCGTTAAGATTGCCCGGGACACACACCGGATCGTCTGCGGGGACTTCTTCAGGTCTCACTGTAGCTTCTGAATCTGCTAGCCGTCCGATGAGTTTGATTCTCGATCCCGATTTGCTCGCCTTTAGAATCTTTTCCGGGAGAATGTCTCGGATGCCGGTTACGTTCAATTGGTTGATACTGATTCGACGTTTGAGAATCCAGTTCGCGATGATGACTATCTTTGCAGCGGTGTCTAGTCCTTCAATGTCGTTTTCGGCGTTCTTTTCCGCATAACCTTTCTCCTGCGCTTCAGCTAGCGCCCTTTGAAAGCTGAGCGAAGCCTCTTCCATTCGAGTCAGAATGTAGTTGGTTGTTCCGTTGAGGATGCCATGTATTCCCCGTATCTTCTCGCCTGGGAGGCATTTCGATGCGAAGGTGAGGAATGGAGTCCCGGCTCCTACCGTCGCGCTGAAGCGCAACTGCACTCTCCTGTGAGATGCCAATTCCAGAAGCGCGGGCATTGCAAGCGCTAGCGGCCCCTTGTTGGAGGTGACCACGTGTCTTCTCGCAGACAATGATTTCTTAATATTCGTAAGGCCAGGTTCGCCGTTCTCAAAATTTGATGGAGTAGTCTCTATCACCGCCTCGGCTTCTGCGGAAGATATGATTTGCTGGATGCTGGTTTTGCTCTCGACTCTTGCTGGATACTTCTGGACTGTTCCATACTTTTCTTTCACTTTCAAAGCTCTGTCAAGGTTCAGGCCATTATCGTCTCTGCATGATCCTCGGCTATCCACTATCGCCGTGATTTGAGGTTCGAACCCGTGGTTCTTGACGAGCCGGTCCCTGTCTTCGATCAGAATTCGAGCGAGCGACTGGCCTACGGTGCCAAAGCCGATGAGGACGATTCTCAAAGGGTTCTCTCTAATCGTTCGATCCAGTCGGGCTGAGTAATCTTGAGAGTGTAACCTACATGCTTGGGAAGATAGTCAACAACTGATGGGTCCTTCAGGCCATGACCAGTTGTAACACACACTACAAGATCAGATCGATCGATTTTGGCTGCCTCTCGGCTTTTTCTGAGGCCTGCGATGGATGCTGCGCTAGCCGGTTCAACAAATATTCCCTCTTTCGAGGCTAGGTCTCTCTGGGCTTCCAGAATCTCCTTGTCGGAGACTGTTTCGGCAGTTCCATGGGATTCGTCGATTGCACGGAGTACCTTCGTCCAATTGACCGGAGATCCAATTCTGATGGCTGAGGCAATTGTTCGGGGATTAGTCACCGGTTCAATCCTGTCCCATTTTCGCTTGACTGCCTTTGCGATGGGTGCTGCTCCCACTGCTTGGACCCCGATCATCCTTGGTGTTGTTTTGGTAATTCCGAGTGTCTGAAATTCGCCGAAGCCTTTCCAGATCGAGCTGATGTTCCCGCCGTTGCCTACAGGAAGCACAAGTGCGTCTGGCACCTCTCCATCCAGCTGATCACACACCTCATAGGCAAGCGTCTTCTGGCCCTCAAGCCGGAACGGATTGAGGGAATTCATCAAGTAGAATCCCTTCCGACGTTCCGATAGTGTAACGACAGCTCTCATCGCCTCGTCGAAGTCGCCCCTAACTTGGAAAATCCGTGCGCCGTGAATCATTACTTGGAGCATCTTGCCTGCAGCGACTTTTCCTACTGGGACAATGACTACACACTTCAGTCCGGCACCGGCCGAGTAGGCGGCGAGAGACGCCGCGGTATTGCCAGTGGACGCGCAGACAACCTTCCTTTTTCCCAACTCCCGAGCTTTAGACAGGGCTACAGTCATGCCCCGATCTTTGAATGACCCGGTCGGGTTTTCTCCCTCATTCTTCACATAGAATCTCTTCAGACCAAGTTCACGGCCGAGACGCGGGCAGTGATGAAGCCCAGTCCCTCCCTCTGCTAGGGTTGTGATGAACCGGTCGTTATCGACAGGAAGGAGTTCGCGATATCTCCAGACCGAGAGGCCCCTCTTTGTCCAAGGAACTTTTCGACGGGAGATCCGGAAAGTCACCTCTAGAAGGCCGCCGCACTTTTCACATCGATAATTCGCTGTCTGGGCTGGATACTGAGCGTGGCAGTCGAAGCATTGTAGGCGATAAGGCCAGGGCATCCTAAGATTCCTTGACTATGGTCGCTCCGAGGGCCGGCCGCGCGATAAATGAGGTTGAACGTACGTTATTCCGTGCAAACGCCTTTACCATTGCTTGGGCAACTGATCGGGGTGCTTGATTATTTCCATCGACTAGGGCGACCAGGCTAGGTCCTGCCCCGCTAATGGACACGCCTGCCGCTCCCGCTTCTAACCCCATACGTTTTACATCCTGGTAGCCCGGAATGAGGTGTTGTCTGAAGGGCTCCGCAATCTCGTCATTCATTCCAGTTCCAATCATTCGAATGTCGCCTTGAGCAAAGGCCGCCGCCATTGCGGAGGCTCTGCCCACGTTTAGAACTGCATTCTGGACACTGATCTTTTCCGGTATGATCTTTCGCGCTTTTCTCGTCTTTTCGGATTGAGCTGGAAGTTGGGGAGTTGCAACAGCCACGGCTAGACCGGCCGGCGGCTTGAGGCTAATTGTTCTGATCGGATCGTCGTATACGATCGCGAACCCTCCCAGGAATGAAGCAGCGACATTGTCCGCGTGAGCGGTTCCTGCAACTGCCTGTTCGCCCAAACTTGCAATTCGTACAAGTTCATCGTTTGACAAGTGAAGGTCGAGGAGAACGTCCAGCACCTTAGTGCATGCTGCGGCAGTTGCGCCACTGCTTCCGAGTCCCAACCCTTGGGGTACATGCTTTTCGACGATTATCTCCAGGCCTTTCTTCAAATTCGCCTTCTCGGCCAGTTCTAGGGCTGGGGGCCCTGCAGAGTTTCTCCCCACTTCCACGGGTATGTTGTGACCTTCGCGGCCTCGCACGATTATTCTGATCTTCTTCCCCGGGGTAATCCGGGCGCTTACAGTGTCGGAGTATCTGTTCAATGCTAAGCCGAACACGTCGAACCCTGCTCCAAGGTTCGCGGTGGAACAGAAAGCCCTGCCAACCACTTGGGTTCGAATGGCCCTCATTGCCCGATCGAGGCTAATCGCGAAGTTCGCGGCGGATAAAAGAGGACTCGTACCCCTTTATCGAGCCGGTGCAACGCCGCGAAACATGCTTGCTCACATTCAAGCATTATAAGGGAAAGCAATTTCGTGACACTTAATATCAGAATTCTCGGGTTCTGTTATTCACCGCAGGTCACTTTTCCCGAGTCGAAAACAGAATCCCATTCAATTCTAGAACATCTTGAAGTCGAGCTGCGGCATGTCGGCGCGAATCATGCTGCCGCTACTGCCATCAATGATCGCGTTGTAGATCTTCCCTTTGTACTCGTATTGGACGAACCAGAGCGGTGCGTGTAGATAGGTAGGCTTGTCAGCATTGAAGCTCGTGTCGAACTGGGTTACTTGATCTACTTCCTGTTTCAGGAGGAATCGCTGGTTCTCTTCAACTTCATCCTTCGCTCGTATCACTGCCTCTTCGCTGTCTATTTCGCTGTTCAGAAATTTGGCTTGAGATTCTATTTTGGTAAAGTCGAAGGGTATCTTTCCTTCGGCTGGGACCTTGTAGTCTCGGGTTGGAAATTCAGCCGCCTTTCTTCCTAGCACAAGCCAGTCGTAGTCGTTCTGAATTGTCCCCTTTCTCGGTGTCGGGGGTGAGATTCTTTCTAGCACTCCTTCGTATGTGCTGGTAGCGATTAGGGGGACAAGCCAGAAGGGGAGGTATCTCAGCTCTAGCACCGTGATTTTGCTTTTTTTGGCGAGGTCCCCCGGCTTCATGAACCCTGACCTCATCCAGTCTTGCAGACCCTGGGTAATTCTCGTCTTGTCTAGTTCGTTTACTATGAGACTGTGTTCAAGCTGGAATGGAGCGTTGGCGCCCACCACTGAGGTATATCCGCAGTATCTGCAGGTAGCTACAAGCTCTCCGGGCGAGAGGTTGAGTGGGGCTCCGCAGTTCGGACATTTGATCTCTGAAACGATCTGGGACATGGCTACTTTTCCTTTCGTTCTGGGATAGAATTAAAGAAGGACCGGATTAAGTTCTCTAGGATCGGGAATGAATCGTGACGAGTGGACTGGGCGCGTTGAAGCGGACGATGGGCTTCACGATCATACTAGTCTTCGCGATCTTTCTCGGACTTCTAACAATTATTTCCGTCTTCTTCCTTGATCCCACTGCAGGCCTCATCTTCGGCCTTGTAGGAGCCTTCTTCATAGTCCTACTACAGTATCTGATAGGTCCCGTAATCGTTAGGGCTACCAGTCGGCTTCACTACCTATCTCCAGGAGAGAATCGATGGCTGGAAGCCAAGGTCTCACAGATGGCCTCAACCTCAGGCATCCCAATGCCGCGATTGGCCATCTCGCCGGACCCCACACCGAACGCGTTCGTGTTCGGTCGGACCCAGAAAAGCGCCACATTAGCCGTTCATCAAGGACTCCTCCAACGGTTGAACGGAGACGAGATCGAGGGAGTCATCGCGCACGAACTCGGCCACGTAAAACATCGCGACTTTATCGTCGTCACCATGATCTCTGCCATACCCCTAGTCGCATACCTTATCGCTCGCTCCGTCCTCTGGGGGGGCTACGTTAGCGGCATAGGTGGCCGTGGATCCAACCGGAATAACAGTGCCGGAGCACTGATAGTCATCGCCATCGTGGCGTACGTCGTCTACATCCTAACAACATTGCTCGCCCTGAGACTCACACGGCTCAGAGAAAGCTACGCCGACGCATACTCCGCCTACCTGACCAAACAACCTAGAGAACTTGAGAGCGCTCTGGTTAAGATCGCCTATGGCTTGTCTCTCGCTCCAGGCGAGCCCCACGGTGCCCGCGCCTTCTTCATCGAAGACCCAGCGCAAGCAAAACAGGACGTGGCACA
>Ga0070707_100005175_pt1 | contig 12219 bp, 7 predicted proteins | sample KBSK5502metaG_FD_65468 | JGI IMG/M metagenome (GOLD analysis project Ga0070707, IMG submission 65468) | Corn, switchgrass and miscanthus rhizosphere microbial communities from Kellogg Biological Station, Michigan, USA - KBS K5-50-2 metaG | ecosystem: Host-associated > Plants > Roots >... | reverse complement strand
ACACCAAGCGGCATGGAAAGGCTCTTGCGCAAAATCTTTATTGAAGACTGGAGCTTGAAACTTCTTGCCCTCACAATAACCCTGGCCCTTTGGTTGGCCGTGACGGGCCAGAACAAGCCCGTAACTATTCATGCGTATGTGCAGCTCAATTTCATTAGGCCCGGCTCTTTGGAGATTAGTAACGACCCTCCCAGAAGCGTTGACGTATTGCTGCGAGGAAGCAGGCATAAGTTGGACCGTTTGAGTCTGCTCGATCTGGTGGCGACGGTTGACATCAGCGATCAGCAAGCGGGCGAGCGCGTGTTGAGACTTTCCGACCGCGCGCAAATGGATCTACCCGATGGAGTGAAGATTGATTCTTTTCGCCCAAGCGCAATTCCCATTCGACTCGAGCCAGTGTTGGCGAGACAGGTGGCCATCGAGCCCAGGCTTGAGGGCAAAACTGCTGATGGTTATGAGGTCTATGCTTTCCGTCCCCACAGGGATAGTGTGACGGTTCACGGTCCAGCGAGCAACGTAAACGCTTTGCAAAAAGCTCCTACTGAAACAATCTCAGTAGCGGGCCGTAAAGAGAGTTTTACAGCGCAGAACATCGCCATTGATATCTCAGATCCCAAGGTTGACGTCGAGGATCCGATTATTAGCGTCGATGTAGAAATCGGAGAACGACGCACGGAAAAAACTTTTACCGGAGTTTCAGTAAGTGGGCCACAAGGCTTCACAGTTCAGCCACGCACAGCAACTGTAACGATTCTTGGTCCTGCGACTCTGGTCGAAGGCATACCGCAGGGGGACATTAAGATTATTCTGGATACAAAGGGAGAGATGCTTCAGCCACGACTCGATCTGCCCACCGAGTTTCAGGGAAAGATCGTCCTAAAGTCAGTAACCCCTGCTCAGTTCTCACGAGTTAAGAAGCCTGGCAGTTAAATGCGTCAAAGCCACACCCTCTCGATGAAATCTCTCTTTGGCACTGATGGTATCCGGGGCGAAGCCGGGCGCTTCCCACTCGATCCTCCAACAGTGAGCACTATCGGTTCTTCGCTCGCACGCTATCTGGCAAACGCTGCCGGGAGGCGACCAACTCTTATTGTCGGGAGAGATACACGTGAGTCGGGGCAATGGATTGAAAATGCACTGATTGACGGAGCAAACGCAGCAGGCGCAGAGTGTCGATCGGCAGGAGTGATTACCACGCCGGGAGTCGCTTTTCTGACCCGCAGCTTACCTGCCGACGCCGGCATCGTAATCAGTGCATCTCACAATCCTTATCATGACAATGGGATAAAGATATTCTCCCCTTCTGGGCGCAAACTGAATGACTCCATAGAGCGACTGATCGAAGGAGATATTTTCAATTCGGAAAAACAGAATCGAGCGACGAACCCAGGCAAACTATTGTCTTCAACTCGAGAAGGGGAAGAGAGTTTGCAGAGACGCTACCTGACTTTCTTGAGCGACGACATTGGGAATGGGTTGTCGTTAAGCGACTTGACGATCGTGGTCGACTGTGCCAATGGCGCCAGTTCAGCTCTGGCTCCGGCCTTGTTTGCGCATCTGGGAGCCCGAATTATTGCGATTAACGATCAGCCGAATGGTCGAAACATCAATCAGGATTGTGGCTCGTTGCACCTAGAAGCCCTGCAACAAAGAGTTGTTGCTGAAAAGGCCAACCTCGGCGTGGCTTTCGATGGAGACGCTGACCGGGCTTTGTTTGTCGATAGCAACGGCAAGTACGTCGATGGCGACGCTACGCTTTGGGTTCTGGCCAATCATCTTCAGATGAAGTCCCAGTTACGACACAATCTTGTTGTGGCCACGGTGATGAGCAACATCGGTCTTGAAATCGCACTCCGGTCCCGTGCGGTGCGCCTGGTACGCACAGACGTTGGCGACAAGTACGTGTTGGAGGAACTGTTGAGAGTTGGGGCAAGTCTTGGTGGAGAGCAGTCTGGGCATATCATTTTTCCACAGCTGAGTCTCGCTGGAGATGGAATGATTACCGCGCTCGCTTTGTTGCGAGCCCTGCGTGAACAGGAAAAATCGCTAGCAGAGTTGACCAGCGGCTTTGAGGCTTTTCCACAGGTATTGGTAAACGTTCCAGTACGAGAAAAACGCCCCTTCGCAGACCTTCCGACCGTGCAGCAGATCGCAAGCGAGACAGAGGAAAAGCTGTCTGGTAGGGGCAGGCTGCTCTTGCGGTATTCCGGAACCGAACCGTTAGCAAGAATAATGATTGAGGGCCAAAAACAGAGTGAGATTGAAGACTACGCAAGAAATATCGCAGCGGTTATTCGCCAGGCACTCGGGTAATTAGGGCTCACTGCGTGAAATTTCTACACCACTGTCCCGGAAAAATCTACATGTTATTTTGTTTGCCTCAGCATGCAAGACCCGTTGCTTAGTAACTTTCACTATCAAACACTCAGGCTCTGAGTTTTCTGCCAAAAACTCTCTTGCACGGCACGGGCGTTGCGATGTATATTGTGGGGCAAGAGAGACGGTTGGTGAATCCTCCGTCTCAAGTGGTTGCTGGGGTGAGGACAGTAACCACGAATATGGATGGGCGCGACGCACTCCCACGTATGTCGCGCCCATTCGCTTTTTCCGTGGGACCTTCAATCCGCTCGCCAAGAATAACGACTGACTTAGGCTAAGTTCGAATTGTCTCTTACGTGCTAAAATCCGCGCTGTTTTGTTTCGCGAGTCAGTCTAGTTTGCGGAAGATTGCGCTCCAACATGCAGCACCTGGAGATTTCCCTAAAACGACAAGAAGCCAAACGATGCGAAATATTTATTGGCTGCGGTGTTCGCGAAGATTTGGGGACGCTAATTCGGAACGGTCTGGACAGTCACCCACGTCGCATTGGCATCATTTCGAACAAGCGGGTTTTTGGTCTGTATGGACCAGAAATACTCACAGCCCTCAAGGGTTACAACTACGAAGTGTTCCCCTGGCTGATGCCCGAAGGCGAGCGATACAAATCATTTGATGTGCTCGAACGAGCGGTTGGATTTCTTGGCGAAACCTCATTTGAAAGAAACGATGTTGTAGTTGCTCTGGGTGGAGGTGTTGTAGGAGATCTTGCAGGGTTCGCTGCCGCCATCTACTTACGTGGCATTCCTCTGGTTCAGGTGCCTACCACGCTCCTGGCCCAGATCGATTCGTCTGTCGGTGGAAAGACCGCGGTAAATCTTCCCTTCGGAAAAAATCTGGTCGGCGCCTTTCATCAGCCGAGAGTCGTCGTAGTTGATAGCCAAACACTGGTCACATTACCGTCAAGAGAGTTGGTTTCTGGTTTCTGCGAAATGGTAAAGCAATCTCTTATCTCGAGCCGCAAGCTCTTTGCCAGGACCACGGGCTTCCTTATGAAGGCAAATGGCAGACGCGATCTTCTACTGACGCCGGAATTCGAGGAGCTGATTGCGCTTCATTGTAGTTTTAAGGGTTCCATTGTCAGGAATGATGAATATGAGTCTGCCAAGCGTGCAGATAGACGGTCGCGTAGGGTTTTGAATTTTGGACACACGACGGCACACGCCCTGGAAACGATCACCAAATACCGGCGTTTTCGCCATGGCGAAGCCGTGGGGCACGGAATGCTGGTGGCAGGCGAAATCTCAAAAAACCTGGGCTTGCTGAGCGTTGCGGAGTTAGAATCTTTACGCCACGCCGTGGCTTTATGTGGGCCCTTGCCGAGCGCGTCGGATCTTGACGTCAATGAGATTTTGAATGCTCTACAACGTGATAAGAAAAGTGTCGGCGGTGTGATCAATTGGGTCTTGCTTGAAAAGATAGGCTTGCCCAGAATTGTCGAGGGGAAGCAGATAGACAGAAAGTTGTTGCGTCTCTCGCTTCGGGAAGGATTGCGAGAGGCTCGCAAAACGGAAAGATATACCCACTAATGAACGTCCCAGGATCAAATGAGCGCGGGAGTGCCCGCCTTAAGTTTCTGCTTGTTATGATTATTATTGCCGTCGTAGCTTATGGCGGTTATGTGTTCGTTCCGGTTGCTTATCAAGCTTATCTTTTTAAGGATCTGATGCAACACGATGTTGACGTCGCCGCCGCTCAGGGATATAAGCCAACGTGGGTTGGCGAACAGCTAAAGAAGAGTTTGCCGGAGTATGACATTCCCCAGGACGCTACCATTACGCCCACTCAAGAAGATAATCGTGTCGCAGTGCGCGTGCAGTTTACGCGCCCGTTAGAGTTTCCCGGATACACCTATCAGTACGAGTTTGATCACACCGCGAAGAGCACACCCTTCCTATCAATCAAGTAAACTGGTCACAGAGATGAATACAACACTGTGATTACCGATTTCAAAAAAATTGCCACGCATCTTACCGTTCCGGAACACGTCAATTGGCAATCGGTAATCACCTTAACGCAAACCTTATCTTTGCGCGCCGTCAAGAAATGCTTTTAGTTTGCGGGAACGTGAAGGGTGACGCAGCTTCCTGAGGGCCTTGGCCTCGATCTGGCGGATTCGCTCGCGGGTGACCGCGAAGTGTTGCCCAACTTCCTCCAGCGTGTGTTCGGATCCGGTGGTGCCGAGCCCAAATCTCATTTTGATTACCTTTTCCTCGCGCGGAGTAAGAGTGGCCAAGACCTCGTCAGTGATCTCGCGCAGGTTCGAAGCGACCACTGCATCGGCCGGATTCAGTATCGACTTATCTTCGATAAAGTCGCCCAGATGGGAATCTTCCTCTTCTCCTATTGGCGTTTCCAGCGAAATCGGCTCCTGGGCGATCTTTAAAACCTTACGTACTTTGGAGACTGGGATATCCATCTTCCTGGCGATTTCTTCACTGGTCGGCTCGCGACCTAATTCCTGTACTAGTGCGCGCGATGTACGAATTAACTTATTGATAGTCTCGATCATATGGACAGGGATACGAATCGTTCGCGCCTGATCGGCAATCGCGCGTGTAATCGCCTGGCGAATCCACCAGGTGGCATAGGTGGAAAACTTGTAACCCCGTCTCCATTCAAACTTGTCGACCGCTTTCATCAAACCGATATTTCCTTCCTGAATCAAATCCAGGAATTGCAAACCGCGGTTCGTGTATTTCTTGGCAATTGACACAACCAGGCGCAGATTGGCTTCAACCAGCTCGCGCTTAGCTTGTCCGGTTTGTTGTTCTCCTATTACGATTGCCTGGAGCGACCGCTTAATCTCTATTGGGCCGACGTTGTTCTCAACCTCAATCTGCTGCAGCCGTTTCTTGGCGACAGATATTCTGCGTTTGTATTCTTTTTGATCGTCGGGCCTGATGCGTTTCCTGGCTAGCTTCTCCGTAAGATTTTCGATTTCACGTTCAGACTCACGAACGGATTTTTGTACCGCACGTATGGCGTTAATCAAACGCTGGCGCGCGCGTTCAGTAAGGTTCAAACGACCGATTTCCTGGGCTATCTCGAGACGAAGGCGAGCGACTCTACGCCGGAGCCGCATTAGTTTCTTGCTCTTCTTTCCGCGCGTAGCCTTTTGCTCGTCGCGCAGCTTGTCCCACTCCTTCAAGCCCTGTTTATAGAGCTTACTGATGTTTTGAATTCCTTCGATGGTCCAACTGCGGTACTCATCGGCCTTGTCTTCATCGCCGGTCAGCTCTGCTTGTTCAGAGAAGGTTACGATCTCGCGGATATTTGCTTTGGCTGCCTGTAGTTCCTCGCCAATCTTCAATAGCTCCCTCACCGCAATCGGTGAGCGCGCGATTGATTTTTGGGTTTTCAACTGGCCCCGCTCGATCCTTTTTGCGATAGCCACTTCCCCTTCACGCGTCAGAAGTGGAACCACACCCATTTCGCGCAGGTACAGCCGCACCGGGTCATTTGTCTTCTCCAGTGCGCCGGCGGAAAGATCCAGTTCGAAGTCCTCATCGATGGCTTCGTCTTCATCGTCCGGAACGATGACAGCCGCCTGTTCGAGCAAGCGCTCATCGGAATCGGCAACAGGAATATTCGAGCCTTCCAATTTCTGCAGAACGTCTTCGATATCGTCCGGGGAGACAACATTGTCCGGCAGTTCACGATTCAGATCGTCAAACGTCAAATACTTCTTGTCGCCGCCCAGCTCCAGCAGGCGTTCCATCACGTCGTCACGATCCTTGTCTTCTGTACTCACTTCTCTCCGCTCCAAACTAATTTCATACCCCGCAGGCGAAATTTCTTCCGTGGACCGACATACAAAGCGCGAAGAACGCCGGAAAAGAGCCCAAATTGCAGGCAAAGAGCCAAATCATCTGTTCTCTGCCTGGGCGATTTGGCTTTGTGGCTCAAATGATTTGCGAAGTCTATCCAGTCCGCTGTATTCCGAGCTCAATCGCGCAACTTGAGCTTCATCTCCCAGCCTTTCAGCCGTCGCGATCTCCACGCCCAATTCCCGAATTCTGTGGTTTATCCTGACCAGCCGCAGCGCGTCCAGACATCTCTCCGCAGTAATTACAGTATCGTCAACTTTCGCATCTTCAGCGGGCTCCGCTTCGCCCATCAAGAGCATCGGCAAAAGTTCAGCAGCAATACTGTCACCTTCCGTCTTTTGGTTCAGAACTTCGAAGTCAAGTGGCGCGCCTTCCTTTTCAATCTCCAGGAGCGCTCTAAAAATCGCGGCTGTCGGTAGGTCGGCGAAGTCCTCAAGCTCGAGCCGAGGTAAGAACATGCGGCGTAAGTCCTCATGCGTCAATAGCAGCTCCAACAAACGTTGCTCAGCAACAGTGGGTTTGACACCGCTACGCTTCAGTACCTTCTGGCCTGCCCTACTACTTTCAGCGTCGCCGCTACGAAGCGTTTGCCACAGCTCTCGTCGCAGCGCCACGTCGCCAATGCGCAGAGCATCCATTGCCATATCAAAATACTCACGCTTCTGAATACGATTGCGAACCGCACGGATGTAAGGAAGCACTTCTTCGACCGCCTCGGCTTTCTCCGCCGGTCGGTGAAGACTGCGGTCGCCTACAGCCTGATCGATCACGAATTGGATGTGGGGTTGTGCCTTTGCTCGTCTCTGCTGATACTCAGCCACGCCAAACTTTCGGATGAACTCGTCGGGATCAGCGTTCTCTGGAAGCACCAGAACTTTGACTTCAAGATCTTCCGCCAAGAGGATTTCAATCGACTTTTTTGCCGCCTGCACACCCGCGCGGTCGCCATCATAATTGAGTACGACCTTGCGCGCAAACCGACCCAATAACTTCACTTGTTCCGGCGTCAAAGCAGTTCCCAAACTCGCTACGACATTGCGAACACCATGCTGATAGGGAACGATCAAATCGAGAAATCCCTCAACCAGAATGACAAACTCCTGCCGCCGGATCTCGTCACGCGTTAGGTTAAGACCAAAAAGATTTTTGCCTTTTACATACGCCGCGGTTTCCGGAGAGTTGATGTACTTCGCGTCATCGTCTTTGAGCGTGCGACCACCAAAAGCGATGGGCTTTCCCTGGATATCCATCACGGGGAAAATCAGACGACAACGGAAACGATCATAAGAACCACCGTCATCTTTCTTGACGACCAATCCGCTGCGTTCAATCTGCGTCTGGCTCGCTCCCTTCTGGCGGAGGTGAAGCGAAAGTGCGTCCCAACTGTCAGGCCCATACCCGAGCCGGAAAGTTTTGCGTGTTTCCTCGGTAATTTCACGCCGCAATAGATACTCGCGCGCGAGGCGGCCTTCGGCACCCGACTCGAGCTGTTGTTCCCACCACTCGAGCGCCCAATTGTTGAGCTGAATTACATCGTCTGCTTCCTTTCGTTTCGCCTCGAAACGTCCATCGTCGACCAACTTCGGCAAGGGTACCCCAACCTTGTCCGCTACGATCTTGATCGCTTCCGGAAAAGCGACCCGCTCAATCTCCATTACAAAGTTGAAAACCGATCCACCTTTATGACAACCAAAGCAATAGAAGATCTCTTTCGTTGGACTGACGGAGAAGGAAGGCGTTTTCTCCTTATGGAAGGGGCAACACGCCATCCAGTTCGCACCTTTCTTTTTTAACTGCACGTAGTCCTGGATCACGCGCACGATATCCGCCTGCCGCTTGAGATCGTCGATAAAGGTTTGCGGGTAAAGCATTAATTTAGATTCTGGTTAAGTGAATGCGACGGGTATGGACGAAAGAGAATTATTGTTTCAATTCCACCAGAGTGGCGCCAGCACCACCCTGATCCGTTGGCGCTGCCCGAAAGCGCGCTACGTGTGGATGATCGCTCAATAAATCGGCGATCGCTCGGCGGAGCGCGCCTGTACCGTGCCCATGGACAATTCGCACCTGGCTCATGCTCGCCAACGACGCTTCATCGAGAAACTTATCAACCGCTTCGACAGCTTCATCCGTAGTTTGTCCAATGACATTCAACTCCGAGCGACCATTCTGCTCCACACCTTTCAAATGAACTTCAGTGCTGCGCGCCTGCCGCAGTTGTTCCAGTTTTCCCTGTTGGGCTTTTGACTGGGGACGCGCTTCCATCAGTTCCAGGTTCTCGAGCTTTTCTCTGAAGCGCAGCGACTTGACGCGCACTTCGACTTCATCGCCTTTGACCTGGTCTACAATGCCAATCGATCCAAATGATCGCAGCTTCACTTTATCTCCCACAGCAATCTCGCGAGGCGACGCAGCCACGTACCTGTCCCGTTCACCATCGTCTTCTAGTTGCCCGTTATTCTTATCGACTTTCACAACCTGCCCATCGCGGACAATTCTGACTCCGCGGGATTGCTTGTCGTCTGCCCCTGCCGGTACTCGTGCGGATCGCGGTCTGGCATTCTGTGCAGCATGCTGCGCTTCACGTTTTAACTCTGCTACGCGTCTCTGGGCCTCTCGTTCAACTTTTAGCCGTTCGGATCGATCCTGTATGGTGGCGATGAGCTCGCGAGCTCGGCCTTCGAATTGATTCACAGTTTTGTCGAGCATTGTTTGGAACGAAACCTGGCGGACCTGCTCCCGTTTATCTGCTTCTTTGCCAAGCGCAGCAAATTTTTCGGCAACGGCTGCACGTTCCTCTTCCAGCGCTTTTCGCAATTGTTCAGCCTCTTCCGATTCTCGCTTAATTCGTCGCAGATATTCTGCAGCCTGACGTGTCGAGTCATTCACCGACTCGATTGCCGCACTCGTTATTACAGAGGGAATCCCAAACCGACGGGCAATCTCCAGGCCCGATGACGAACCCGCGACACCGACAATCAAGCGATAGGTTGGTTGCAGAGTTTTCTCGTCAAACTCGACACTGGCGTTGAGTACGTTTTCTTCATTCGCCGCGTAGATCTTGAGACCGCTGTAGTGTGTGGTGGCGATAACATGTGCGCCACATGTGCGACGAAAGTGATCTACAACCGCCACTCCCAACGCGGAACCTTCTTCCGGGTCGGTTCCCGTCCCGACCTCGTCGAGCAGGACCAGGGCCGGCGCTTCGCAAAGTTGAATCATCCGCGAGATGTTCGCGACATGGGAAGTAAAAGTTGAAAGGTTTGCTGCCAGCGATTGGTGATCGCCAATGTCGGCAAGTACAGCCGAGTAGAACGGGACGCGGGCTTTACGTGCTGGAACAGCAAGACCTGACAATGCCATTAGCGAAAGCAAGCCAGTCGTTTTCAGTACCACGGTCTTACCGCCGGCGTTTGCACCGGAGATGACCATCGCATTGTTCGTTTCATCGAGCGCGAATGATACAGGGACAATAGTGCCGCCAGATGAGCGCAGATTTTCTTCGAGCAGGGGGTGACGCGCTGAAACTAATTCTAAACTGCCGCTTGCATGCGCCGGCGCCTTAACGGGATCGATCTCAGGAATTACACAATCGAAGCGCTGATGAAAAATAGCTTTAGCGTTGATGAAGTCTAACTCAGACACTGCAGCCGCGGCCATTTCGATGGCCGGCAATTGCACCCGCAACTCTTCTGTCAGGGCCCGCAAAATTTGAGCTATCTCGCGTGCCTCAGTCTCGTGCAGGCCTTGGAGTTCATTGTTGGCTTCGATCGTTTCAAGTGGTTCGACGAAGGCGGTAGCTCCGGAGGAGGAGTAGCCATGAGCAACACCAGCCACGCGTGCACGATGATCGGCCTTAATCGGGATCACGAAACGGTCGTTACGAATTGTTACTAACTCATCCTGCACCGAGTCAGGAGCCTTCCGCATTAAGCCTTCCAGGGTGCGCGTTATACGGGAACGCAGGGCCGCGATTTCATGACGAATGCGTGCGAGCTCAGGGCTGGCGCGATCGTCAAGTTCGCCAGTCGGCAGAATCTTGTTTGTGACTCGCGCCACCAGGCTATTGAGTTCGCGAGGCAGGCTCTCAACCAACTGCCAGAGCACCGGAGCGTCTTCGCGCTCGGCGAGAATTGAAGCTCGAGCCGATAGAGCCTGTTCACAGAGACGCGCGAGTAGTAGCAGGGACGTGGGTTCGAGAGGAGCACCTTCAACGCGCAGCCGGCCGATTGCTTCCCCGGGATCGTTGAACTCACTAAATGACCAGCTGACACCTCGATTCCGTAAGAGCACGCATTCTCCCAACGCCTTTAGTTCGCGTTGCAATTGAGGCAAGTCTTCAATGGGCGCAAGTGTCTGCGCGCGCGTCTGCCCTAATTGAGTTTGCGCGCCGCGCTTGAGCAACTCTCTTAGTTGCGGGTATTCAAGGGTTGTGAATGCCTGTTCGTTCATTAGATTAACGCGTTGGGTGTTTGTGATAAGCACACAAACATTTCTCATTTCTCATTGGAGATCATTGGACATTATCATTCGCCCATTTCCGGACATTTGAGTCTTGATTCTAGCATTCAGGATTGTATTTCACATGTGGGGGTTAGATGCCAAGGCCTTGTGCCGTGGAGGTTCACGTTTACCGCTCGAGCCCAAGCACTAGTTACTAAAAGCAGTAAGCGTGAAACTCCGGGCAAGCCCGTGGCATCTCAGATAGTTCTGTAACTCTTTGGTAGCCGCAAGCGTGAGTCTCCACGGCGCAAGCCCGTGGCATCAGTTCGATTTCTTGCCGTATTCGGATCTTTAAATACCAATCAAGACCCTCCTTCAACTATGACGGCGACGTCGCGCGCGACCATGGATAACTGAAGGAAAGAGTTCTTTCACATCCAGCACCTGCACCTCTTCCCCGGCTTGTTCGACGGTGCCGAGAAACAGATGTAGTGAATGTTCTTTTGGAGCCACGATATCTGCGGCAATCACATCCAGCGTTTCTTGTGAAGAAACGACTGCAAGTGCTAACTGTTCATCTCCTCGCAACGCGACGATAAGCCGCGGCTCATCATGCGGAGCGGCAGCGTCCGCTTCATTTTGACTGACCAATCGCGCAAGATCGAGAACCGTAAACATACGGCCTTGAATGGAGACAACACCAAGAACCGACGCTGGCGCGAATGGCAATGGAGTTGGCTCGCTCCACTCAGCGATAGTAGTGATCTGATCTTCAAACAAGCCCAGACGCAACGAACCAACCTTTAAGGTTGCTAGTTTGTATGCGGATTCTTGCGCCAACTCGTCTGTTGAGGTGTTGTCGTACATTTTCTCTTCCTGTGCTTTTGAGATTACAACGGCGTGGAGGTACAGACAACCGGACTAAATCATTTTTCATAATTTTTCATATATCATTTGGCATTTCTCATTTTGTCATTGATAAGGCGGTCTTTGGTCTTGGGCTTTAGGTCTTTGTGTTTTTCCTTTCGTTTCTTCCAAGCATTCGTGATCCGATGGCCCTCTAAGATCGAAGGCCGAAGACTCCTCGATTAGTGGCTGCTAAGCAAATTCAGACACCCCTAGACCGACTCCCATTTTTGCCCTTCTGTCGCCGCGCGCTACAATGGACCGTTTCTAAGCTCACGATTCAAGCACTGACCATGTCTTCACTTCCGGGATCTGAAGGCCGGGTGAAAGGATGCCGCCGATGGATGAATTCGACCGTTATCGTGCCGAAATGAACGAAAAACTGCTGGGCAGCAACCATCTTGGCATCAAGCGCTTCTTCGCACTGGACACGCAGGCTTACGAAGATGGCGCCCTCGACAAACGAACGAAGGAGCTGCTGGGCCTGGTCGCTTCGACGGTGCTTCGTTGTGATGATTGCATTACTTACCACATCAAACAGTGTGTGACGGTGGGGGTAACGCGACCGGAGTTTCTGGATGCATTCAATGTGGCGTTAGTTGTAGGCGGTTCTATCACGATCCCACATTTGCGACGCGCCATCGACCATCTGGATCAATTGCT
>Ga0070707_100005174_pt1 | contig 12222 bp, 10 predicted proteins | sample KBSK5502metaG_FD_65468 | JGI IMG/M metagenome (GOLD analysis project Ga0070707, IMG submission 65468) | Corn, switchgrass and miscanthus rhizosphere microbial communities from Kellogg Biological Station, Michigan, USA - KBS K5-50-2 metaG | ecosystem: Host-associated > Plants > Roots >... | reverse complement strand
GCCAGCAACGTCGGAGATGCGATCGAGCGTGTGCGTCCGGACGGCGTCGACGTCGCCTCGGGAATCGAGCGGGCGCCGGGGGTGAAGGACCCCGAGAAGATGCGGCGCTTCTTCGCCGCAGTTCGAACCGCAGACACGGACGCGGTGAGGGACGTTTGATCGCGCTCGAGCCTTCGGGGACTCTCCCTCTCCCTCTGCGGGGGTGCGCGAGGGGTCTCCCCTCGCCTCATGTTTGCGCCGGCCGCGACCATAGGTCGCGTCTCGCGGAGCGAGCGGCCGGCAGGGCGGGGTGAGGGGAGACCTTTTGAGAAGAAGCCGGTCAATCGCAAATAGCTCCCGCGGCTATTTCGGTCCCTACGGCGGCCGCTTCGCCCCGGAGACGCTCATGGCGCCCTTGGAAGAGCTGGCGGACGCTTTCGAGCGTTTCCGAAAGGACCGCCGCTTCCGTGCCGAGCTGTCCGAGCTGTTGCGCGACTACGGAGGCCGGCCGACTCCGCTTGCTCTGGCCCCGCGCCTGACGGAGGCGGCCGGCGGCGCGCGAATCGCCTTGAAGCGCGAGGACCTTCTCCATACCGGAGCACACAAGCTCAACAACTCGCTTGGGCAGGTCCTCCTCGCACGCCGCATGGGCAAGACGCGGGTGATCGCTGAAACCGGCGCCGGACAGCATGGTGTCGCGACGGCGGCGGCGGCGGCACGGCTCGGGCTTCCCTGCCGCGTCTACATGGGCACGGTCGACATGGAGCGTCAGTCCCCGAACGTGTCCCGCATGCGCCTGATGGGAGCGGAGGTCGTGGGCGTCGACTCGGGTTCCAAGACTCTCAAGGACGCCATCAACGAGGCGATGCGAGACTGGACGGAAAACGTCGCCACCACGCACTACGTGCTGGGCTCTGCTCTGGGACCGCATCCCTATCCTTCGATGGTCAGGGACTTCCAATCCGTCATCGGCCGGGAGGCGCGTGCGCAGTTTCGGAAGATCGCCGGGCGCGATCCGGATGCGGCCGTCGCATGCGTCGGGGGAGGGTCGAATTCGATCGGTCTCTTTTCCGCGTATCTGAGATCTCGTACGAAGCTCTACGGCGTCGAGGCCGGAGGGCGCGGCCTTTCACCCGGCGATCACGCGGCCCGCTTCGCGGGGGGATCCGTCGGCGTACTGCACGGCACGCGCACGATGCTCCTTCAGGACGAGGACGGTCAGGTGTTGCCCACACACTCCGTCTCCGCTGGTCTCGACTATCCGGCAGTCGGTCCCGAACACGCGTATCTGCGAGACCGCGGCCGCGTCCAATACGCGTGGGTCTCCGACGAGGAGGCGCTCTCGGCCTTCTCGCTGCTCTCACGCACGGAGGGGATTCTTCCCGCGCTCGAGAGCGCGCATGCGATCGCCTACGCCGTGAAGCTTGCTCCCAAAATGCGCCGTAGCAAGTGGATTCTCGTGAATCTCTCGGGCAGGGGAGACAAGGATCTGGACGAGTACCTGCGCGTGCGCGCGCAGCGCGACGCGCCGTGAAACGAAAGCTGTCAGGCGTCAGGCGAGAATCCGCGTTGCATTTGGCAGTTTCGGCTCGCGATTCGGCTCACGCCTCACGCCTCACGCCTCACGACGTTCCGTCCCGAATCGCTCGCGCCTTCGCGCGAGCTCGTTCCGACAATCGCGCGGCTTTCATTCCATACCTGACGGCCGGCGATCCTTCCGCCGAGGCTACGGTCGGGATGGCCCGGGCCCTCGAACGCGCCGGCGCAGACATCCTGGAGCTCGGCGTTCCGTTCTCCGATCCGATCGCGGATGGGCCCGTGCTCCAGCGCTCGTCGGCGCGGGCGCTGGCGGGAGGAGTCACGCTCGAGACGGTCCTCGCGATTGCGCGGAGCATCCGCGAGGAGACGCGTCTTGCCCTCGTACTCTTTTCCTACCTGAACCCGCTGCTGCATCGCGGGGTCGCGCGCATCGCGCAAGAGGCTCGCGCGGCGGGATTCGACGGCGTGCTCGTGACGGACCTTCCTCCGGACGAAGCGTTCGCTTTCCAGACGACGTGGCGCGCCGCCGGCCTCGATACAATCTTCCTCGTTTCGCCGACGTCGACCCCTCGACGGATGGCCGCAGCAGCGCAGCTCTCGACAGGCTTCCTCTACGTCGTGTCGCGCCCCGGCACGACCGGCGCGCGCCAAAGCCTGCCGGAAGACCTTCCGCAGACGGTGCGACGCGCCCGGCGTGCGGCGGGCCGGCTTCCCCTCGCGATCGGCTTCGGCATCGCCACGCCGCAGGCAGCCTCCGAGGCGGCGGCTCAGGCCGACGGGGTTGTCGTAGGTTCTGCGCTTGTCCGGGCCGCCGAGGTGGCCGGGCAGAACCGCGAAAAGGCAGTCGAGGAGCTTGCGCGAGGACTCGCCAATGCATGCAGGAAGGGATCTGGAAAGTCCCGAGTTTAGAGCCGTGAGGGAGATCGCGGGCTTGACTCTCGACCTTCGACTCTCGACTCTTGACTCCCTGATGCGCCCCGAGGGTCATTACCTCAAGGTCCTGCGCCAGGCCGACCTCTCCCTCGACTCCCTCGAAGCGGTCCTGCGGGACCGGGGCGCCCGCAAGTATCACGCCGTCCGACTGGCGCTGGCTGCCCATCCGAGGACGCCGAGGCGGGAGGCTCTCAACCTGGTCGGGACGCTCTTTTGGAGAGACCTCGCTCGCCTCTCGGCGGATTCTCGAGTCCATCCCGAAATCCGCCGGGCAGCCGACCGGAACCTGCTGCGCCGCCTGCCGGAACTCGCTGTCGCGGAAAGAGTTGATCTGGCGAAGGTGGTCGGCCGGGGCACGCTGCTCGCGATGCGCCTGGATCCCGACCCGCGGGTGCTCACGGCGGTTTTGGACAACCGTTTCGCGACCGAGCCGGACGTCATCCAAGCGGCCGCCTGCGGCGAGCCGCCCGTTCTACAGGTTATCGCCGCGCACCCGCGCTGGAGCGTCCGTTCGGCGGTCCGAAGTGGCCTCCTGCGCAACCGGCGCCTGCCGCTCCCCCTGGCTCTAGCGCTCTTGACGCGAGCCTCGCTTGACGACTTGACGGGGCTGCGCGACTCGCCGGGCGTCCCCGTATTGCTCAAGGCATGCGCTGAAAGAGTTCTTGCGCAGCGCAGCGGGCGGGAATAGCATGGGGTACTACAAAGCTTCGGAATTGGCGGGTCGAAAAACAATGACGGGTTTGCCTTCTCTCTCTTTCGGCGAAGAACTCCGCCGGGAGAGGGTTATCAGAGACATTTCGCTCGAGGAGATCTCGCAATCGACGAAGATCTCCGTCCGACTACTGCGAGCTCTCGAGGACAGCGACATCAAGAAGCTGCCCGCACCCACCTTCACCCGCGGATTCATCCGCGCCTACGCGCGACATCTCGGAATCGACCCGGAAGAAAAGGTCAACGCATACCTCGCAGATCTCGCCGGCAAGACGCCCGAGGCCCCCTCTCTGAAGAAGGCGCGCCCTCGTTCACGCTTCTGGCGCGGCCGGCGCTCAACCGCTGGAACCATCGTCGGCGTCGTGACGGCGATTCTGGTTCTGCTCGGCATGATCGCGAGCCCCGCTCGTCGTCCCAAGCCGTCTCTCCAGCGGCTCGTCGCGGCGCCGAAGGCGTCGCCCGTTGTCTTGAAGAACGTGTCGGTGTCCAATGAGCCCACTCCTGTGATCGTGCGAGAAACGGCGGCGGCCGCTCCCTCATCGCCGGCGCAAGGAATCTCGCTGGTCCTCCAGTTCGATCAGGACTCTTGGGCCAGGCTCGAGGCGGACGGCCGCACCGTTTTGAATGGCCTCGTGAAACGAGGACAGAAACGCACCTTCGAGGCGCTCACCGGCTTCCGCATCTCGCTCGGCAATGCCGGGGGAGTGCGCATCTCCGTCGACGGCCGAGCGCTCGATCCCCTCGGAGGAACGGGCGAGGTCATCAAGGACGTTCCCCTTCCCGCGCTCCGCGGCTAAGCCCCGGGCTTTCTTTTGGTCGAGCGGGATCTCACTGACCCCCGGGCGCTGATCTCGCTCTTGCGCGGGGGTGAGGCGCCCGTCGAGGCTCGCTTTTACGCGGCCCGCCGACTTCTCCCTATTGAGCGTGAGGACCAGCTCCGCGCGCTGCTGGCCGTCCTCGAGGACCCCGACCCTGCCATCGGAAAGGCCGCGAAGGAAACCTTCGAGGCGACTTCTCCGGAAGAGCTCTCCGGCTTCGTCCGCGCGGGCTCGCCCACCGAATTGGAGCTCGACTTGATCGCCACCTCGAGTCAAGACTCGGTGGTGCTCGAGCAGGTCATCCGGGACAAGAACGTTTCCGACGCGACGCTCGAAAGGCTCGCCCGCACCGTCACGGGGGGACCGCAGGAGGCGCTGGTCGTCAATCAGGCGCGCCTTCTCCGGCAGCCGTCCTTGATCGACGCCCTCTTCGCGAATCCGGAGCTGACGGCCGATACCCGCCGCCGCCTGCTCGAGATTCGCGAAGAGTTCTTCGACAAGGGGCAGAGGCGGCGGGAAGCGGACGAGGCTCGCGCCGTAACCGAGGCCCTGACGGCGGCCGAAGAGCAAGCCGCCGCGGATCTCGCGGCGCTGTCGGCCGAGGAAGCCAACGCGGTCACCGGCGGCCCCGTCGTCCCGGAGCTCGAGAAATCGATTACGACCGGAGCGGTCTATCGCCGGATCGCCGTGATGACTGTTTCGGAAAAGATCAAGCTCGCCTACGGCGGAGGAAAAGAAGAGCGGCGCATCCTGATGGGGGACTCCAACAAGCTCGTCGGGGAGGCGGTCTTAAAGTCGCGCGGCCTGACCGTTCCCGAGGTGGAGTCCTTCTGCGGAATGCGACATATCCACGAGGATCTCTTGCGCAAGATCGCCGGGGTCCGCGAGTGGAAACGCAATCCTGCCATCGCCCTCGCGCTCGTGAGGAACCCGAAGGTCCCGCTCGCCATCACCCTTCCCCTCATCAAGACCGTTCCGATCCGAGAGTTGAAGAACCTCGGCCACGATCCCAATCTGCCCGATGGAGTGCGCATAACCGCGCGGAAATGGCTCGCCCAGAAACGCAAGTGAGGCCGCCGCTTGCCGGGTCCCCCCTCTTTCCCGTATGGTAATGTCGAGACTTCGCACGGTCCGAACCCGCGAGCGCCGAGCCACTTCGGAGAACATGACTCGAGACGTTGACTACTACGCGATGCTGGGCGTCGCTCGGGACGCGAGTGACACCGAAATCCGCGAGCGCTTTCGAGCGCTGGCGCGGGAGGCCCATCCGGACCGGTTCCCCGCCGAACAGCGAGCGGAGGCGGAGGCGAAGTTCCAGGAGCTGGCCGAAGCCGTCAACGTTTTGACCCATCCCGAACGGCGCAAGCTCTATGACTTCGAACGCGCCATGGTCGGGGCCGGCGGAACTCTCGCCGCCGACGGAGACTCGGTCACGCAAAACTATCTCTCCCAGGGAATCGCCGCGTTCAAGGAGCAACAGTTCGGCGAGGCCGCCGGGAACTTTCAGCTCGCCGTTACCCGCAGTCCAAAAGACGTGCGTGCTCAGCACTACCTGGGATTGGCCTCGGCCCGCGCGGGGGACATGCGAAGCGCGGTGCGCGCGCTCGAGGCAGCCATGGCTCTCGAGCCCCAGAACGTCCGTGTGCTCAAGGACGCGGGAACCGTGTTCCGCCAGGCGGGTCTGCTCATGAAGGCCGAAAAGGCCCTCGCGGAGGCGATGCGCTGGGACCCCTCGGCGACCGACGTCCGACGAGCGCTCGAAGACGTGCGGGCGCAGCGCGCGGTCAAGGGGGCGTAGCTTCGTGCCCGCGACGATCGCCGCATTCGGCGTCACGGACGTCGGACGCAAGCGCAAACACAACGAGGACGCCTACGACTTGAAGGTCGAAGAGGAGGGCGACGAGGGTCTCTTCATCGTCGCCGACGGAATGGGCGGTCACGCGGCCGGGGAAGTGGCCTCCCGGATCACGGTCGAGACGGTCGGCGAGTTCATCGCCGCCACGCGTCAGAAGGAAGAGGCGACCTGGCCCTTCAAATACAACCACGAGCTTCATTTCAACAGCAACCGCCTCGCCGTCGCGATCGAGAAAGCCAACGAGCGCGTCATGGCAGCCGTCTCGGCGCAACCATGGCTGAAAGGGATGGGGACGACGGTGGTGGCGGGACTCCTGGACGGAAAGCTCCTCTCGCTCGCCCACGTCGGAGACAGTCGCGCCTATCTCTTCCGGGACGGTCAGCTCTCGCGGCTGACCGACGACCATTCCTGGGTCCACGAGCAGGTCGCGGCGGGCATCCTCACGGAGGAAGAAGCCAAGTCGCACCCGTTGAAAAACGTGGTGACCCGCGCGTTGGGGGGAGGCCCTCTGGTTTCGCCCGATCTCCAGGAGCTCTCCTTCGACGCGGGAGATGTCTTCCTCTTCTGCTCCGACGGCTTGACCACCATGCTCTCCGACGAGGAGATCCGCGAGGCGGTCGGCGCCGAGTCGGACCCGCAGAAGCTGTGCCAGAAGCTCGTGGACATGGCCAATGACAAGGGGGGTGTGGACAACATCACCGTCGTCGTGGCCCGGATCACGGCGGCGCGAGAGGAAGCGGCGAAGGAGCCCGCAAAGGAGCCGAAGGAATCCGCGAAGGAGTCCAAGGAGTCCGCGAAGGAATCTGCTAGGGAATCGTAGTTCTCCCCCAGGATCTGCGCGGCCACTTCTTCCCCGGCCGCAGCGGCTTTTACCTAACGCCGGCATATTGGTTTCCGTATAAGCGTTGACGGGGCGAGGCTCGCGGACTATCCTCGAAACGCCCATGCGTGCTAGACCAGTCAGGCCGATTCCAGGTAAGGCGCTGATCCTCGGCGCTTTATGTCTGTTGGCGGCGAGCCTCGTCTCGGGGCTCGATTCCGTCGGGCCCCTCTCGTCGGCGGCGGCGTGGGAGTCGAGCCCGTACCGCAACTTCGGCTCCGGCCAGCCGGTCTGGAGCGGTCGGGCGGTCTTGCGGGACGAGGCGAACGATGCGGGCCTGGCGGCTGCGGTCGGCTCGGAGTTGAAGCGTCTGGCCATAGAGCTCCATGAAAAACAGGGGTGGAAGGTCCCTCTCGCCGAGGGGGATCCGATCCGGATCTTCATCGCCCGCAAGGACGCGGAAGGAGTGCGCCGCCTCGCCGCGCGCGCGATCGAGTCGGGCCACCTGGTTTCCCCGACCATCCAGCTCGACTCGACCGGCCTCTCGATGCGCCAGATCGTTGCCGAGGTGGGACGGCTCTACGCCTTCGCGACCCTGTCTGCCTATGGGGCGCCGGATCGCTCATTCCTAACGTCGGCCGCCGCCGAATTCCTGGCGGTGCACGAGGGGGAGGAAGAGCGCGAGGCCGCGCGACTCTCGGCCGCCGCGCCGTCCGTGGAGCTGTGGGGGCGTCCAGCCTCACTGGGCCGGATATACGTCGAAGAGTTCGCGCGGGAGGCGGGCGGCCCGTCCGCGCTGCGCGCCGTCTGGGAAAAAGCGGCAGAGACCGGGGAGGAGCCGCTCGGAGTCCTGACAAGGGCCTTCTCGGACGCGACCGGCGCTAAGGAAGACACCCTCATGCTGCGGTTTGCGGCCCGCCTCTACACGAGCATCGAGACGGAGCCCACTCCCTCCCGCGTCTCTCTCGCCGACCTCGAGACTCAAGGGATCGACGCGGCAACTCCGGTTCCATTCGCGCTGCGTCACCGGACGTTCATGCCTTCGGCCGAGGCGGGTGCTGGAGCATTGCGGGTCGCCTGGCCCGACCAGGCGGCTGGCGCAGCGGCGGTCATCCGCTACCGCGACGCGTCGCTTCCTCCCGATGTCGTCTTTCTGGCCCCGGGCACGACGCACACGATCCCCCTCTCGGGCGCGTCGCGCGTCGATTTCGTCGTCGCCGGAACATCTGCGGGTCCACCCCTCTCCGGGGCGATCGCGCTGGTCGAGCGGGTCGCATCCTTCCCCTTCGCGGGACTCGCGGCTCAGGCAACGGCCGGGTCCGGCGAGCCACGGGTTACCTGGACGACCTCTTCGCACGATGGGCTCGCCGGCTGGGCAGTGTTCCGCGAGGAGGTCCTGGCCGACGGGCGGATTTCCCGCTCGGGGCCGGAGATCGTCCCCTCTTCGCGCCAGGGAGAAGAATCGTTTCGCTACGTCTATGTCGATTCGCAAGCGAGTCCGGCAACCTTCTATCGCTACACTGTCTGGGCCGTGACGGAGGATGGACTACTCGCCCGCGCCTTCTCCGCCACGCTGCGGACGGCGGATTGAGTCCACACTCACAATGCTGGTGACCCCGAATAATCTGGGCTAGCGCGCCCGTCCCCTTTCGGGACGGCAGACCCATCACTTTTATGACTCAAAAACCTTCCAAGAACGTCCGCCGCGAGCCGGACGTCGGCAAGATCATCGATCGCACGATCGTCCGGCTCTGGGACACCATCGAGGAGCTCGAGGCGTTAAACCCCGCCGAGCTCCACTTCTACCGGGTGGCCGTCTTCGGGAGCGCCCGCATTCAGGCCGGCGACAGCGAGTATTCAGAGGTCCGTCAGCTCGCGGCTCGTCTGACGGAGCTAGGCTGCGACATCGTCACAGGAGGCGGGCCCGGCCTCATGGAAGCCGCCAACGAAGGAGCGGCCTCCTCGCGCGGCTTCGGGAGCAACGGAAAGCGACGGACGCGCTCCTTCGGTTTGACTATCGCGATCCCCTACGAGAAGGCGAATCCCTATCTCGACAGCGTCACCGCGCACCGCACGTTCTTCTCTCGCCTCCACCATTTCGTGCGCATGTCGCAGGCCTTCGTCATCTTTCCGGGCGGCATCGGCACGGCACTGGAGCTCTTCATGGTCTGGCAGCTCCTCCAGGTCGGTTTCATGACGGAGCGGCCGGTGGTCCTGATGGGGGAGATCTGGACGGGGCTGCTCGATTGGATGCGCCGGGACATGGTGCCGCGCCGGCTCGTCAATGCGGAAGACCTCGACTTCGTTCGTCCCGTCCAGACGACGGAAGAGGCCGTCGCATACATCGAGCGGCACAAGAAGAAGTTCGATCAGGCCCGCGAGCGCCTCATCCTCGAGCGGCGGCGCGCCGCTCGCGCCGCGATGGAAGAGCCCCGCGTCGTCGAGCCAGTTGCTCCCGAATGACCTTCGCGTGGTCGAACGCGAAGGAAAGGCCTTGGAGTTCCTTGCGCGCGAACCATCGTGCCTCCGCCGCGTCGTCTCCGCCTTTTGCTTGTCCGCCGATTGGTCTGGCCTGGTAGAGCACGGTCACGTTGTGGCCCCGCGGGTCGCGATCCGGGTTTGAGTAGACCCCGAGCAGCCGGCTGATCTTCACGCGCACGCCGGTCTCTTCTAGAGTCTCCCGGGCGCCGCAGTGTTCGGTTGTCTCCTTCCACTCGCAGAAGCCTCCGGGTAGTCCCCATCGACCCTTGAACGGCGGCCGACCCCGCCGCACGAGCAGCACCCGCCCTTTCCGATCACGCACCAGTGTGTCCACCGTCAAGCGCGGGAGCTTCTTGTTCTTGTAGGGATCTTTCATCGTTCGACTCTAGCTCACACACTCGCCCATCGGCCCATCAGAGGCGTAGGGGCGAGGCTTGCCCGATCGCTTTGCGGGCGGCCGCGAGGGCCGCCCCTACGGATGAGGGCGGATGAGGCCATTGGATCGTAGGGGCGGGGCTTGCCCCCGCCCGAGCCCATCGGCGAATAGACTCGCCTCCCGTGGCATTATCATCGCGAAAACGAATCCGCCTGCCGGCGGTCACCTACTCTGATCCGAACCGCGCTTTCTCGGTCACCATCGCAATATCACCCCGTAGGCCAGTTTTCGAAGATCAGGAATTCGGCCTCGAGTGCATCGAGATTCTTGGTGATCTTCGTCGCACCTTCAGCCTTCGTGTCTTTGCATTTTGCCTGATGCCGGATCATGTTCACTTACTTCTTTCGACGTCGGACCGGACGCGACTGCCCGAAATCATCGGACGATGGAAATCGCTGTTCTATCAAGCGCGTCGGCGGCGAGGCCGAAAGGAGCGGTTTTGGCAAAGGAGTTTCTTTGATCACGGTCTTCGTGACGGGGAGGATCTGGAGATGACAGCTCGGTACATACTTCAGAATCCCGTTCGAGCAGGCCTTGTGGCCGATCTGCACGACTATCCGCTGTGCGGATCCTTCGACTTTGAACTGTGAACGGCGGGCGGCCGCAAGGGCCGCCCCTACGGATGCATTGCGTGAGAAATGGGGCGGCCGCGCACCGAGCGTCGTCGGCCGCAACAGCGGACGGGGGACGGGACATGCGGCGGGTCCGCCCGCCGCAAACGGCCGCCCCTACGGGAACACCGTGAACCGTGCCGTAGGGGCGGGGCTTGTCCCCGCCCGCGTGATCCGATCAGCCCCCGTACTTCTCGAAGAACTCCCGGATCTCGGAGGCGGGATCCTGAGTCACCAGCTCGGCGGGCGATTCGCCATACCAGTCGCGGGGGAGGTAGCGCGCATACGGTTCCTCGACAAAGCGATGGCAAATCAGCGCGATCACGCCGCGGTCCGTCTCGCTGCGGATGAGTCTTCCCGCCGCCTGAACGACACGGGTCATCCCGGGCTGAAGGTAGGCGTAGTCGAACCCGGCTTCTTCCTGATCATCGAAATACCGGCGCAGCAGCTCGCGCTCAAAGGAAACCTGAGGCAACGCAGGCGAGACGACGAAGACGCCCGATAACAGCTCGCCCGGATAGTCCACCCCTTCCGCGTACATCCCGCCCGAAACCGCGAAGAGCAGGATCCCTTCGTGGGAAGGCGTCTCCAGCGCCCTCAGAATCTGCCGCCTCCCGAAGTCCGACAGATCTGGCCGCTGCACGAGCAGCCGCGCGCGTGTCGGCCCCATGATCGAGGCGACTTCGGTCAGAAAGCGGTACGAAGGGAAAAGCACCAGGTCGTTGCCGTGGTGAGCGTCCGACATCTCAGCGACGAGCTTCGCGATCCGCCCGTAGTTGCGCTCGCGTGCCGTGTAGGTCGTGCGCACTTGCGGCAGGATCATGACTTTGCGGTTCTCCGGCGGAAACGGCGGCGGAAGGGAGATCGAAGAGGTCCGTTCCGCCTCCAGGCCGAGCACCCGGGTAAATGCCTCCGGCGGCGTCAGCGTGGCGGACATCAGGATCGTCGAGGAAGCCGCGCGGAAGATCGGCGCGAGGGCGCGGGCCGGATCGAGACACACGAGCGCAAACCGCACTCCGGATGCCCGCCGCTCGACCACGCAGGTGAAGTCCGGTCCATAAAGATTCAAAACCGCCGCGAAGCGCTGAAGCAGGAAGTGAACATCCAGGATCGGGTCGTCCGGATCGGCCAGTCGGGTATCGCGCTTCCACGCGAGATACCGCAGCAGCCTGGGCTCCCAGTCGGCCCTCCACGCGTGAATCTCGTCGGAGGGAGGCTCCGCCTCCGCGATGGCTTCCCCCTCCGGCAACTCCTCCGCGACGCGCTCGAGAAGCGCGATCAGCTCCTCGATCGATCCCGCAAGGTCGGCAAAGAGATCTCCCGGTTGAAGCAGCAGGCGATTCAGCAGGATCCGCAGGTCTTCCTCGAGAATCTCCGGGGAGAAGATCTGGCGAGCGCGGTCGGGAAGGTTGTGAGCTTCGTCGACCACGAGGACCGCGTCGGCCAGCTCCTCGCCGGTCAGGTGGCGCAGCGCGACTCCCGGCTCGAAGACGTAGTTGTAGTCGGCGACGATCGCATCCGCCCTTTGCGCGAGCTCGAGCTGCACCTCGAAGGGGCAGACCTCTTCGCCCCGCGCCTCTTCGAAAACGGTGTCCGGATCCAGATGCGGATACGTCTCGCGCAGCCGGCTCAGGATCTCCGAGGAGGCCATCTTCTCCGGATAGTTCTTCGCGAAGCGGCAGAACTCTTCGTGACAGATGATGCGGTCGTTGGCGCACATCTTCTCTTTAGCGCGGACGTGGACCGTCGTGAAGGCTCGCTCGTTCATGGCGCGCAGGGCCGACACAGCCATCGTCTGCTGCAGAGTCTTGGACGTCAGGAAGACAACCTGCTTGCCGGTGGTCAGCCCGTGGCGGACAGCGGGGTAGAGCGCCGCGGCCGTCTTGCCTGAGCCGGTCGGGGCTTCCGCAAGAAGGATTTCGCCCTGGGCAAGCGCGACGTCGACCGCCTCCATGAGCTTCTCCTGGATCGGACGCGGCGCGGTGTGCGGGAAAGGCATGCGCTGCGCCGCCCGCGCCTTGCGCTCACGCGCGGCCTCC
>Ga0070707_100005172_pt1 | contig 12224 bp, 7 predicted proteins | sample KBSK5502metaG_FD_65468 | JGI IMG/M metagenome (GOLD analysis project Ga0070707, IMG submission 65468) | Corn, switchgrass and miscanthus rhizosphere microbial communities from Kellogg Biological Station, Michigan, USA - KBS K5-50-2 metaG | ecosystem: Host-associated > Plants > Roots >... | reverse complement strand
CCAGAGCACGCCGGCGCTGCCGACGTAGACGTTCTTCATCGGGCTCGTGGCATGCCACCGGTCCCAGTCGTCCGCGAGCCAGAGCAGGCGGGGGCCGCGCAAAGCGTCGTCCGTGTCGGCGACGATGTTGCGGACGGCGTCGCGCACTCGGCGTTCGTCCCACCGGACCTCGATCAAGGGCTCGAACGCCTCGGGCCGGTACAGCACGCCCGGACCCTAGTCGCAACCGCCTTCGCATGGGCTCCGGTTTCACGCTCTTTCCACCCGGCGGAGCAAGCGTCGTCGGGCCCCGGAAGTAGCATGGGTCGGTTGGGTCTCACGCTCATCACCGGCCCGGCCAACGCCGGGAAGGTGGCGCTCCTGCTTCGGGGCTATCTGGACGCGCTCCCGCGCGAGCCGTTCCTCATCGTGCCGAACAGGCCGGACGTCGACCGAGCCGAGCGGGATCTCCTGGCGCTCCAGCCCGCGCTCCTCGGCGGGACGATCGGCACGTTCGACGACCTGTTCGAGCAGATCGCCCGTGCGGGCGAGGACCCGCGCAGGGTCGCGCCCGACGCCCAGCGCGCGCTCGTCGCGCGCCGCGCCGTGAACGTCGTACAAGCGGGCATGAACGGGCTCGGCCGGTCGGCTCGGTTCGCCGGGTTCGCGGATGCCCTGCTCGCGTGTCTCGGCGAACTCGAGTCCGGACTCCTCGATCCCGGTGACCTCGACGGCGACCTCGCCACGCTCTACGCGGCGTACCGCGCGGAGCTCGACCGGCTCGGCCTCTGGGACCGCGATCTCCTGCGCCGCGCCGCGGCCGAGCGGCTCTCGGCGGACCTCGGTGCCTGGCACGGCGAGCCGGTCTTCGCGTACGGCTTCGAGGACCTGACCGGCGCCGAGTGGGCGCTGGTGCAGGCGCTTGCCGGGCGGGCGGACGTCACCGTGTCGATCCCGTACGAGCCGGACCGCGCGGCGTTCACGTCGCTCGCACGCACGATGGAGGATCTTGGGGCACTCGCAGACGGCCGGATCGAAGAGCTGCCGGCGCGGTTCGACGACATCGCGGAACCGGCGATTGCGCACGTCGAGCGTGCGCTCTTCGCCGACACGCCTCCGGCCGCGCCGTCGATCGATGGAGCCATCCGGTTCTTCGAGGGCGCGGGTACGCGCGGCGCGCTCGAACTCGTGGCGCAGGAGCTGCTGGAGCTGATCCGCCGTGGAACCCCGCCCGAAAAGATCGCAGTCGTCTGTCCCTCGCTCGAGCGCTGGCAGGCGCCGCTGGAGACAGCCTTCGCAACGCTCGGCGTGCCGTACGCGATCGAGGGTCGTCTCCGGCTCGACCGCACGCCGTACGGTCAGGCGCTGCTCGCGCTGCTCAGGTTCGCGTGGCTCAAAGGCGACCGGCGGGACCTCTATGGGTATCTCCGGTCACCGTACTCGGGTCTCGGCCGCACGAACGTCGACTTCCTCGAGGGCCGCCTGCGCGGCCGCGCCGTCGAGTCCCCCGCCCGCGTCGAAGAGGAGACGATCCGGCTCCGCGACGGCCAGCCGCTCCCTGCCCTCGAAGCGCTCCGGTCGGCGCCGAACGCGCTCGACGCGGTGGAGGCGGTCGCGGCCTCGATGCTGCGCGCGGCCTACGGGCTGGAGTCGCCACCTGTGGGTGACTCGTCCCGTCAGGATTTGCGCGCACATGACACGGTCGTGCGACTGCTCGGCGAGCTGCGCGGCTGGACCGAGCTCGGCGAGTCGCTCTCCGGCGAAGAGGTCGTCGCCGCGCTCGAGCGGGCGGAGGTCCGGCGATCGTCGGCGCCCGAGCCCGGCCTCGTCGCCGTACTCGATCTGATGCGCGCACGGACGCGGCGCATCGACGTCGTCTTCGTGCTCGGGCTCGAGGAGGGGAGCCTGCCGCGCCGTGTCCACGAGTCGCCGTTCCTGGGCGATGACCTCCGTCGCGAGCTCGACGCCCGCCGTGGCGCGCGCCTCACACCCCGCGATCAGATCGCGCGCGACCGCTACCTCTTCTACACGGTTTGCAGCCGCGCGACGCGTCGGCTGTACCTCGTGCGGGAGGCGGCGACCGACGACGGCAGCCCCCGTGAGCCGAGCCCGTTCTGGGAGGAGGTACTCCGGCTGTTCCCGCCGGACGAGGTGCAGCGCTGGACGCGTCGCCGCTCGCTGTCGCAGCTGACGTGGCCGCTCGAGGAGGCTCCGACCGATCGCGAGCGATTGCGCGCGGCGGCCGCACTGGCCGCCGATGACCCAGAGACGGCGGCGAGCGTCGCCGCGGCGAACGGCTGGGAACGGCAGATCGACCGAGCGCTCCGGGCGTTCCAGCGTCCCACACGGCTGACGCACCCGCTCGTCCTGGAGGAGCTGCGTCGCCGGGCGACGTTCGCCGTGACGGAGCTCGAGCGCTTCGCCGACTGCTCGTCTATGTGGTTCGTCGAGCGTCTGATCGGTCCGCGCCCGATCGACGCTCAGGCCGACCCGCGTCTGCGCGGCGGCGTCGCGCACCAGACGCTCTTCCGGTTCTACGCCGGACTACCCAAGGAGCTCGGTGTCGAACGCGTGGAGCCGGACCGTCTCGACGACGCGGTCGCGTACCTTCGCCGTTGCCTGGACGAGGCGATGCGTGGTGTGCGGATGGAGCTGACGCCGCTCCAGCGCCGGGAGCTCGAACAAGGACTGTGGCGCGACCTCGAGGCGTTCGTCCGCGAGGACGCGGAGTCCGAATCGCCGCTCGTGCCGCGCCGCTTCGAGGTGTCCTTCGGGTCGGAGCGCTCCGCGCCGGAGCTGCAGCGCGGGCTCGAGCTCGCCCCCGGCGTCGCGCTGGCGGGGAAGATCGACCGGATCGACGTCGACCCGTTCAGCGCGCGCGGGATCGTGCAGGACTACAAGTCGGGCAAGACGGGTCACTCCGCGGCGCAGATCGAGTCGGAGCTGCGCCTGCAGATCCCGCTCTACATGCTTGTGCTCCGCGACCTGGTCGGGATCGAGCCGCTCGGCGGGCTCTACCGCCCGCTCTCAGGCGAGCGCCAGCCGCGCGGCCTCCTCCGGTCGGAAGCCCGGGACGACGGCCTGCCTGGATTCGCGAAGAACGACTACCGCGACGAGGAGGCATTCTGGGGCCAGGTTGAGCGCTCGCGAGAGCTGGCGGTGGGGCTCGTCGAGCGGATCCGCGACGGCGACGTGGAGCATGACCCACGCGGCGGCGCCTGCCCGACGTGGTGTGAGTTGTGGCCGATGTGCCGCGTGAGACGCACGTGAACAATGTGAACCTCAATGTCGAACAGCGCGCGGCGGTCGACGCACGCGGCATCGTGTTCGTCTCCGCCGGCGCAGGCACCGGCAAGACGAAGGTGCTCGTGGAGCGTTTTGCGCGGGCGGTGTACGAGGAAGGGCTCGACGTCGAGTCGATCCTCGTCCTCACGTATACCGAGAAGGCGGCGGGCGAACTGCGCAGCCGCATCCGCGCGCGGCTCGTCGAAGCGGAGCGACCCGAGCTCGCCCGCGCGCTCGACGGCGCATGGATCTCGACGATCCACGGCTTCTGCCACCGGCTGCTCCGCTCCCACCCGTTCGCCGCGGGCGTCGACCCGCGCTTTCGCGTCCTGGACGAGAGCCAGGGACGCGTCCTGCGCAGCGAAGCCTTCGACGCCGCGCTCGACGCCTTCTGTGCGGGAGACGATCCCGAGCGCCTGCGGCTGCTCGCCGTCTACGGCGCGTCGAATCTCCGCCGGATGCTGATCGGCGTCTTCGAGACTCTACGCGCGGCGGGTCGAGCGCTCGTGCTGGAGCTGGGGGACCGGCCGGGCCTCGAGGCACAGCTCGCCGACTGGCGCGACGCGGCTCGCTGTCTCGCGGATGACGCCGGGACGACCGATGATGCGCGCGCGACCGCGCGGCTGGCGCTGGCGGTCGCCGAGAACGAGGTCGCACCGGACCGCTTGTTCGAGCTCGGCGACCTTCGCTTGACCGGTGAGCGCGCAGCGACCTACGAGGAGGCGCGGCGGGCGGTCGAGCAGGCCGCGCTGGACGAGCTTGCCGCGCGGGACCGCGATCTCTTGCAGGAGCTGCTGGCCGGTTTCGCGGCCGCCTATCAGGAGGCGAAGGATCAAGAATCGGCGCTCGACTTCGAGGACCTCCAACTGCGCGCCCGCGATCTCCTGCGCGACGACGAGTCGAGCCGAGCGCGCGAGCAGCTGCGGTTCCGTTCGGTCATGGTCGACGAATTCCAGGACACGAACCGTCTGCAGTGCGAGCTGATCGACTTCTTGGCCGGTGGGCCCGGCGAGAAGGAAGTGTTCTTCGTCGGTGACGAGTTCCAGTCGATCTACGGCTTCAGGCACGCGGACGTGCAGGTGTTCCGCGAGCGGCGCGAGGCTGCGTCGAACGTGCTGCCGCTGACGCGAAACTACCGCTCGCGGCCCGAGGTGCTCGCCGTCGTCAACCACCTGTTCGGCGGCGATTTCGGCGACGGGTACCAGCCGCTTGCCGCATCGGGCGAGTTCCCCGATCCCGTGTTCGGTGCGCCGGTGGAGCTGCTGGTCACGGACAAGGCCACGTACGCCGAGGACGACCGGATTCACTGGCGGCGTGCCGAGGCGAAGGCGATCGCCCACCGCATCCGAGAGCTGCTCGACGCGGGCGCGGCGACTCCAGGTGAGATCGTCCTCCTATTCGCCGCGGGAACCGACGCGGAATGGTACGAGCAGGAGTTGCGGGAGCTCGGCGTGCCGACCTATCGCGCGGCCGGCAAGGGGTACTTCGGCCGGCAGCAGGTTGTCGATCTGCTCGCATACCTGCGCCTGCTCCACAATCGCTACGACGACGAGGCGCTCGTCGGCGTGCTCGCGTCGCCGCTCGTCGGCATCTCGAACGACGCACTCGTGCTGCTGCGGCGGGCCGCGCCCAGGCGACCACTGTTCGTCGGTCTGGAGCGAAGCATCCCGGAGACGATCCCCCCGCGCGACGCGCAGCTCCTGCGCGCGTTTCGTCAGCGGTACGACCGTCTCGCGACACTCTCGGCCCGGCTGTCGCTCGAGCGGCTGTGCGAGCGGATCGTCGCGGAGCACGACTACGACCTGGCCGTGCTCGCTCAGTGGGACGGCCGGCGGCGCTACGCGAACCTCCGCAAGCTCGCACGGCTCGCGCGGTCGTACGAGGAGCTCCGCGGCCCCGACGTCGAGGGGTTCGTGCGGTTCGTCCGCGACCAGGAAGCCGTTGGCGCGCGCGAGCTCGAGGCCGTCGCCGAGGAGGAAGAGGCAGACGCTGTGCGGCTCCTGACGATCCACGCGGCAAAAGGGCTCGAGTTCAAGGTGGTGGTCGTCGCCGATGCCGGACGCGACAAGGCCGCGCCGGCCGCCGACGAGATCCTCGCGCTGTCCGACGGGCGCCTCGGCTTCCGCGTTGCCGATCCGATCACGAGCGAACGCCGCGGCGCATTCGCATACGAGGCCGTACGCGAGGCGCGGAAGGCCGAGGAGCGTGCGGAGCGGCTCCGCCTCTACTACGTCGCGATGACGCGCGCGAAGGACCGACTGATCGTGTCGGGTGCGATCGGCCCGACTAGTAAGGCAGACGAGACGACGCCCATCGGCTGGGTGCTCGGGCGTCTCGATGCACGGGAGGAGCTGGAACGAGCCGGTCGCGATCCGGTGGAGCTCGAACGCGAGGGCGCCCGGGTCATCGTGCGCGTCGATCGATGGAGTCCCCAGTCGGCCGAGCCTGCTGCACCCGACGCTCGGGAAGACGCGCAGCTGGCGTTGTTCGAGCCCAACGGGGGCGGCGCACTGCCGGTGCTCGCCCCGCCGCTCGCGCCGCTCGTGCCCGTGTCACGGCCGCCGCTCCACCGTGTCCGGCGCCTGTCGTTCACGGCGCTGGGCCAGTTCGAGAGCTGCTCATACCGCTACTACGCGGAGCGGATCGTCGGCATGAAGGCGACCGACGAGCGGCTCGCCGCGCCCGGGACGGCCGGCCTCGCGGCAACCGAGGTCGGAACGGCCGTGCATCGGCTGCTCGAGCTCGTCGACCTGCGCGAGCCTGTTCCCCCGCCCGATCTCGTGGCGCACGTGCGCGGTTGGTATCCGACCGTGACGGACGAGGAGCTCGAGCGAATCGGAGCGTTCGTCTCGTCGTACTGCGACTCCGAGCTCGCACGCCGGGTCGCGGAGTTGCCCGGGGCCGCGCCCGAGCGTCCGTTCGCCTTCGAGCACGACGGCGTGCTGCTGCACGGACGGCTCGACGTGCTGCAGGTCGGCGGCCCGCGCGCGCTCGTCGTCGACTACAAGACGAATACGCTCGAGGAAGGCACGCCCGAGGAGATCGTCGAGACGGACTACCGATTGCAGCGACTCGTGTACGCACTCGCGTGCTTCAAGGCGGGTGCCGAGGAGGTCGAGGTCGTCTACCACTTTCTCGAACGGCCTGACGCCGTCGTCTCGACAGTGTTCTCGAAGGACCGCTTGCCTGAGTTGAACGCCGAGCTGTCGGCGGCGATCGAGCGGATCAACGCCGGCGATTTCCGGCCGTCTCCCGACGAATTCACATGCGCAGGGTGTCCGGCGCTCGACGTGATCTGCGCCGGCCCGCGCCTGCGCGAGCACGGCTACGCCGAGCCTGCGCTCGCTACCGTCCCCTAACCTTGCCCCGCAGCTACCTCCACGAGGCGCGGAAGCGCGTCGGCCCGAAGCGCGCGCGGATACGTCCGATCATCGAGCGGCTGCAGGCGGCGTATCCGGACGCGAAGATCGCGCTCCGCTCGGGCGACCCGCTGCAGTTGCTCGTCGCCGTGATGCTCTCCGCGCAGACGACTGACGTGAACGTCAACCGCGTCACGCCCGCGCTGTTCGCGAAGTACCGCCGGCCGGAGGACTACCTTGCGGTTCCGCCGGAGGAGCTCCAGCGCGACATCTATGCGACCGGTTTCTTCCGGCAGAAGACCAAGTCCCTCCGCGGGACGATGAAGATGCTGATCGAGGAGTTCGGTGGCGAGGTGCCGCGCACGCTGGATGAGCTCGTCCGCCTCCCCGGCGTCGCGCGCAAGACGGCGAACGTCGTCGCGGCGGAACTCGGGCATCCACAGGGGATCGTCGTCGACACGCACGTGCGCCGCCTCTCCCAGCGGCTCGGCCTCTCGAAGGAGGAGGATCCTGTGAAGATCGAGCGGGACCTGGTGAAGCTCGTTGCCCGCGAGGACTGGGGGCGTTTCCCGCAGCTTCTGATCTGGCACGGCCGTCGTGTCTGCCTCGCGCGCCGTCCGCTCTGCGAGCTCTGCGTGATCAACGACCTCTGCCCTTCCTCGCGCGTGTGAGCGAGCTCCAGCATCCGGAGGCGCGCGGCTTCGAACGAGTCGCGGAGCTCTACGAACGTGCACGGCCTGGGTATCCCGAGGAGGTGCTGTCGTGGTTCACCGACCAACTCGAACTTCGGCCGGGCCGGATCGTGCTCGATCTCGGTGCGGGAACGGGGAAGCTCACCCGGGCGCTGGTCGAGACGGGGGCGCGAGTGCTCGCGCTCGAGCCCGGTGACAACATGCGCGCGCAACTCGAGCGGTCGGTGCCGGGTGCCGAGATTGTCGCTGGGAGCGCGGAGGCAATCCCGCTGCCTGACGGCTCCGTGGACGCCGCGACGGCAGGCCAGTCGTTCCACTGGTTCCGCTTCGACGAGGCCGTGCCCGAGATCCACCGCGTGCTACGGCCCGGCGGCCGTCTCGCTCTCGTCTGGAACGAGCGCGATCAGGACAATCCCCTGCAGCGCGAGGTCACGGAGCTGATCTCGCCGTTCGTCCCGCCGCAGCGACCGCGCGTCCTCGAGGCGGGCTGGCGCGAGACGCTCGAGCGCAGCGGGCTCTTCGGACCGATCGAGCTCCGGCAGTCACGCTTCGTGGACGAGCTCGACGCCGACGGGCTCGTCGCGCGCATCGCGACGATCAGCTTCGTTGCGTCGGCCGCAGCGAGCGCGCGGACAGAGCTGGAACGAAAGCTGCGCGAGCTTGCAGGAGCGCGTGGCGGCAGGGTGGAGTTCCGCTACGTGACGCAGGCGTTCGTCACGTCCGCGGTGTGATCGCAACGAGCAGGCCGCCGTCCTCGTCGTACGCGGGGAAGAAATCGGCGGTGACCGGCTTACGCTGCCCCGCGCGCGTCCGGAGCTCGAGCCGCTCGCCGAGCCGCCTCACGCCCCACTCGAGTGCAAGCGCCGCGGGGTTGCGTTGCTGCTCGAAGCCGGTCAGACCCAGTCGGTCGACAACGTCGCCGCCGAGCAGCTCCTGCTCGGGATAGCCGGTGAGCTCGAAGACGCCGCGACCTGCGGCCAGGATTCTCGCGTCCCGGTCGCAGACGACGAAGCCCGAGTTCGGTGCGGGGTAGTAGTCGTCCATCAGCTCGAACAGGAACCCGAAGCCACAGCTGTGGCAGGCAACCGGAATGTCGTCGAGCTCCTCGAGGCCGTCGTGGTCGACGGAGCGTTGCTTGCAGTTCGGGCAGATGAAAAACGTTATGGCACTCCTCTAAAAGGGCTTCAAACGACTGTACCTATGTGAAGGGGCGGATCTGGTCAGGGTAGGCGCCCAGCTGTGAGCATCCGGCGGAGCAGCTCGCCGAGCAGCCCCAGCTGGGTCAGTCGCTTTCTTCCTGAGGGTGAGTCCACTCGGGCGGCGGAAAGTCCGGCGCGTTCCAATCCAGATCGAGTCCTTGTTTGTTCGTCGGCGATAACTCACCACGTCCCAGGGCTCGAAGTCGCGGGCCGGGTCTGAGCTCAAACACCATCCCCGCCGGCGTATTCTCGCCTAACGCGTCCCCGACAGCGCGCTGCACGTCAGCCAGTGGCGCACGCGCTCAAGCAGGCGGGCGAGGTCGGTATAGGCGCTCAGGTCGGTGTTGAGCACGAAGCGTGTCCGGTACTTGCCCGGATCAAGTTCCCGGAACTCGCCAGCGCCGTTGCGAGCCTCGGCCACCGCCTTCTCGAACCGCTTCGAGCGCGATGGGCCGAATACCACCGTCAGCAGCCGCTCTACCCGCCAACCCTAACCAACCAAGGATTCGCCCAAGGGTGCGCGTGTTGTCTTTTGCGGGAGCCGTCACAGGGGCACGTTTTGGATTTCAATCTGCGGACGGCGCGAGTCGTCTTCGCTGTCGTCGTGCCGGTTCGGCTTGTCGGGTTTGCGATCTGCGGGACAACCGCAAGGGAGACGGCGCGTGCTTTTGGGTGGGTAGCGCGACGCTGCGCAGTCGTTCGCGCAGGTCCCCCGAGCTTGTCAATACCGTTGAAACTCAAAACGCAGTGCGTTTTGGACTTTCCTCTCCCCGTAGGGGAGAGGAAAGTGGCCGACGCCTCTCCGGCGGGTGGGCCCGGGCTTCGGCGAGCGTCGCGCGCAGGCTACTGACTGCGGGAGAATGTCGCCGGTGACGACCTTGCATGTCGTTCCCGGTGCTCTCGCGGATGAGTGCCGGTCCGAGCTGATCTTCCGAGGTGATCTGCTCATCTTCAAGGACGTCCCGGCGCTCGCCGGCCTCTGCTTCTTGGTCGATTCGCTGATACCCGAGACGCTGGCCGAGCTGGAAGCGAGCGTTGACGAGGTTCAGAGACGATTCCGAACCGATTCTCGGGTCGAGCAATGCGTTCGCGCCGCGCTCGAGCAGGTCGGTGTCGATCCGACCGTCACCTGCTGGGATCGACTCCACCTTCGGGTCCAATTGCCCTCGTCGCGTCCGGGAGCAGGCGACGCGGGAACGCTCGGGGTTCATCGCGACACCTGGTCGTCGAACGTCTACCAGCAGGTGAACTGGTGGACGCCGGTTCGACCGATCACGGCCGAGCGGACGATCGCCCTCTATCCCGCCTACTGGGGAGCGCGTCTCGCGAACACGAGTGCCGGTTGGGATCTCGACGAGATCCGGAGCAGGCGAAAGGCCGGAATCCGGGATGTTCCGCTTGTCCCGCAGCCAAGCGAGCCCGTTGACACCAGCGCCGAGCTGCGCATCGTGATCGAGCCCGGAGACCTCTTGTCCTTCTCAGGTGCGCATCTGCATGCGAGCGTGCCGAACTCGACGCCGGACCCGCGACTCAGTGTTGAGGTGCGTACGGTGAACATCGACGACGTCAAGCTCGGGCGAGGGGCGCCGAACATCGACGGCGCTGCGCCTCGCGTTCCGATCGGCTGGTTCCGGCGGATGACGGACGGGACGTCCCTTGCCGCACTTGTCGACGAAGCGGACGTAAGCGCTTCGAATCCCGGCCGCCCCGCGTCGATCGCGCCCGATCACACGCCGCGGGGAAGGGCTTGACGTCGTGAAGCCGTTTACAGTGAGGGTGGGCGGAATGTGGCAGTGCGCAAACCAGCTCGTCATGGAGGCTGATGCGCCAAGGCTCGCCTGAGCGGGCAAGCTCGTGCGGCAGGAGCGAGCGCAGCTCGCCAAGGTGGAGCGCGTCTACTCTCTCGGCAATGCGCACGGACGAGCCGGGGTGAAGACGTATGCCTCATCGATTGGGAGACCCCGAGGTAGACCTTCGCCGACCGCTGCCGAGGCGAGGTCAGCTAGTCCGGTTTCGCCAGGAGCAGCTTTTTTGACAAGTCCTCGAGCGCCTGCAAGACCGGCTTCGCCGCAGCTCGCTAGAGGCGGACTGACTCGAAGCTCGCGAATGGCGCGTCGTAGGCGATTAAGCCGTTGACTGTTCGCTGAATCTCCTTCACCTGGAAGGACTTCTCGAACGCCTGATGGAACATCAGCGAGCAGTGTCGCCGGTCAGAGTCTGTCCAGTTCTCGTCTCGCGCCGCTTGCTCGATCAGGTCGGACGGAATGAGAGTGAGAGCCATTCGATCCCCCGCTGCCGCGCTGACCAGGGTCGAGGAGGTCGACCCATGTTAAAGCAGCGGGGAACTCCCCAAAGACGCGCGACTGACGGGTCATCTGCCAGGACGGACTAGGGTCGCTTTCGCGCCTATCCCCCTCCAACGCTTCGCTCCGATCGCTGCCGTCGCGTTCAACAGGTCCGAGCGCGTGTACAAGATGGAACGTCGAACGAGGTCGACGAAAGGGCCACGGCAAGCAGTCGCTCGTGCTGCTCGTGTCGGGCTGCGGAGCTGTCGCGTTTGGCGGCACTGCGACAATGTGGAGGGTCGGGGTCGGTCGGCGTTCGCACGCTGGTTGCGGCGGGGAGGGGGAGCTGCCCGCTGGCGGGCGGGCAACTCCTCCTCGATGCTTGGGCTTGCGGCTAGTACTTGGCCAGGAACACGTCGGGCTGATGTTCGGTGACGCCCACTGAGGTGGTGGTGATGTTGCGGTTGTCGCCCCAGGTGACGTAGCGGGCGGTGCCGTTGGAGATGATGTTGTTGTAGTCGCCCATGTAGCAGTTGGAGATGATCGGATCCTGGTTCGGATTCGTCTGGATCACCGGGAAGGTAACGGCGCTGATCTGTGTTTCCCCACCGGCGATCGGCGCCAACGTCGGCGTCGCGAGGGTCAGCTCCTCCTTGTCGGTGCGGAGCAGGTCCTCTGTCGTTCCCTTGACCCGCTCGTACCACATCGCGTGTAGGCCGCTCGCATCCGCTGCCAGCCACGGCTGGAAGCGGTCGCTCATGTGATCGGTGGCTACGGTGCCAGAGATCACCTGCGGGCTGCTCCAGCTGAGGTTGTCGTCGCGGGAGAAGCTCAGCAAGATCCGGGTGGCGTTGCTGTTGCTCCCGCCGGGGCCGTCCGGTCGATCGTTCCAGGCCATGTACAGCGTGCCGTTCGCGTCGCTGGTGATCGCGGGGAGCTCGAAGTTGCGGATGTCGTGACCCGGTGCCGTCTCGATCACCTCGCGCAGGTCCGTCGGCCCGTTGCAGGCGACGATCTTGTCGGCGTCGCCCTTGACCGCCGCAACGCTGGTGACACGGGCGACCGTGCCGCTGTTGACGTCGAACGTCGCCATCATCTCGTTCGAGGCGGTACCGGTCGGGCTCGCGCACGCGGCCGGAGTCTGCTGGTTCCAGGAGACGAACACCTTTCCGCCCGCAGGCAGCGGCGTCGAGCCCTGTGCGCACGCGTCCGCCGCGGACACCCTCGTCGTCCGCCAGTGGATGCCGTCGGTTGAGTCGGTGAGCATGATCGGGCTGACCGGCGCCCGCGAGAAGAGCGTCCAGGAGATGTAGAAGTGCCGTTGGCCGTTCCCATCGGGCGCGACGGCCAGGTACTCCTTGTCGCCGAAGAAGCGGACGTCGCTGCCCACATCGACCGCCGTCGAGACCAGATGGAAGGTGTTCG
>Ga0070707_100005170_pt1 | contig 12228 bp, 12 predicted proteins | sample KBSK5502metaG_FD_65468 | JGI IMG/M metagenome (GOLD analysis project Ga0070707, IMG submission 65468) | Corn, switchgrass and miscanthus rhizosphere microbial communities from Kellogg Biological Station, Michigan, USA - KBS K5-50-2 metaG | ecosystem: Host-associated > Plants > Roots >... | reverse complement strand
ATATGTATGCTCCCGCGTCTGCGTGCGCAATGGGTCAGGCTTTTGATGCAGTTCGTCATAATAGCCGTGCCATAAGTCCACGACCTTGGTGTGATCTGCGAAAACGACATCAATTAGGTTCAGGGAGTTCACCCATTCAATTGTGGGCGGAAATGCGCGGCGATGCGCCATTAGCGTCATGAATAAGTTGCGCTTTGCATCCCGCTTTTCTTTACGCTTTTGCCACCAAAGCGTAATCAGAACGGGAATAATTGGACTGAGGAAGAGGGCGATTATTTCCATAGCGCAAGCGAGCCTACAGAAGCGCGATTACTTCGTCGAGGCTCCAAACATGATCGCTAATCGCTGCTTCCATCGCTGGTGTGACACGCAAGGTTTGGTGAATCCGGCGGAAGTTGTAATGCATATAATGAAGCGCCACTGCGTGCTCCAAATTCTCCAGCTTTTTGCTGAATCCATTGGTCAAGCGTGTGAAGCGGCGCATCGACATGCGCATTGTCAGGTTCTGGCGCTCAACGTAACTCGTGGAAACGTGAGCGTAATCGGGATTGCCGCTGATGATCGCCTTGCGCGCGCCCATGCAGACGGCGGGGCTGTAGCGAGTTTCTGGCGATTCATTCATAGTGCCGTAAATCTTTTGCAGCATCGCATAGTCAATTTCCGCACCGAAAGCATCCTCAACCGCCGTCAAATAGGCACGGTGTCCATCGGTCGTAAGCCGTACGCGGCTTGCAAGCCGTTCCTTCAAGTCATGGATAAAGTGATATGCGCAACCGGCGTCACGTTGTCCGATGAACCAGCACGGAACGAGTTTGGAATCGGGGTCAAGCGCAACCCACGTCCAGCAATCTCCAGCACCCTTTTTCTTTTGCTCCAGAGGGCAATTCTTTTCCTTCGCATAGACAAACGACCAGACTTCGTCGCATTGAATGCGTCGCGATTTGAGATTGCGAAACGCCTTGTCCTGATACTGGCAGGCAGGACTGCCGGCTCCACCCAATCATCGCCTCCCGCCGTCAGGGATCACCGGCGGCGCTTCGTCACTCGTTCGCCATTCGTGATTCGTCTTTCGTCACTTTTTGATCTCGTCCCAAATCGCATCCAGCTCAGCAAGATCGACATCACCAAGTCGCTTGCCTCGCCCCTGCAACTCGTCCTCTAGTCGGTTGAATCGTGCGACAAATTTGTCTGTCGCGGTTTGCAGCGCGCTTTCCGCGTCAAGTTTGCATTTGCGCGCGAGATTGACGACTGCGAACAATAAATCGCCAATCTCGCCTTCGACCGCTTGCGGATTTTCCGACGCGAGGGCGTCTTTCAGCTCACCGAGTTCCTCCTCCACTTTTGCGATCACGCCGCGCACGTTGGCCCAATCGAAATTCACCCGCGCTGCTTTCGATTGCGCTTTCTGCGCGCGCATCAGCGCGGGTAGCGCCGCTGGCAAACCATCAAGGTAATGCCTGACTGTTTTTTCCGTGCGCTTGATCGATTCCCATTGTTTCAGCACCGCGCCGCTGTCGCGCGCATCGCTCTTCCCAAAGACATGCGGGTGACGGCGGATAAGTTTCTCCGTCAAATCGCTGAGCACGTCCTCGATATTGAATCGACCGGCTTCTCGCGCGATTTGCGCGTGCATCACAACGAGCAGAAGAAGATCTCCAAGCTCCTCGCGAAAATTTGCATGGTCTTTGGCACGCACCGCGCCGGCCACTTCGTAAGCCTCTTCAATCAAAGCAGGCAGCAGCGATTCGTGGGTTTGCTCGCGATCCCACGGACAACCCCCTGGCGCCCGCAACTTTGCAACGATCTTGCAAAGTTGCTGGAAGTGATTCGTGAATGGTGACTGATGAAGCGACAAGTCCTTAGCGGTGTCCATTCACAACCAATCGAACATCAAACATCTGTTAAATCCGCCAGAGCGAACGATGGGTGCCGAACTCTGAAATTTCTCCGGAGGATTTCTTGCTGACGTAAATCGTGATGCAGATGACGCCGATGAAGGTGCCCACGAAGATGAGCGCGACCAGCCAGGACGGAATGTGGCCAACGCGCAATGCACGATAGAAACTGCCTACACTGTCCATGGCGTGCTCGGCGTGCAGGAAAATCTTCGTCACCCACGCCAGTAAAATAAGAATGAAAATGAAAATGTAATTGCGTTTTAATCGGCGCCCAACCGCTTCCAGCTTGCTGATCTTGAAGCAGGGCAAAATCAGATCTTCGCATACGAGTTTTTTCCATTCGCCCTGAAGCAACTCGCGATTTTCCATTACCATCGGGACGAGGAAATGCGCCTCCAGCATGCGGACGCGCGCGCGGAACGCGTCGTAGAACCGATAACGCCGCGCCTCGATCCAGAGGAGTACCCAGACGATGGCCAGATTAAAAAAGAAGATGATGTGCGGCACTTCGCGAGTGGAAAATGCGATGGTGATGATGGCGGTGCTGCTGGTTATCGCCCAGTTCGTTGTGACGTCGAGCCGCTGGCGCCAGACCATGATCCGACCCATTTCGCCGCGATAAAAATGCGACATCGCGTTGACGTAGCCCGGATCGTACATGCTGCGCTGGAAGGAGACTGTTCTCTCCTCGTTTTCAGCTAATGCTGTGTTTTCAGTTGCCACGGCCCGTTACTTAACTGGATAACTGGCTTTGCCGGATAATCCAATAAATCTCGCTTCCCTCAATGGCTATCGCGCTGGCCGATCTACTCAATGAAATGCAGGTGATACTGCGATTGCGCTCCCGCAAACCGGCGAACGCGCTGCGCGAAATCATCCAGTTGCTGGCGCAGAATGGAAAGATCGTCAATGCAGAAGGATTTCTTGAACAAGTGCTCGCCCGCGAGCGTGCCCACCCCAGTGTGGTCGAAAACGGCGTCGCATTTCCCCATGCGCGCACCGATCTGGTGAATGAAATCGTTCTTGGTATCGGGCGCAGCCGTGCCGGCATTCCCTTTGGCGAAAATCGAGTGCGCGCCCGGCTGATTTTCGTCGTCGGCGTACCGCAGCAATTGGTAAATGATTACCTGATCTGCGTCGGCACACTGGCGCGGTTAGTCCAAAATGATGCGATACGATCGACATTGCTCCATGCGGAGACTCCGCACGAATTTCTGGACGCGCTCAATGTGGAAACATTGTAGCCCCGAAAGCTTTCGGGGGAACGCGGCCGCCGGGGTCACCGACCCCGGCTACAGCTACACCGCTATGCGCTGGCCTTCAATTTCACCGGCGGGACCAACCGCGCGCTTGCTCTTTCGGTACCGCCAGATGGCAAACGCGACGAATAAAAGATCAAGGCCAACAAATGTGGCAACGTAAGTCTCGCCGCCGATGCCGAAGCCATAGCTGTGCAAACCTTTGCCGAGAACAAAGTTCACGCCATACCACGCCATTAAAACTGCGAGGAAACAGACAACGCTCGCGACCACCAAACCAAACTCGCTCCACCAACCGGCGAGCCGTCCATGCAGCGTGACGATATAACAAAGCAGCGCGATCAGCGCCCACGTTTCCTTGGGGTCCCAACCCCAGAACCGTCCCCAGGAATAGTTTGCCCAGACACCGCCCAGAATCGTGCCCGCGGCGAGCAAAAGCACGCCGAGTTGCAGCACGCGATAAAGCCAGAAGTGCATGGGGGCGTCTGCTCTCGCCGCCGCCGGGTTGCGCGCGTACCGCCAGAGTAGAATGTGACCGAAGCCCATTGCCAGCGCGAAAGCCGCATAGCTCAGCGTGATCGTGAGCACATGAACCGTGAGCCAGAAATTATCGCGTAACACCGGCACGAGCGGATCGATGCTCGATGGCATCGCGATCGGCATTTGGTGTACGAGCAAGAGCGCAACCAGCGTTACTGGCAACGCTGCGAGGAGATAAACCGGCGTCCGGTAACGCGCAAAGAAGATCATTCCGAAAAATGAGACCGCGAATGAGACCCAGATGATCGATTCATACATGTTCGTGACCGGTGGCCGGCCGCCAATCATGCAGCGCATCGTGATGCCGGCCGCCTGAAACGCGAGACCGACGAGCGCAATCGCCACGCCGACATTCTGCAATTTCCGCCCGCGTTTGCGGAGGTGCGCCGCGAGGAGAATCGCCAGCGCAATCCCATAACACCAGATCGCGCGATAAAATGCTGCGAAATGATTGTAGAAGTATTCTAGGCGCAATTGTCGCTCTTGCGGATAAACCGACGGGCTAAACGCTCGTAAAGTCTCCCGCAGTTGACGCGCAGCTGAGCCAAAATTGAACGCGTCTCCTTGCACGTAGGCGCGCATCATTTTTGTCAGGTCAGAGAAGGCCGGAGCGACCTGCGTTTCATTATAATAAATCGCAACCGCCGCTGGATCGGGCACTACCCAGGCGTCCGCTTCGTTTTTCGGCGACGGAATTATGAGCAACGCTCTTCCATTCATCACATTCCCGAGTAACGCCAATCGGTCACTTACGGCGAGGGCTTCCTGCTGAATTCGGTCGAGCGGTTTTTCCGCGCGCTTGAGTGCCTGCGCGTCATTCGCGAGCCGGTGCAATTCCGCAGACCCATTCAACTGCGCGACCGAGAATCTTCGCTGGGTTTTATCGAACCCAAGCTGCTCCTTCAGGCTGCCAAATGAAACCAGCACCATCGGCTCACTTTTCCAATCGTGCGTCTCGAGCAGTACCGACAAAATGAAATCGTTCGGCCCCCATTTCCGGCCCGCATTATCGGCATATGTCGATCCTCCGGTTATTCGGATCAGCGTTTCTCGCGCGAACGTATCGATTGGTTTACGCCTTCCTCCATCCTGAATCGCGAGCAGTCCCCACTGCTTGAAATCCAGACCTCGACTATCCGCAGCCGGCAAATCGGACTGGCCATAAGCAATGCTTCTAAAAAGTGAGCTGGCCAGTGCGATGAAAATGAGGATGCGCGTTTTCAAGCAGGCGAATGTAATTCTAGCCGCGGGTCGTGTCGAGCAAAGCGGAACGGCTTCGAGCAATCGATTCCTCTGCCGTTTCGGAGATACGCATTGCGGATCAAGAGGCGATGAGCCACGTTCTCGCATAGACGGCTAATCCATTAGATCGACATATCAAAAGAGGCAGGGCAATTTCACCCCGGGAAACACGGATCGGCCAAAAATCGGCGGTCCGATTTGTCCGTTTCCGTTTGCGTGAGCTCAGGCAACTCGGCTAAGTTAAGACCCGTGTTCAGCTTGACGATGCTCGGCAGCGGCAGCGCGGGAAACAGCGCCTTGGTCGCGACCGATCATTGCAAGATTCTGGTCGATGGCGGGCTGAGCGCGCGGCAGCTGGCTTTGCGTCTGGAGCAGTGTGGCATTGCGCCAGAGCAACTGGATGGGGTGCTTTTGACTCACGAACACGCCGACCACGTCTGCGGACTTGAAGTTCTCTGCCGCAAATTTGACGTGCCGATTTATTCCAACGTGCTGACGGCGGAATCGATTCGATGTGATGGTTCATTTAAGCGACATCGTAACTGGCGAATTTTTGTGACCAGTGCCGAGTTTTCGATCTGCGATGTCACTGTGCAAACATTCCCGGTACCGCATGATGCTGTCGATCCGCTTGGGTTCGCTTTCCACGCGGGATCCGGCAGCCTCGGGTTCATCACCGATCTCGGTTATCCGACAAAAATGGTCATCGAACGATTGCGCGAAGTGCAGACGCTGGTGATCGAAACCAATCACGACGAAAAACTTTTGCAGAACGACACGCATCGACCGTGGCCGGTGAAACAGCGAATTCAATCGCGGCACGGCCACCTGTCGAACACAGCAGCGGCGAGTGTGATCGAGCAATTGCTACCGGGCAAAATCGATCGGATTGTGCTTGGACATCTCAGCCGCGATTGCAATACGCCTGAGCTTGCCTTGGGTGCGATGCGCGCGTCGCTTGCAAAATGCGGCAATATCGACATGGAACTCCATTGCGCCAGCCAATCGGAAATTAGTCCGCGATTCCGAATCGGCGAAACCAAGCCTGGTCCCTTTCAACCGACCTTCGAAACCGCGTTTTTTCGAACGGCGCCTACTCTGTAGCGGCTGTCTAAGACTGCCGTAATGTCAGAGAATCCGCGACCACCCACCGCGGCTACGGCTACGGAAATGATTATTCGCGATGCGCTAGAATCTGATCTCCCGGCCATCATCGAGATTTACAACGCGACTGTGCCGACGCGCATGGTAACGGCTGAGCTTGAGCCGACCACTGTTGAAGCGCGTTTGCCGTGGTTCCGCAATCATTCGCCTGACCAACATCCATTCTGGGTAGCGGAATTTGACGGCCGCGTGATTGGTTGGCTGGATTTCAAAACATTCCTGCCGCGCTGCGCTTATCGCGGCACCGCGGAAATCAGCGTTTATGTCGATCAAAAATTTCGCCGTCGCGGGGTAGCACGGCAATTGTTGGAACAAGCAATCGCGCGTGCGCCTTCGCTCGGGGTCGACGCAATTGTCGGTCTTATCTTCGCGCACAACGCACCGAGTTTGAAATTGTTTGAGCGGTTCAGGTTCGAGCGCTGGGGATTGCTTCCAGGTGTTGCGCGGCTCGATGGAGTGGAGCGTGACCTCGTTGTGATTGGACGACATTGTCCCGCGCGCGACGACACAATCACCGGGCCTACATTGCAGAGAACGGAACCCATGAGCAGTAACAGCCACCTCAATGATTGCCTGAACTTGATGCATACTCTCATGCAATACCGACAGGAGCCGATTCATGCGCAGTTGCTTAAGATCCGTGACGAACATTCGATGCTGCATCTGGACGTGCTGATCCTGATTTATCATTTTGCGAAAATTTGCTCCGGACAGATCCTCGAGATCGGCGCATTTGTTGGCGGGGCCACCATTGCGGCGGCGCTTGGGGTGCGCGATTCCGGTAAGCGAAAAAGAATTGTTGCAATCGAGCCCGGCGGAAGCCTGAAACACAAACGGCTCGGTACACGTAATATCTTGCGCGATTTGGAACGAAATCTCACCAGGCAACGCGTGTCCGAAATCGTGACCGTAATCAAAGGCCATTCTTCTGAGCCCGCGACGATAACGGCGGTACATCAAGCGCTCGGCTCAGATGAAATTGGTTTGCTGATCCTGGATGCCGATGCCGCCAAGCGGCGCGACATCGACCGCTACGGCGACAAATTCACGGACGGATCCTGGATGGTGATCGACGATTATTATGGACCTACCCCAGACAGCAAAATAGCGCCGGCCCGCGCGGACGTGGATGCATTGGTCGCAGCGGGCTGCCTGGCGCCGCTGGGCTTTTATGGCTGGAGCACCTGGGTTGGACGATGGCGTGGCTGCGCCGCCGAAGTTATTCGTTAAACCGGTACAACTTAACAGTGGACGAAATAGCTATGATACTCGTCGTTGGAGCTACAGGCGTAATTTGAATGGAAATTTGTCGGCGCCTCGCGGCCGCGGGCAGTCCGTTTCGGCGATGGTGCGATCGACTTCTGATCCACCGAAGAAGAATGTTCTAAAGAAACCTTGGCGGCGAACTTGTCGAAGCCGACGTAAAGGACCGCGCTTCACTTGACCGAGCCTCTGCGGGGGCAACGGCTGTTATTTCAACGCCGACAGCAATTGGTTCGAAGCAGGAGGATGACTCAATCGAAACCGTCGACTTGCACGGACAGATGGGTCTCGTCGATGCTGCGCGCGCAGCGAAAGTCGAGCACTACGTCTTCGTTTCCGTCTCGGGCAATCTGTTAAAGCACGGGGACAACCCGTTATTTGATGCGAAGAAGGCTGTTGAAAATCATCTTCGCGAGAGCGGACTTACTTTCACCATTTTGCGCCCCAGCCGCTTCATAGAAATCTGGTTGAGTTCGCATCTCGGTTTCGATTTCGAAACGCCAAAGCGTGGCCGATTTTGCCGTGCAATGTTTATCGAATCCGGCTACGCGAAATGCTGTGACTGAGCTCGGCGGCCCGGAAGCCCTCAGTCCGGTCGAGATCGTCCGCATCTTTGAAGAAGTTGCCGGTCGCCCTTTTTTCGAGATGCAGTTCGTTCCCGAGGAAGCGCTCCAGGCCCGGAAAGCAGGAACCACAAATCCGGTTGAGTTGACGTTTACAGATCTGACACTCACCGTCGCTCAAGGCGATGCAATCGACATAAGCAAGACGCTCAAAAGTTTTCGGTACGCCCGCGCTCAGTCCGCGAATACGCGAAAATGGTCATGAGCGGCGCACCCGCGCAGTAAGATCGATAATCTCCCTTATTGAAACTCGCTACGCCGCTGAGCGTTACGCTTCCTCGTGACCGATGACGAGATGAATGATGCCGTTCGGCGCGGCAATAAAAAAACCATTGAAATCTTCCCGCAATTGCTCGATCTCATCGCGTCGCGTTACGCCGTGCACTTTCAGGAATGAGGCGGCTGCTTCCGTGTCGTTCGTTTCCAGTTCCAGCCAAATATCTGGATGACTCAGGTTCGGCACGTTATCGATCCACAGCCGGTTCGGACCGAACTGAAAAATGCAGCCATTGTTTTCTTCCTCGAGCAACGGCAGCGCCAGCGTGTCGCGATAAAAGGCGACCGTTTGCTCATAGGTGTGGCTCGGGCATTTGATCGCGATGTTCGCTCCACCTGAGAATTGAGGCCCTTGAACGTTAGCGACCATGACTCCCGCGTCGAAAAAAGAAGACCTACCGTTCTTTGCCGCCCGGCTCGGTCATTTTGATCGGGTCAAGCGCACGCTCCAGTTCTTTTTCCGGCAACACTTTTTTCTCCCGGGCGATATCACGAACGGTGCGGCCGGTTCTCGCGCTTTCTTTCGCAATCTCAGCCGCACGATCGTAGCCGATTTTCGGGGCGAGACTGGTCACCATCGCCATGGAAAGCTCGATCAACTCGCGGCAGCGCTCTTCGTTTGCAACAATGCCACGCACGCATTTGTCGCAGAAAACATCGGCAACGTTCGCAAGCAGCCGGATCGATTCGAGAAGATTATGCGCCATTACCGGCATCATGACGTTCAATTCGAAGTTTCCGTTTGCCCCCGCCCAGGTGATGGTCGCGTCGTTGCCGATCACTTGCGCAGACACCATCATGACCGATTCGCACATCACCGGGTTGACCTTGCCCGGCATGATCGAGCTGCCCGGTTGCGTGGCGGGAAGTTGAATTTCGCCGACGCCGCACCGCGGTCCGCTGCCGAGCCAGCGAATGTCGTTCGCGATCTTAAACAAGCTGACGGCAATCGTTTTTAGATGACCGCTCACTTCAACAACTGCGTCCTTTCCGCCTTGCGCTTCGAAATGATTCTTTGCCTCGTAAAAGGCGATCCCGGTGCGCTGCCCCAAATGCCGCAGCATTTTGCCGGGAAGATCGACATGGCGATTTAGCCCTGTGCCGACCGCTGTTCCGCCGAGCGCAAGCTCGCGCAAAGCATCCATCGATTTTTGCGCGCGCTCCCTGGCGTAGGTAACTTGCTGGGCGTAACCGGAAAATTCCTGCCCCAGCCGGATCGGTGTCGCGTCCATCAAATGGGTCCGGCCGATCTTGATGATCTCCCAAAATTCTTTCGCTTTGGCTTCCAGTGCGACGCGTAATTTTTCCAAAGCCGGAATGAGACAGTTTCTTAACTGTTCCGCCGCGCTAATGTGGATCGCGGAGGGAATCACGTCATTGCTCGACTGACCCATATTGACGTGATCGTTGGGATGAATCAGTTCACGCGACCCGATTGGTTTGCCAGCAAGTTGCGCGCAGCGATTTGCGATTACTTCGTTCGCGTTCGTGTTGGTGCTTGTGCCCGAGCCAGTCTGAAAAATGTCGAGCGGAAAATGATCGTCGAGCTTTCCCTCGACGACTTCCTCGGCTGCTTGCACGATCAACGCGGACCGCTCCGCATCGAGCAGGCCAAGATCATGATTGGCCTGCGCGGCCGCCCATTTGATCAAGCCCAAGGCGCGAATAAACGGCCGCGAAAACCGATAGCCGCTCACTGGAAAGTTAAGGACCGCGCGGTGTGTGGAGGCACCATGCAGCGCCGACGCCGGCAGGGACATCTCGCCCATCGAGTCTTCTTCTGTGCGCGTCCGCCTGTCCGTCATGCCGAGCTATCTGCGCCAACGCCAATCGGCGCCCGCTGGGCGGCGCGGTAATCCCAGCCATTCAACGACTGCGCCGATTGCGCCTTCTGAAAAACGGTGATGAACATCGGCGGTATATTTTGCAGGAAATATTCCGATTCAGCGTGCTCGAAAAGCGTCGCGTGCTGCTTCAGCTCGTTGGTTACCTGATAAATGATGAAACCGCCGCCCGGCGCGAGCGCGTCATGCGTTTTTTGCAGGAGCGCGCGTTTCTTGTCGATCTTGAGAATACTGAACGGAATGCCCGAAAGAATGTAATCGCAGCAGGCGAATCCACGAGGCTCCAACTCCTGCGGCAAACGCGCTGCATCTCCATGGACGACATGCACGCGCCGATCCCCGGCAAATTGCCGTTCGAGAGCGCGAGAGAAGGCCGGATCCAGCTCAAACAGGAGTAAATGCGAATTGGGACTCATCCGTCGCGCAATCTCGCGTGAGTGCACGCCTTCGCCCGGGCCGTACTCGGCGATCACGCGCGGCTGGCTGAAGTCCATCTTGCTGGCAACCCGTTCCACGAGCGCTTTCGAGCTGGGGACAATCGACGCGATTTGAAATGGCCGCTGCAGGAAACGCTTAAAAAACAGTGCACTCACGAGATGCGAATAATCGTCCCGCGCCTCCGAGTTGTCCAGTCGTGAAGTAATTATTGACTCGTCGAGCCGCGACCCCGCATCTCTCTGTTCTGTAGATACGCTTGAACTGCAGTTCACCCCTCAGCGGGAACATTGCGACGAGTATCTATGTTCGTAGTTCCGAGAGATGTCGGGATTGACGAGGCTCTCTTTAGAATGTGACGACGACATCCATCGCGGCGGTGAGCATGCCGCGGTCCGACGAATCGTTGAACGGTGGTGTATTATTGAGAGAGCGATCGTAGCGGAACCTTGACAAGATAAAAACTGTGCATTTGGTGGAAGTTGTAACTCCGCTGTTCCGAAGTCAGACCCTCCGCGGGCTTGGGTTCGACTTCTCACCGCGCCACTCGAATTCGCAATGCTCGAGGTATACCCTTAAGCTGCCCGGCTTTCTACACGATGAAACGCACAGCCCAATTGTATTTGATCATTGTCAGTATTGTCGGCTTGGGCATCTTCTTCATCCTGCATCTGGGGAGTCATCTGCCTCCGCCGATTTCTTCAATATCAGCTGAGGTTGCGGCACAAGCTACTCGACACGTAACCGATGCTAGTAACTCCTCGTTTTTCGCTTCGGTGGAGTCGAGCTTGCGCCAGAACGGCGCCAATCCGCTAAGCAGGCTCTTTTTGCAGCTCTTTGTCATCATTGGCGTTTCTGGTGTGGTTGGCTGGCTCTTTGCCCGCTGCGGGCAACCTGCCGTTGTCGGAGAAATGGTGGCGGGCATCCTTCTAGGCCCCTCGCTCTTCGGCCTGCTGGCACCCGACGTATTTCACTTCGTTTTCGCTGCATCATCTCTGGATGCACTAAGGCTCTTTAGTCAGATTGGGGTATGCTTGTTTCTGTTCACCGTGGGTATGGAACTGGACGTGTCGGAGGTGCGCCACAAGGCGCAGACTGCGGTGGTCGTCAGTCATTCCAGCATCGTCATTCCCTACTTTTTAGGTGTAACTCTGGCGTTGTTCTTATACAGCCACCTCGCGCAACCTGGGGCCTCATTTCTTGCCTTCGCCCTGTTTATGGGGATATCCATGAGCATCACCGCCTTCCCTGTGCTGGTTCGTATCTTGCAAGACCGCGGCATTTTTAAGACGTCGCTCGGAAGCACCGCCACGGCCTGCGCCGCGGTGGATGATGTGACTGCATGGAGCATGCTGGCGTTCGTGGTGGCTATCGCGCGAGCAACCAGTATTGGCGGTGCGGCCTTCAGTCTCGGTCTCGTACTGGTCTTTATCGCGCTCATGCTCTTCGTCATCAAACCCAAGCTGCCAAGTTGGCTTGGGCAGCCGGCGCTAGAGCGTCCTGACCCGAGTAAAGCGCTGCTGGCTGTTGTTTTTGGCGTGGTGCTTGTTTCTGCGCTAACCACGGAACTCATCGGGATTCATGCGCTGTTCGGGGCCTTTCTGGCAGGGATAGTCATGCCCACGGCAGGCGGTTTTCGCGACAAGTTGGTTGTACGGGTTGAGAATTTAAGCGCCGTTCTGCT
>Ga0070707_100005169_pt1 | contig 12229 bp, 12 predicted proteins | sample KBSK5502metaG_FD_65468 | JGI IMG/M metagenome (GOLD analysis project Ga0070707, IMG submission 65468) | Corn, switchgrass and miscanthus rhizosphere microbial communities from Kellogg Biological Station, Michigan, USA - KBS K5-50-2 metaG | ecosystem: Host-associated > Plants > Roots >... | reverse complement strand
TCCCAGATCTCGACCGTGCCCGCCCCGTACTCGCCCTTCGGGATCTCGCCCTCGAACGTTGCGTACTCGAGCGGGTGGTCTTCGACGTGCACGGCAAGGTGCTGCTCCCCCGGCTCGAGCGGCACGCCCTTCGGGACCGCCCAGCTGAGCAGCGTCCCACCCTTCTCCAGGCGGAAGTCGTAGTGGAGCCTGCGTGCATCGTGCCTCTGCACGACGAAGATCGGTCCTTTCGTCTTGCCCGTCTTCCCACCGAAGGGCTCGGGGGTCTTCGTCGGATCGCGCTTGCGCTTGTACTCCGAGAGCCTTTGTGTCGACACCCAGGAAGCTTTGCGCTTCGAGGGTGCCTCGCGCTGCCTCTTCGTCCGCTCGACCGATTCCGACGCAGCGATCTAACCGGATGGGCCGGTGTTTCGACCCGAGCCTCCCGGCAAATCTCTCACTTCAAAGACGTGGTCTTGTCCTTTGCAAGACTTCTCCATCCAGCGGGGAGTCGACTCGGGTCGGGGGAAAAGGCTGTGGATGTTGTGGAGAGGCGACACCCGTCCACGCCCAAAATCTGCCTGAATCTACGCGAAGCTCCGTTCTTTCCACAGAGCGCGGCTGTTGACTCAGGCGTAAACGCCCAGCGAGCGGAATTTGGCTCGGCGCCTGCGCTTCAGGTCATCGGGGGACACCGATTCCAGGTCTTCGAGCGCGTCTTGCAGACTTTCCCCCAGGAGCCGGGCGGCGGCGTCGTGATTTGTGTGGGCACCCCCGGCGGGCTCGGGGACGATCGCGTCGATCACGCCCAGCTCGAGGCAATGGACGGCATCCGGCTTGAACGCGGCGGCCGCCTTCTTGGCCTCGCCGGCATCCCGCCAGAGGATGGCAGCGCAGCCTTCGGGGGAGATGACGGTGTAGATGGCGTTCTCCTGCATCAGCACACGATCTGCAAGCGCAGTCGCAATCGCGCCGCCGGAGCCGCCCTCCCCGATCACGCAGGTCACGATCGGAACTCCGAGTCGCGCCATCAGCGCCTGCGACCGCGCGATCATTCCGCCCTGGCCGTGCTGCTCGGCCGCGACGCCCGGATAAGCACCCGGAATGTCGACGAGGCTGAGCAGCGGAAAGCGGTGCAGCTCCGCGAGCTCCATGAGACGCATCGCCTTGCGATAGCCCTCCGGGTACGCCATTCCGAAATTGCGCTCGGTGCGTTCTTTGATGTCGCGGCCCTTTTGGTTGCCGACGAGCGCGACCGTGCGCCCGCCGAAGCGACCGAGACCGATGACGAGGGCGTGATCGTCGGCGCGGCCTCGGTCACCGTGCAACTCGACCCAGTCGTCGAAGAGCCTGTTCACGTAGTCCAGCGTGTACGGGCGGTCTTGATGGCGCGCGAGCTCGACCGAGCGCCAGATCTCCTCATCCGTCGGCGCGGCCTGGATCCGCTCGAGCTGGCGCTGCAGCTTCTCGAGCTCGCCCGAGACGCGAGCGCCCCCGAGCAAGCTGAGATTGCGGAGGCGCGTGAGCCGCTCGCGCAGCCTCAGCTCGGCGTCAGTCGCCATTCGGAGAGAAGAGCCGCAGGAGCCGCGCGACGTACGCCTTCAACTCGGGCCGCGGCACGATCGCGTCGATGTGACCGAAGCGAAGGTTTTGCTCGGCGAGCCCGAAGTCCTCCGGCAGCTTTTCGCGCGTGGTCTGCTGCACGACGCGAGGACCCGTAAAGGCGAGGAGCGCGCCCGGTTCGGCGACGATCACATCCCCGAGGCTGGCAAAGCTGGCGAGCACTCCGGCCGTGGTCGGATGCGTCATCACGCTGATCAGCGGTTGTCCCGAGTCGTGCAGGTCCTCGACGGCGCAGACAGTCTTCGGAAGTTGCATCAGCGAGAGGATCCCCTCTTGCATGCGAGCGCCGCCCGACGCGGTGACCGAGATGAGCGGCACGCCTCTCTGCGCGGCGGCGTCACAGGCCCGCGAGAACTTCTCGCCGACGACGCTCCCCATCGACCCGCCCATGAAGGCGAAGTCCATGACCGCGAGCTCGCACGCATTCCCGTCGATCGTTCCCTGGCCGATCACCATCGCCTCGCCGAGCCCGGTCTTCATCTCCGCCTCCGCGAGCCGCTCGGTGTAGGGCCGGAGATCGAAGAAGTCGAGCGGATCCTCGGAGCGAAGATCGGCCGCTTCCTCGACGAACGTGGCCTCGTCCGTCAGCGACGCGATCCGCGCACGGGCACGCATGGTGAAGTGATGCCCACAGTGCGGGCACACCCAGAGCGCCGCCTCGAGCTCGTCGTCCCGATAGTGCGAGGAGCACTGCGGGCACGTGTTCGGGTGCTGGTTCCCCGACGGCTCTGGGACGTTCCGATGCTCGATGGAGACGTCGATCCGAGAGGACATTGACTGACGAGTTTAGACTGACCCGGCCGGACGCCAGTTACAGGCCCAGGGCCGCGGTCACCCGGGCGAGCGGCCCGACGTTCCGGGGCTCGAAGCTGGCAGCGGTCAAACCCGCGCCGAGAACGTTCGTGGCCCTGGCGACTTCGCCCAGGATTCGCTCGGCTTGGTCGAGCGAGAGCCCGTCGGGCTCGGGCATGAAGACGGCCATCTCGGCCGGATCGAGGACGTCGGCATCGAAGGCGACGTAGGCACCGGTAGCACCCTCGAGCGCCTTGACGATGCCCTTTTCGCCCAACTGGACGCCCTGCGCACGGATGAACTCCTCCTCGGGCGGGTCGAGGTTGCGCGCGCCGACGAGCGCCACGTCCCCCGCCTCGACCGCACCGGAGTCGATCAGCTTTCGGAGAGGTGTCGCCCAGAGATTCCCCGTCGGCGAGCTCTCGACGGTGTTGAGATCCCCGTGCGCGTCGAACCAGATCACGGACAACCGGTCCTGGCGTGCGGCCAGACCCTCGACCGCGCCGATGTGCGCGCAACAGCAGCCGCCGAGGACGACCGGCCGCTCCGGAAGATCTGCGGCGAGCGCGAGCGTCTGCTCCTCGAGCGTCTCGGCCTCGACGACCGCGGTCTCGGGGTAGGGCAGCTCGAGCCACGCTGCCTCCGCCATCGCTTCACCTCCGTCACCCCAGGCTTGCGGAACCCGCACCAGCCCTGCGAGGTAGACGCGGCCGCACGAATGGCACTCGTACTCGGGGCCGAGCGCGACCGCGGTGAAGGTCTTGCAGTCGGGACACTTCGCGCGCAAGCGGCTCATGCGAGCTCCGTCTCGAACGTAACGGTCTCATACGCGATGTGCATGCCGGCACGCTCGTAGAGACGGGTGGCGCCGGTGGGATTCTCCGCGTCGACCCCAAGCCCGACCCGGGGCTGGCCACGACGATAGAAGTCGCCGAAGGCGTGCCGCAGCAGTGCGAGCCCCAGGCCGCGCTGACGCCATTGTCGACGCACGCCGAGCGCACCCACCCACGCCGCGCCGCCGCGTTCGGGATCCCCTCGCAACACAGCCGCGACCTCGTCTCCGTCCCGGACGACGAACCACCGCGTCGGATCGAAGTCGGGAACGTCGATGCGCCTGGCGGCCCATTCCTCGAAAGGCTGGGAAGCGAAGTTCCACTGCTCCGCGAACGACTCGTCCAGCGCGGCGTGGAACGCGCGCGCGTCGCCGGGCTCGAACGTGCTCACGTGAAAGCCGTCCGGCCACTCCGGCCGGGGCGGGTCCGCTTCGTGGTCGACGTACATCCGGTAGAAGCGGCGCACCTCGCGATACCCGGACGCCTCGAAGAGTGCGCGAGCCTTCGTGTCGGGGCCAAGACACCATGTGAGCGCTTTGTTAAACCCCAGTTCACGCGCGCGCTCCTCTCCCCGGCGGAGCAACCAGCTACCGAGACCGAGACCGGTCTTCGCCGGATGCACGAAGCCCTCCGTCTCCGCGCTTTCGCCGTGAGGCATGACAACGCCGTAGGCAGCGAGCGAGTCGTCCTCGACGACCCATGAGTTCGTCGCCAGGTCCGTCAGGCGCCACCACTCGACCAGCTCGACCGCGGTCGAATCGGACTGGCCCTGAACGGAAGTGTCGGCTGCGATCACAAGCTCGTTGATCGCGGGAGCGTCTTCGACCGTCGCCGCCCGGACCTGGAAACCCTCAGGCGACGCTGAGCTCATCGGTGTCTCAGTCTTCGAGCCGCTTCAGGACGATCGAGGCGTTGTGACCGCCGAACCCGAACGAGTTCGACACCGTGACGCGCACATCCGCGTCGCGCGACTCGTTCGGGATGTAGTCGAGGTCACACTCGGGATCCGCGACCTCCTGATTGATCGTCGGGGGCAGCTTCCCGTCGCGGATCGCGAGCGTCGAGAAGATGGCCTCGACCGCGCCCGCGGCGCCGAGACAGTGCCCCGTAGCGCCCTTCGTCGACGAGACCGGAGTCTTCAGCGCGTTCTCCTCACCGAGCGCCAGCTTGATCACTCGCGTCTCCGCGGCGTCGCCCAGCGGCGTGGACGTTCCATGTGCGTTGATGTAGTCGATCTCCCCCGGATCGATCCCCGCGTCGGCGAAAGCATTCTTCATCGCCCGGGCTGGATTCTCCCCGGTCGGGTCGGGCTCGGTCACGTGCTTTGCATCCGACGAGAGCCCGTAGCCCACGACCTCGGCATAGATCTTGGCCCCGCGGGCCCGGGCGCGCTCGAGCTCCTCGAGGACGACGACTGCGCCGGCCTCACCCATGACGAACCCGTCGCGCCCGGCGTCGAACGGCCGGCTCGCAGCGGCCGGATCGTCGTTCCGGCGCGAGAGGGCCCGCATCGCCCCGAAGCCGGCGATACCAACCTGGTTGATCGCGGACTCGGTCCCGCCGCAGAACATCACCTCGGCCCGGCCAAGCCTGATGTCGTCCAGGCCCTGTCCGATCGCCATGTTCGATGCGGCGCAGGCGGTGCACTCCGACGAGAGCGGACCGCGCGTCCCGAGCTCCATCGAGACCCAGCCCGCCCCCATGTTGGGGATGATGCAGGGAATCGCGAATGGATTGACACGGTCGGGACCGCGGTCCTTCAAGGTGTCGTAACAGTCTTGGAAGGACTTCAGCCCGCCGATCCCCGTCGCGATCGAGGCGCCGATGCGATCGCCGTCGGCTTTCACGTCGACACCGGAGTCCGCCTCGGCCTGACGCGCCGCGGCGAGAATGAGTTGCGCAAAGCGATCCATGCGGCGCGCCTGTTTTCGCTCGATCCAGTTCGACGGGTCGAAATCCTTCACCTCGCACGCGAAGTGGACGTGGTAGTCCGTCGCATCGAACTGGGTGATCGGTCCGGCGCCGGACTCGCCGGCGAGCAAGCGTTGCCATGACGTCTCCGCATCGTTGCCGAGCGGCGTCACCGCGCCGATGCCGGTGATGACAACTCGTCTATGTCCGTTGACTGCCATCTACATCCCCAGTCCACCGTCGACGAGCAGGACCTCGCCCGTGATGAACGACGCCTGCTCGGAACAGAGGAAACGTACCGCCCCGGCCACGTCCTCCGGCTGGCCGAATCGGCGGAGCGGCGTGTTGGCGAGCATCAACTCCCTCATCTCCTCTGCAATCACCTGCGTCAACCGGGTGTCGATGTAACCCGGCGCGACCACGTTGGCGCGCACCCCGCGGTTGCCGAGCTCCCGCGCAAGCGCCTTCGTGAAGCCGATGATCCCGGCCTTCGAGGCCGAATAGTTCGTCTGGCCCGGATTCCCGTGCACGCCGACGATGCTGGAGATGTTCACGATCGAGCCCGCGCGGCGCTTCATCATCCCGCGCGCTGCAGCCCGGCACGTGTGGAAGACCCCACCGAGGTTCGTCTCGATGACGACGCGCCAGTCGTCGTCCGACATGCGCGCGATCAACCCGTCGCGCGTCACACCTGCGTTGTTGACCAGGATGTCGAGCTCGCCCGCCGCGTCGACGAGGGCTTTGGCCTGCTCCGGGTCGGCGACGTCCGCTTCGATCGCACGCGCTCCGGCGTCGCGCGCGACTGCTTCCGCTTCGTTCTTGCCCGAGCGGTAGCTGAGCGTGACCTCCGCACCGGCACGCGCGAGCTCGAGAGCGATCGCACGCCCGATGCCCCGCGACCCGCCCGTGACGAGGGCGATCTTCCCTTCCAGCGACGCGAAAGGATCAGCGGTTCGACCGTTCACACGCGCGAGTGCCGGGCAAGCGAAAAGCAAGCCTGGAAAGGACGCAGGGAGGGTGCGTAGCCGGAGGCTACGGGCCCGACTGAGGACGCCGCCAGGCGCCGCTTTGCAGCCGCCCGGTGCCGCGCGGGTGGGCGGTCGAGCCGCAAATTAAGCAGAGAGGAGGGTCTCCTCGAGCTTGTCGACCTCTTCCGGCGTGGAGACCGAGATCGTCTTCACGCTGCGGTCGATCCGCTTGACCAGCCCGGAGAGAACGTTGCCCGGACCGACCTCGACGAAGGTCTGGACGCCCTCCTTGATCAGTGCCTGGCCGGCGTGGGTGAAGCGCACCGGAGCCGTGAGTTGCTCGACGAGAAGCGGGGCCATCCTCTTCGCCGATTCGATGCGCGCAGTCACGGTGGACATGAAAGGCGAGTCCGGTTCGACGAATTTCGCCTTGTCGAGCGCGGGTCGAAGCCGATCTGCCGCCCGGGCCACCAACGGGCTGTGGAAGGCGCCCGATACACGCAGCTTCACGGCGCGGCGTGCGCCGGCCTCTTCGGCGGCCGCACAGGCCTCGTCGACCGCGGGATTCTCTCCAGAGACGACGATCTGCCCGGGGCAGTTGTAGTTCGCGGGCCACACGTTGAGGATGCGCCGGCAGATGCGTTCGACGACCTCGTCGTCGAGGCCGAGGATCGCAGCCATCGAGCCCGGATTCTTGCGCGCGGTCTCTGCCATCGCGAGCCCGCGTTCACGTACGAGCGCAATGGCCTCTTCGACCTTGAGCGCCCCGGCAGCGGCAAGCGCCGCGAACTCACCGACGGAGTGACCGACGACGAAGTCCGGCTTGATGCCGCGGGCCCGCACCGCCGCGCAGACCGCGAGGCTCGTCGCGACTAGAGCCGGCTGCTGGATCTCCGTCTCGACGAGCTTCTCTTCCGGTCCCTCGAAGCAGAGCTGCTTCAGGTCGAGCCCGGCGGCGACGCTGCTCCGCTCGAAGACGTCCAGCGCCTCGGGGACGGCCGCCGCGATCTCGCGGCCCATCCCGACCTCGAGCGATCCCTGCCCAGGGAAGCAGAACGCAACCAGGCCCTTCTTCATTGCGTCCACCTCATCAGAGCCGAGCCCCACGTGAGGCCTGCTCCCATGCCCGTCATCAACACGAGGTCTCCTTGTTTGAGCCGACCAACTGCCTGCGCCTCCGCCAGGGCAAGCGGGATCGAGCCGGAAGAGGTATTGCCGTAGCGGTCAACGTTAACGATCATGCGCTCTCGCGGGATGCCCAGCTTCTGGACCGCGTGATCCAGGATCCGCACGTTTGCCTGGTGGGGAATGTAGACGTCGACGTCCTCGACCGATGCGCCGCACCGCTCCAGGACCGCCTCGGCCGACGAGACGAGCACGCGCGTGGCGAACTTGAAGACCTCGCGGCCGTTCATGTGGACGTACCCGTTTCCGGTCGCCTGCTCCATGGTGCGCGAGCCGCTGCCGGGGAGCGAGAGGTGGATGCCCCCACCGCCGTCGGCGCCCAGCTCGAAACCCAGGAAGCCCGGCTGCTCGACTCTCTCCACCACGACCGCGCCGGCTCCGTCGCCGAAGAGCACGAGCGTCGAACGGTCGGTCCAGTCGAGGATCCGTGAGAGGACGTCGCCACCGACGACGAGCGCCCGCTCGGCCAGCCCCGCTGCGAGCATGCCGTAGGCCTGCGCGAGCGCGTACATGAACCCGGTGCAGCCGGCGAGCAGGTCGTAGGCCGCGGCCTGGTCCGCGCCGAGCGTGTCAGCGAGCAGCGCGCTCGACGTCGGGAACATCATGTCGGGCGTAACGGTCGCGCAGAGCAGCAGGTCGATGTCCTTGCCTTGGACTCGCGCTTGCGCCAGAGCCGCCCGGGCAGCGGGAAGCGCGAGATCGGTGAGCGCCTGCTCCGGCGCCGCGATCCGCCGCTCGCGGATGCCGGTGCGCTCCATGATCCACTCGTCGGACGTGTCGACCAGCGTCGCGAGCTCGTCGTTCGTCAGCACCCGGTCGGGGGCGTAGGCGCCGACCCCGGTGATCGAGATCGGAGGTCCTTGCGCCTTGCCGATCATCTCTCCCCCGCGTCGTTCGCCTGCGGCTCACTGCGACGAACGCTCATCGCGCCACCGCAAACGTCAGCGTCGCGCGGCAGGCGAGCTCGCCGTCCACCCGCGCCTCGGCCTTCCCGCGGCCGATCGGGCCACGGACCCGCTCGAGGTCACAACGGAGCTCGAGCACGTCCCCCGGTTCGACGATCCGCTTGAAGCGGCAATCGTCGATGCCGGCAAAGAGGGCGAGCTTGCCGCGATTCTCCTCTTTGCTCAAAACGGCCACCGCCCCCGTTTGCGCGAGAGCCTCCACGATCAGCACGCCCGGCATCACCGGCCGTCCCGGGAAATGCCCGCCGAGGTACCACTCGTCCGCGCGGACCGTCCTGCGCGCGACGGCTCCCTCGCCGGGCCGAAGCTCGAGCACCTCGTCGATGAGGAGAAACGGCTCGCGATGGGGAAGGATCTCCTCGATCGCCTCCCGGCCGAACGGAGTCGTGACGGTCACGCGACGTCCGAGAGCTTGTCGCGCAAACGGCTGCGGCCGCGATGCGCGTAGCACTTCGCCGTTCCGACGGGCATGTCCGCAGCGACGGAGATCTCTTCGAACGAGAACCCGAGCGCATCCTTGAGGACGACGACCCGGGCCTGCTCGGGCGCGATCTCCGCAAGACAGCGATTGAGCTCGCCGCGCAGCTCCGCTCGGTCGGCCTCCCGTGCGGGATCTGCGTCGGTCGCGGCCCGCCGGTCTTCGAGCAACGGCTCGCAGGCGCGCGCGCGCTGCCGGTTCCCGACATCACGGCAGGCGTTGATCGTCAGCCGGTGCAGCCAGGTCGCGAACTGCGACTCGCCCCGGAACTGCCTGATCTTGACGCAGAGCTTCGCGAGCGCTTCCTGCGCCGCGTCGCGCGCGTCTTCGGGATCGCGAAGGAGATGGCCCGCGAGCCTCTCCACGCGTGGTGCGTGCCGTTCGCAGAGCGCCTCGAGGGCCCTCGCGTCACCGTCTTTCGCTCTTTTCACCAGGATGGGATCGCTGAGCCGCGCATAGGCAAGGTGCCCTTCCAAGCGGGAGGACTGCTCGATTTGACGCCGGCGGCCGCGTGGCAGTTGCATGTCTGCGCTCTAGTCTAGGAGCGTGGCGGATTCGCTCGCCCCGAGCGGCGTGAAACCCCTTCTCCGTGGCCGATTCGGCCGTGTCTACCGGTATGCCGAGGTCGCGGAGTCGACCCAGCGGATGCTGGCCCGCAACGACGAGGAGGGAGCTGTCGCCGTCGCCGAGGAGCAAACCGAGGGACGGGGACGTCTCGGGCGCAAGTGGGAGGCTCCCGCGGGAACGAGTGTGCTCGTCTCCGTTCTCCTGCTCCCTGCCGTGGAGGCCGCACGGCTTCCGGAGCTCTCCCTCGTCGCCGGCGGCGCCGTGACCGAAGCGATCCTCGAGGTGACGGGGATCGAGCCCACGATCAAGTTCCCGAACGACGTGCTCATCGGTGGGCGAAAGGTCGCCGGCATCCTGGCCGAGTCCAGCGAGGGTCGCGTCGTGCTCGGCATCGGCGTGAACGCCAACCAGACCCGCGAGCAGCTCCCCGAAGGCGCGCAGACGGAACCGACGTCACTCCGCGTCGAGGTAGGCGAACCGGTGAACCGAGCGCAGCTGCTCGCCGCGATTCTGCTTCACCTGGAACGCGCGTACGACGCGTGGGCCGCTATGGATACCTCAGCGTCCGGCTGAGGTTCCCGGCCGCATCCTCTGCGACGATGCGAACGCTGCGCACACGCACCGCAGGGAACGCGAACACGCCGGCGCGAACGTTACGTGTGATGACCTTGCCGTTGAGCGTCAACCTGATCGTGGCCGGCTCGCTCACGCGGAAGCGCAGGCTGCGGAAAGAGAGCGCCCGCAGGTTCGGTGGAATCGTGTCGATCCGGAACGGAGCGGTGTGCGTGACGGTTCCGACGTCGTTCGTCGCGGTGAGCACGGCGGCGTACTTGCCGTCCTTCAGCCCGGTTGGAGCCCACGAAATGGTCTGGGCGCCCGGAGCAAGGTCCGCCGAGTAGACGGAGGTGAGTGTCTTCCCGGCCTGCGCGATCTCGAGCTTCACGGCCGCGGCCTGCGCGAGCTCGAAGCTGAACGTGAGCTCGTCGTTGCGGCCGTCGCCGTTCGGCGACACAACCAGCGGCGCGGCGAGGAAGCTACCGACGGTCCGGTCGACGAGGACCGGCACGACGGAGGTCACGGTCGTCCGGCCGTCGCTTGCACTGAGCACGATCTCGTAGCGCCCGTCGGCAACACCGGCTGCGGTGAAGCGGAACGACTGCTTACCGGCCGGGCGAGCCTGCGAAAAGAGGACGGAGAGGTCTTGCCCGTCCGGCCCGCGTAGCGTGGCGGTGACCGTCGCCGGCGCAGTCAGCGTGTAGGAGATCTGGCTCGAGTCGGTCTGCCCGTCGCCGTTGGGAGTGATCGTGCGCGGTAACGCCGTCGCCGACGTGATCGCGAGCGAGACCGGCTTGGCGCCGATCGTTCCGCTGGCCGGACGCACACTGTCTCCCGCTGAAATCGTCCAGCTGTACAAGCCTGGGAGTGCTGTCGTCGCGTCCCAGGTCCAGTCGACACTCTGGGTCGTTCCCGTGCCGCTGGCAACGAGGGCGCCTGTCGCGTCGGAAACGGTCACGGTCCAAGGGAGCGGCGCGCTGAGACGTGCCTGGAAGCGAACCGGGCCGCCGATGGCGCCCCGAACGGCCGGTGCATAGAGCTTGGGCAGCCCGCTGTTCGCGGCCTGGCCGGCGATCGCATCCAGCTGAGCGTAGAGCGCCGCACCCGGACACGCCGTGAAGCCCGTGTCGCGGTGTCCAGAGACGGCGCGGATGAAGACCGGGACGCCTGCAGCGAAGCGGGCGTTTCCACCCGAGACCCAGGTCAGCGTCGACTTGGGGTCGACGTGCGCGATGTCGAGACGCCAGGCCAACAGCTTGGCGAGGGCGGTGCGGGCAACAGCAGGCGGAGCGCTCGAGCCGTAGGTTCCGATCATCGCGACCCCGACCGAGCCGGTGTTGAAGCCTTCGGCATGGGCACCGATCACGGGCTTGTCGACGCCGCCGTAGCGACCTTCGAAGACCTGCCCGTACTTGTCGACGAGAAAGTTGTAGCCGATGTCGTTCCAGCCATTGCCCTTGACGTGGTAGATCTCGATCCCGCGCACGATCGCCGCCGACTGCGAAGCCGTGTACGAGTTCGTGCCGGCCGTGTGGTGGACCAGCGCAAACTGAAGGGTCGCCGCGTAGTTCGGCGGAGCACGCCGAATCGTCTCGTTCGCGCCCCAGGCCTCGCGGTCGATGAGGAGCGGTGAGCCGGTCAGGGAAACCCGCCGCAGCGGGATGCGGATTTCGGGACTGCGCACGAAATAGGCGCGAAGCCGCACGACCTTGCCACGCAACCGATACGCAATCCGGTCGGACGAGCCGGTCCAGTACGGGTTGCCCACACGCCAGCCACGCGTGGCACGCGCCTCGCCGGTGCCGTTATTCGGTAGGTCCTCGCCCTCAGGGTCGGCGCGCCGCCAGGGGCTCCAATGGCCGGTGAGCGAACGCGTTCGGAACTGCACCGTTCCTGTGCCTTGCCAGTGCAGGCCGACCATGTCGAAGTCCGTCGTCGTCGCTGCAAGCGCGCGCTCGCCGTGCAGCGGCACCTCGCGCATGGTCAACGACGCGCCCCCGAACGCAGCGGCAGGCGCGGCGAAGAACAGGAGCGTGGTGACGAGGAGGAGTTTCATGGCGACGGCAGCCTCTGACCAGGGTGCCTGTACCCGGCTTCGGCCTCAAGTGAGCACGCCCTTCCCTGATAGAATCCTTACGAGTTGAAGAGGGCTTGTTTGCGGGGACTTTTGCTCGTCGGGGTGTTCCTCGCCTTTGCAGCTTCGGCCTCGGCAGCCACTCCGCGCGTTCTGGCGATCCATTTCGACGCGGACGTGAACCCGGTCACACAGAACTACCTCTGCGACAACCTCGGCAGCGCGGCAAAGGACGGCTACTCCGCGGCGGTGATCGTCCTGAACACGCCGGGAGGGCTGCTGCAGTCGAAGGACAAGAT
>Ga0070707_100005168_pt1 | contig 12229 bp, 10 predicted proteins | sample KBSK5502metaG_FD_65468 | JGI IMG/M metagenome (GOLD analysis project Ga0070707, IMG submission 65468) | Corn, switchgrass and miscanthus rhizosphere microbial communities from Kellogg Biological Station, Michigan, USA - KBS K5-50-2 metaG | ecosystem: Host-associated > Plants > Roots >... | reverse complement strand
GTCTGCGTAGCGCAGCAGATTTTCACCGGCGGCTGGAAGATATCGGCAATACGTTCGATCGCATGGCACGCGAGGAAACGGGTACACCTGCGGCCCTCACCACTGCACGCCAGCGGGAAATCGAGCGACTGCGCGAGGTATTCGCGGTAGATGTCGAGGCGCAGCTCGAAAGCGCGTGTTTTGTCGAAACGACACTGGCCGACGTCGAGCTGCGCCTGGCGCGCGGGGGGTCGTTGACGCTCACCGTGGACCTCGGCCGCGCGCAGGTGCGCCCGCCGCGCTGCGTGGCATGCGCGCGGCCCGCGGACGTGGGCAGTGTCTGCCAGCACGGCCATTTCACCTGTGCATCCTGCTCTGGCAAGCCAATCGGCGCCTGTGCCGCCTGCGCGGGTGACTCCGCGCAGTTGCCGGCGCGACTGGAGGCGCGCGGCGAGCATGAGGCGGATGAGTCAATGTCGCTGGCGATCGAGCAGGTGGATGCGCTCACACCTGGCATGTGGGCGGCGCTGGTACGCTGGCTGCTCGAGCGCGACGGAGCGACCGTCGAGCGTGTAGACCACGGCGCAACGGAGATCGTTCTGCACAGTGGAAGTGCCGAGGGGCACGTTGTCGCAGTGGCGCAGCGGCTCCCCGCGGGCTGGGCGCTGGGCGAGGTCGAGGTGAAGCGGGCGGCATCGCTGTGCGCGGGAAGCACCGGTGCGCGTGTGGTGCTGATGGCAAGCGCTCCCGCCAGCGCCCAGGCGCGCGCAGCGGCGGCCAGGCTCGGCGTTCAGCTGCTGGACCGTGAGTACCTGTGCGAGCGGCTGGCCGTTTTGGCGCAGAGCTACCAACGCGAGCGGGAGCACGCAACGCGGGATGCCGCGGCACGCGCCAGTGCGGCGGCAACCGCGCGGGAGCAGATGCTTGCGGCGCTGCACGGTAGCGAGGAGCTGCTGGCCAGTGCCGCGGCCAACAACCGGCGCGTGTCCGGGGCAGGGATCGCGGGGGCTGCCGCGACGATCTCTAGCGCGCGCCAGTCCGCCGAGCGCGCCTTGCTGGCCTGGGAGACGTTCGCGGACGATTGGCTGTCCTCATTCGCCGATCGTGAGGGGCGCGACGGCAGCCTTGTCATTGCCGCTGATCTCGCACGACTGAGCGAGCTTGGCGAGCGGGCGGGCCATCTTGGCGCGGCGCTGCGGCAGTGCTGCGAAGTGATCGCGGACTCGCCAGGAGTGGGCGCGCTGGGATACTCAGCCTGGCGCAAGGCTGTGCTCGAAGAGCTTACGGCGCGCAGCGAAGCACTGCGCTGGCGAGTGCTGGGGGTCGATCCCGCGCAGTGGCGCGACTTCCGCGCCGCACGCGACACGCAGGCGCTCGCGCAGGCGGATGTCGCGGCCTCCGCGGCCTCCCATGCCAGCGCCCGCGCCGCGAAAGCGTACGCGCAGCTCGAAACGCGTGCGCGCCTGCCTGCGTCTTGAGACACCTAGTTCTTACCTGGGTGAAGAAGAATGCACTACAGAGAACACAGAGCACGCCGAGCAGAGTGCTGCTCATCCGGTGGGAGCGTCTCAGCACTGTCTATCAGGGGTTTTTCACCGTTGCTGCCCTGCTCATATGCCTGCGTCGGCTCCGCTCGTCCACGGCCGCTATGACCAGTACGGCAGGTGCGGGGCCGGCTCCCACCGGGTGGAGCAGCGCGCGCTGTCGCCTTTGAGCCGTCTGCGGGCTTTCACTGGGCGCTTGGCACTGAGGCAGGGCCTCCCGCCCTGCGGGGCTCTGGCCGGCGGGGTGTTTGGAGCGGCCACTCTCTTGGTACGCTGTGGTACGCTGTGGTACGCTGTGGTACGCTGTGGTACGCTGTGGTACGCTGTGGTACGCATGTGCTGGCTGACGTAGAGCTACACCACAGAGGACGCACAGTGCACGACCTGATATGTCGGCGGGGAGGGAGACCATGATCCACGCCACATTGGACATCGACCGCTGGAAGGCGACCTTTCCGCTGGCCAAGGAGCGCTCGGAAGACAGCGTGCTAGAAGTTGACTTCATCAGCGGTCCGCGCACCATCGCGGTGCTGGAGCAGCTCCGTGACGACGTCTTCGGGAATGTCTTCGGCAGCACCTCGACGCTTGCGCGTATGCCAACGGACGTGTTCGTCTGGGCGCGCGGTGAGCCGGAGCACCGCGTGGTGACCAAAATCGCCGGGTTGCCTTATCGCGCTGCTGACAAGCCATGGCCACTGGACGTCGTCGGGCGACCGCGGCTCTTCCTGGGGCAGTTCTGCTTCGCCGAGTCGCGGGACCTCGTTCCGGTGTCGTTGCCTGGTGACGTCTTGCTCGTCTTCGCGGCCGTTGAGGAATGGCAACCAGGTGCGTTTGAGGTGATGTGGGGCCGTCCTGATGCGCTCTGGTTCGAGTGGGCGCAGTTGAACGAGCGTCCGCTCGTGTCCTCTGCCGAGGTCCCCGCGTCGGGGATGCGCCTCCTGCCCTGCTACGGCACGCGCCACCGCACGTGGGACTATGTGCTTAGTGCCAGCATGATAGACCGTGGGCCTGACCCGCGCGACCACTGGACGGAAGAGGAGGATCTCCTGCTCGACTGCGCAGTGGTGGAAGGGACCAAGATCGGCGGGATCGCACCGCGCCTGTTTGATGAAGACGAGATCCGGCTTGACGGCGAGGAAGTGGTTCCGCCTGGTACCTACCTCTGCACGCTCGCCTCGCTGATGGTCGATACGTTTCGCCCCTATGCCCTGCTGAATATGCCCGAGCCGAGGGATCCCGCAGACCGCGAGGCATCGCGTGCGTGGTGGCAAAGTTATCCGCTGATGATCGCGGATGCGGGCTTACTGAACTTCTTCTTGGACCGTGAGGGGACCGTGCGGTGGACGGGACACTGTGCGACCTAGCCGAAGCGAAGGGTGACACCGACAAACAGTCAGGATTGGCGCACACTGCGAGCGCACCCTCTAGACGATCTCTGCCCGCCTGCGTTGTCAGGCCCGTTTCGCAACTCCCTCTAGTCCATCGGCGACATCTATGGCTTAATGCACATGCGCATTGTTGCGCCCCGGAACCGAGTACGTTTTCAGACATTTTCAGGAGACGCGGATGTACCGCAGGAAATATGTAGGACTTCTGGTCCTTATTGGGCTCTGCTTGGCCTCGTGCACATTAGCCAGCACCACCTCTACCACCAGCACCACGCCCAAGGCGACATCAGCACACTTTGAAACGGGCACCTGCCAGTTTTCTCTCCATGCCGGCTTCGTAGATGGCCAGAATGTGCTCTGCGGTTTCCTTGTCGTTCCGGAAGACCGCAATGACCCACATAGCGCTACCATCCGGCTGGCGGTGGCGACGTTCAAGACGCCGAGCGCCACTCCCGCGCCCGATCCGATCATCTTCCTACAGGGCGGCCCCGGCGGCAGGGTGATTCAGGATTTCGCCCCGCTGGTTATGTCTCACCAACTTGATCTGGCTAGCCAGTTCGGCAACCACGACGTGATTTTCATCGATCAGCGCGGAACCGGCTACTCCAAGCCCTCGCTGCAATGTCCAGAATACATCGATGTGGTGCACATGACGGACCAGAACCTGACGCCGGACCAACAAGTGACGCAGCAGAACAACGCGCTGACTCACTGCCACGACCGGCTCGCGACGTCTGGTATTAAGCTGAGTGCCTACACGACGTATAGCGACGCCGCCGACGTCCATGACCTGATCGGGGCGCTCAACTATAAGCAGGTCAACCTGTATGGCGTCTCCTACGGCACGCGGCTGGCGCTGGAGGTGATGCGTGCGTTCCCGCAGCACGTCCGTAGCGTCGTGCTCGACTCGACCGTTCCGGCACAGCTACGTCTCATCACAAGCGCCCCTTCCGACCTGGCACGTGTCTATAACGTCCTCTTCAAGGGCTGCGCGGCTGATTCCTCCTGCAACGCGAAGTACCCGAACCTGGAGTCGGTTTTCTATGCGGATGTCGCCAAACTGAACGCGCATCCCGCGACGTTCCAGACGCAGGACCCCGAGACCAACAAGACCTACACCGTGAATTTGACGGGCAACGCATTCGCCGATCTGCTCTTCTCGACGTTTTATGCGACAACCGTCATTCCCGCGCTGCCCAGGATGATTTATCAAGTGCAGCAAGGTGACTTCCGCGTACCGTCGCTGCTCTACGGTCCTCTCTTTCTGGATGACTCAGTGAGCTGGGGGATGTATTACTCCGTCGAGTGCGCGGAAGATGTCGCCTTCAGCACTCCCCAGGATGTCACAACGGCTGGGCAGGCGTACCCGCAGCAGATTCGCTCGTACGAGCTGACCGGGCTGGAGGGAGAGTTCCCAGTTTGCCGCGCGTGGAATGTGCCTGCGGTGGCGCAGAGCGAGTCGCATCCGGTGGTCAGCGCGATTCCGACGCTGGTGCTGGAAGGGGAATATGATCCGATTACACCGCCCACCAATGGCGCGCTGGCCGCGCAATCGCTGAGCCATAGCTACCAGTTCCTCTTCCCCGCCACCGGGCATGGAGCGTTCCTATTCAATTCCAGCCCCTGCCCCACGACCATTGTGGTGCAGTTCCAGCGCGACCCCACACAGAAGCCCGATGGGAGCTGCATCGCCGCAATGAGTGAGCCACTTTTCCAATAGACGTGCTCATCCGCTTGGGGGGGATGGCGCGGGCACTAGCTGCCCCGCCTCCCCCAATGTTCTCTGTGGTGAAAAAACTGGTCGCTGCCACGATCCCAATTTCCTCGCCCGCCGGCGCATTGACAGTCATGGCGGCACGGGATATGCTTGGTTCATAACCAAAGAACGGCGACGAACGAGAACAGTAGGGTGCGCCGCGAGCGCAGAGAGCCGGCGGATGGTGCGAGCCGGCGTCGCGGTGGTCCGAAGCTCCCTCGCGAGCCGCAGTGGCGAAACGGCCAACCAGCCGCGGTAGTCATTGCCGGGAACTCCCGTTACTGAGTTCTATTCGCAGCGGTTAACGCATGCTCAGCAGCCGCGCTCTCCGCATCCGTGAAGCGAATGGCTTGCTCCCCAAACGGCTGCATCTTGCCCTCCCAGCGCACCGGCTTGCCGTCCTCATCAGTGTGCGTGCCAGGCTTCCAGACCGTGACATGCACGTCCAGCGCGAAGAGTGTGCGGCGCCGCTCTTCATACATCAGGCTGTCCAGGTTCGCGCTCACGCGCTCGGCGTACGCCTCTAGACGCGTCAGGTGCGCCTGCATCTGCTCCCAGCTCGTGCGCTCGCCCTCTAGCGCGGCCAGGTCGCCCAAGAGGCCGTCAGCGCGTGCGGAGAGCGCGTGCAGCTGCACATAGAGCGGCGCGCTCACGTGCGCGTCGGCGATCTTCACGATGCCTTCGGCGGCGCGGGCTCTCTCGGTCTCAACGTCGGCGAGCTGGCGCTCCAATTGCTCACGGCGCGTGGCCGTCGGGTCGCTCGCCTGCACCTGCGCCAGCTTGCGCCGGATGCGTGCGGGATCGTGCAAGAACGCGTCCACCTCTGCCCACACGGCGGCGTCCAGCACGCGGGCGCTGATGCTGTTGCGCGTGCCGTCATAGCAGATACCGGGGCGCGAGACGTTGCGCGTGCAGTGATAACGCAGGCGCGGCGGCTCCCCCGCCTCACGAGCAGCACGCGTGTCCCACGTGCAGAACGCCGCGAGTGAGCCACCACAGCCGCCACAGCGCGCGAAACCGCCACGCAAGAGGAACGATTCTGGGTTGTGCAGCCGCCGGACGGCCACCCTGTTGTTCGTGGCCAGCCGCGCATGTGCCAGCGCGGCAAGCTGCGGCGTGATCAGCGGCGGGGTATGCTCCACCGACAGCGGTATCCACTCCTCAGCCGGGCGCTTGTGATGCGCGTGCCCTTCTTCGCCCTTTTGCCAGCGAAAGCTGGCTGGCTCGCCCCAATAGCCGGGATAGTCCTTGAGGATGCGCGAGATCGTGCCGCTATTCCAGATGCCGTGTGCCGATGTGCGTGGCGTGGGGACGCCCTCAGCCGTCAACGCCTTGGCGATACGTCGGGTACTCCAGCCGTCGGCGGCGCGCTCGAATATCCAGACCACGCGCGGCGCGGTAAGCAGGTCAATCGCCAGCCCCACGCGCACGACCTCGCCTGAGCGTCCAGAGACTTGCTGTACGATGGCCATGTAGCCGTACGGGACGTAGCCACCGAAGGGCAGGCCGTTCTCAGCGCGATTGCGCATGCCGGCGGCGCTACGGTCCATGAAGTTCTGGCGTTCTTGCTCAGCGACAAACACGAGCGTCATAATCATGTGCTTGCCGATGGGCGTGGACGTGTCGAGCCACGGTTCCATCACGCTGACAATGGACACGTGCGCGTCCTCCAGCTCGGAGAGCAGCTTACCCCAGTGGGTGATACGCCTAGACAGTCTGTCGAGCTTCCAGACGATCACCACGTCTATCTCGCGCGCCGCTGCCAGCTCGCGCACCTGGGTAAGCGCTGGCCGCTTCAAGCTGTAGCCGCTGTGCACGTCGTACACGTCGGCTACCACGGCGATACCCTGCTGCTCAGCAAACGCGCGGCACTGCTGCTCCTGTGTGTCGAGGCTAAAGTTCGCTTCCTGCTCGTCAGTGGACACGCGCCGCAGGATCACGCCCCTGCGCTGTGCTGGCTGGCCGTTTGTGCTGGGAACCGCTACCATGCTGCCCTCCTACCTGTTGCCGTGCTGCTTCCAGTCGCGGTATCCGCCCAGGAACGCTTCCCGGTATGCAATGACAAGAGCGTTTTGTTGGGAAGGGCTGAGGCTCAGCCTTGCATTGACGCGCAACCGGTCGATGACACTCAATGCCTGATTTGCCGCATAGATGTGCAGACGCGAGGCGGCCTCACTGTCGGTCGGATCGTACGGCGTCCTCGCGAGGTGCTCCTCATGGGCGACGGTGCGCCCATGGTGTTCACCCAGCTCCACAACCTGCGAACGTAGTACGTCCATATCCGTGTCCATAGCATGGTGCCCTCCGTGGTACACTGCTCTTGCCGCTCCGGCGTGGTCTCAATGGCGCCGGTCTCGCGGTTCTTCCACGATGCCGCCTGGGCTTACTTAGGCGGCATCACCTTTTTTTTGCGGCGGCGCGTTGCGGAGCGCGTCCAGGTCGGCTTGCTTCACAAACACCCGCTTGCCCTCCAACGGGAACGTGTACATCGCGACGCTCCAGTGCCGCAGGTAGCGGTACAGGCTGGAGCGTGACTTCCCCAGATAGCGCCCCGCCTGCTCGATGCTGAGATAGGTGTCGCCGTCCCGAGTTACAGTGCCCGGCTCGTTGGCTGTCATCGCTGGAAACCCCTCCCTTTCCGTCTCTCTCAGAAGTATACCAAGGAAATCCCACATTTGTCCATACTAGAGCACAAAAGTCTTGATATTGTACCACAAATGTGCCATAATTATCTCAGAGACGAGGGGATGTGGAAGTTCCCGAGTCAGGCGCATTGAGAGAGGCAGAGACCATGAACAGCCGACAAGCGGCACAGTACGCGCGGGGACTTGAGATTGCCAAGCGGGATGCGCTCACGGTCGTAGCGCATGGCACACGCAAGCGTGACGGCGCGGCCATCTACTGCGTGCCCAGCCGCAGCAAGCCCGGCCAGTGGCACATCATCGTGGTGACCGGCCTTGACCTGACCTGCACGTGTGAGGCAGGCAGACACGGCAAGTATTGCTGCCATCGCGCCGCCGTCCGGGCGCGGATGATTCTTGAGGGCCAGGTACGGCACGACGCACACGAGCGCGAGATTGAGCGCGCCTTCCATGCGGCGGCGCGTGAGTTGAACGTGAAGCTGAGCCACCTGGGACCCAAGCCCCGCGACGATCAGAAAGCCTTCTCGGTGTTCAAATGAGCGAAGAAGAGGCGCGTGCGCTCGCCGCCGAGGTCGCGCGCACGCCGGGCTGGATGGCTGAGGTGTTTGAAGGGGCGACAGGCGGGCGCTGGTACCTTGTGGCCAGGCACGAGAGCGACCCGCTGACGCAATTTGTCATGCGCGACCCGCGCGACTGGGAGCGGTTGCAGGATTTGCTAGACGACGCGTAGCCGGACCTCTTCCCGCGCATCGGCGCCCGCATGCTGCCACACCAGGCGGTGTGCGGGCGCACGCTGTAGCGCCCGCTCGATCCCAAACACTGTGCAAAGCGTGTGCAATTACTCGCGAAAGGTGCCACAACATGACCGCAACCGTACACAAGCCTTTTCTACACAAGACATACAGCATCCGGGCGCGCCGTGTGCGCGCGTGTGGGGGCGCTAGGGGCGGATTCTACGCGGGGGAGCGTCCCGTGCGCTCGCGGCGCTCACGGTCGCCTGGCGCCTGCTCAGGCCGTACAGGAAATGGTGACGTATTGCGGCGAGTTGCGTGCGTTCGCAGCGGTTACGGTGATGGTCCCGCCGCTCAGAATGTTGCTCACCTGCACCACTGTCTGCTCCCCACCACCCAGCGTCCCACTTGGCGGGTCGAGCGTGTAGCGACTGGACGTAGCGGTCCAGGAGAAGGGAGCGCCACCCGTATTGGAGACGGTGAAGGTCGGCTGGTTGCCCAGGCAGAGCGTGAAGTGGAAGCTGGTCGGAGAGACGTCGAGGGTCGGTGGGACGGGGGTCGCGGTGGGCGAAGCACTCGCTGTGGGCGACCTGGCAGGCGACGGAGACACCGCAGTCGTCCTCGTGGTGCTGGGCGGGTTTCCCCCCGGCCCTCCAGCCAGGGTCGCCGTCGGGGCACCAGAGGCGGAGGAGGCGTTGCTGTTCGAGGCGGCGTTGCTGTTCGAGGCGGCATTGCTGTTCGAGGCGGCATTACTGTTCGAGAAGGCGGACGGCGCGACCACGAACCTAAATCCGCCAGAGTGCACCAGCGCGTACAGCAGGAGGCTCAGCAGGACGCACAGCGCGAGTACTCCCAGCCCAGGGGCGCCACGCAGCCAGCGTGCAGACCCGCGCCGCCGGGGTCGCTGGGGGTGCAATTGCGGCGCGAGTGGCTGGTCGAGGGTAGCGGGATGGGTCGTCGGCGTCTCGCCGTCTGCACTGAGCAGCGCGCCGCACCACGGGCAGTGAGTGACGGGCGAGGGCTGAGAGGTCTCAACCCAGCGAGCGCCACATGTGCCACACTCCTGCATCATACGTTGGCCTCCTCACGGCGTGCTCCTGCGTCTGCTGCTCATCGCTCATGTAGACGCCATCTCCGGTCACCGTTTGGCTGTCGTGGTGCCAGTATACCGGCATGGCGGCTCATTGAGAAGGGGCAGGAGAGCGGTTAGCGCCGCTCCCTTTGTTCGTTGTAGAGGGAATGGTGCGGTGGTGACGTAGGAGCGGAGCAGAGGATGACACAGCGTGCTCATTGGCTAGTCGATGCGCTGCTGCGCGGCCTCACGGTCGATCTCGTTATCGTGGCGCTGCTCGCTGCGCTCTTTGCGCTGGTCGGTATGGTGCTCGCCTTCGACCGGTGGGTCATCGGCGGCAGTGCGTTCAGTGTCGTGGCCTTCCTTGCCGCCAACATGGCAGCCGCCTGGAGGCAGCGGCGCCGTCACGATGGCGAGCCGGGCAGCGAAGAGTAGCACGACGCACCCCGCCACTACCAGCGTGGCGGGCTTCCCGCTCGCAATGGCGCTGGCAGTGAGCAGGCAGGTCATGGCGGAGGCGGGGAGCAGAAATAGTCGATGCATCGTGGTGAGGCGAGTATAGCAGCCACAGGCAAGCTCACCCTACGTGTGCGATGCTGGCGGCCAGTGGAACGCCAGCTATGCGGCCTACGCCCGGCCCTCGCGAGGGTGCACGAAGTACTCACCGGACGGTCACGCACGCGCCGTGGGCGAGCTACTGCTACTTGCCGTCGGGCGTGCCGCGCTCGACATGCGACGGTAAGCGCCCTTCGGTATCGTCTGCCTGATTGCGGGCCTCACCACAGCCTTGCTCGTCATCTGGCGCGGCCGCTGGCACTAGGGCGCCTCCCGTCACACACTTGTGAGGACGCGCAGCATTCCTGACATCTCTGCCTGCTATGCTCTCCCTAGGCTGCCGTCCGGCGACGGCTCGCTCTTTTCGCGCTGAAACAGGCGCTGGGTGCATGTGGCGATACCACTGCGCTCGACGAGCAGGCCGCACACGGGTTCGCGTGCGGCACCGCGTGTTCTCTATCCAGCGCTCAACGCGTAGACGTGCAGGGAAGAAGAAGCCGTATCCATGGAACGAGGTGAAACTGCGCGCGAGCGCGCCGTCCGGCTGAAAGGGGTGGCGTGGCGTCGGGCCGCGTCCCTCCAACGCGATCGGCTGCTGCTGGGCGCGGTGGCCGCCTGCACGCTCCTGCTCGGCTTCCAGCTGGTGGTGACCCTCCGCCAACCGCCGTGGATTGGGCCGGTCACCGACTGGCTGCGTGCGGCCCTGGCCTGGCCCGAACTGCTGATCTTGGTCGCCGTCAGCCGCTGGCTGGCTCGCCGGCGCCGGCTGGAGGCCCTCTCCTGGTGGCTGTTGAGCGGGGGCGCCCTCTGTTACGCGATCGCGCGGAGCTGGTTGACGGTGGATGACGCGCTGATCTACCACCACGGCGTCCCCGTGCTGGTCCTGCCCGACCTCTTCTTTGTGCTCCAGTACCCCTTCTACTTCCTGGCGGTTCTCCTTATCCCCTTTTGGGGATTCTGGGGCCCGCGGCTGCTGGCAATCCTGGATGCCCTGCTCTGGATCGGGGCGGCGACCGCCCTCTCCTGGTATTTCCTCCTCGCGCCGCTGTTCGCGGCCAGCGGGCTCTCACCGCTCGCCCGGGCGGTGAGCCTGGGCCATCCGGTCGCCGATCTCTTCCTGCTCCTCGCCCTGATGCTCATCCTGCTGCGCCAGTTGCGCTGCCGCGAGGATTTCCCGGTGGTGGGCCTCATCATGGCAGCCGTCGCCTGCTTGGTCGTGGCCGATACCGGGGCCGTCCTCCTCATCCTGCATCCCGCCCATGTCTACCGGACAGGGGGGATCCCTGACCTGTTCTGGCTCGCTTCCGACCTGCTCATTTCGCTGGCGGCCCTCGTCCAGGTGCGCGTGGTCCAGCGCGTGCAAGCCGGGGAGTGGCGCGCCCCGGAAGGCCAGGATGGGCGGGATGGGCGGGATGTGCAGGATCTGCAGGGTCCCAACCGGGAGGACGTCCGGGCGGCGCTCCGGCTCTTCCTCCCCTTCGTCGCCGCGCTGGTGGCGAGCGTAACGATCCTGCTGCGCGCAGCCACCAGCGCGGCAGGGGGCGCCGATTGGCGGCGCCTGGTCGCGCCGCTCGCGGTGAGCTCGGGCCTGCTGCTCCTGGTCATCGTGCGCCAAGCGGTCATGTTCCTGGAGACGGCCCGGCTGCGCCACGCGGTGGTGGCCGCGCAGGCCGAGCAATGGGCGCTGCGCGAGCTCGATCGGCGCAAGGACGCGTTCCTGAGTGTGATCAGCCACGAGCTGCGCACGCCCCTCGCCAGCCTGGAGCTCTTCTTCGCGCTGCTGGCGCGCCGCTTCGCCACCCTGCCGCCACGGGAGGCGAGCGCCGCGGGCCAGCCCAGCCGCCAGGAGCGTGAGCGTGAGCGTGAGCGTGAGCGTGAGCGTGCGGCGGAGCCGCTGCATACGGCGCTCGCCTATGCACAGGCGAGTGTCCGGCGACTCGCCCGCTTGGCCGACGACCTCGTGGACGACACGCGCATCCGCCACGGCCGCCTCTCCGTCCATCTGGAGCTGTGTGATCTGGGCACCATCGTGCAGGTGGCCGTCGAGGAGCAGCGCGCGGCGGACCCCGACCGGACCCTGCTGCTGGAGCGGCCCGGTGGCGGCCAGCCCGTGCTGGTGCGCGCCGACGCCGAGCGGATCGCGCAGGTGGTCACCAACTACCTGACCAACGCGCTCAAATACTCCAAGGAGGACCGGCCCGTCGTGGTGCGCCTAGAGGTGGTGAGGGACGCCGGGAACAGCGGAGAAGGCAGGGAAGGCAGAGAAGGCGGGGAACGCGATGGACGCGACGGCAGGGAAAGCGACGGCAGGGAAAGCGACGGCAGGGAAAGCGACGGTGGGGAGGGCGATCTGGGCGGTCTGGGCGGGGAGGGTGAGTCGGCGCGCGTCTCGGTGCACGACGAGGGCATCGGCATACCCTTGGCCGCGCAGCAGCAGGTCTGGGAGCGTTTCGCCGTCGTTGCGGGCACCACGGTGCAGAGCGGCTCCGGTATCAGCCTGGGCCTGGGACTGCACATCTGCAAGATGATCATCGAGGCGCACCACGGCCACGTCGGACTGGA
>Ga0070707_100005164_pt1 | contig 12231 bp, 14 predicted proteins | sample KBSK5502metaG_FD_65468 | JGI IMG/M metagenome (GOLD analysis project Ga0070707, IMG submission 65468) | Corn, switchgrass and miscanthus rhizosphere microbial communities from Kellogg Biological Station, Michigan, USA - KBS K5-50-2 metaG | ecosystem: Host-associated > Plants > Roots >... | reverse complement strand
GATAATTCTTCTAATATACAAAGAGTTACTTACTTCAGTGACGGAAAAACCCTTAATGCAACTCTATGGTTGGGTGAGGGTATTAGACAAAATCCTTCTGGATATGGAGCTTCTACTGTAGTTTATGGCAAGTTAATAGATTCTGATAATAATCCAGCAACTCGGAAGTTTGGAGTTGATTATCAAAGAGAAATACAATGGACTAATAAAACAAAAACGTGGAATCTTCTGACTGTGGAGTACTCTTCGCCAGTTAACAATAGAACCTTAGACCTAGTGAAGAATTATAGTGCGTTTTCTGACAATCAAAAATACGTCTTATTATCACAAGTCTCAAAGGTATAACCTCCCCGGAGACCTATAGGGTATTGTATTACTCAATAGTGATTTACAATCAATCAAAAATGTTGCTAGATCTTACACCATGGATTGATATTCATCCTACTCAATATTCTTTCGCGACATCTCCAACCCGAGTGGTGATCACACAAGGAGAACAACAAGATGTAGCAATACAACTAAAATCAAATAATGGTATAACTGCGAAAGTGGTCAGTTTCATACCATCGCAGAATTATTCAACTATAAAAGTATTGTTCAATCCAGATAAACTAAACGCATCTTCTTTTGGTATTGCTCCAGCGCCTTTGAGAACACAGGTACCAAGTAATGCTCAGATCGGTCAATATATCATACCGATTCTAGTAAATATGTCCGTAGGCTCAATCTTTTCGTCGAAATTCATCCAGCTTGCTAACGTTAACGTTTTAAGTCCTACCCAAGGATACATTACTACGAAAGCTAACTTGACGATGTCCGTTGTAGAACCTCCCAGTGTCAATGAACGCGTAAAAGACTTCTGGATTACATACGGATCTCTAGTATCTTTGGTTGGAGCAGGTTTTGCCGGTGGAGCTTCAACGGTTGTGTTTGAATATTTAAAAAATCGAAAGAAAGAAAAACGAACATGAAGAGGCTTTGAATCAACTGTTGATTTGAAAGACGTGTATTTGATTAGACGATGTCGTAGAATATGCAATACAATAATATATTATATGAAATTAGAATCCAATTGAGAAAATGGAAACGCCCTCCACCTCAGCTATACACAGAAAATTTTTGCCTATTATATCAATGAGCTCCATTTTGATAATATCTGTCGTTAGTTTTTTCGTCAGTTCGACGCAGCAACATTTAGCATACGGCACTTCTTTGCTGCAGCAGACTAAAGTCAATATGACACAAGAAAAGAATGATTGCTGTGTCCCAATACTCTTGGCTCCGATATCAGCTACTGCGGATAACGTTTACATGGTATGGACAAACAATGATACAGGGCATTGGAAAGTGTTCTTTGCAAAGAGTGATGACGGTGGAAGGACCTTTAGGACAATAGTCTTAAGTGCTCCTAGCGTTACAGGGCACGTTGTACATGAGAATGCGGAGATAGCTGCATCAGGAAGTAAGGTCTACATAACTTGGTGGACTAACCAATCCGGAACCCTTATCCCAGTATTCAGAGCTAGTAATGATAGTGGAAATACTTTTGGAAAGACTTTGATAGTGAACAGTACCGGGCAGTGACAAAGTAGACTAGAAGTTAACTGAGCAATTTAGATTCATGTCGTGCTCTGTGTTACACTCTCTCGTCTATATCGAGAGATGTCCTAATCCATTCTCGTTGCCTTACTTTCTTGATTTGTTTGCTGAAGTAGGTTTCCACAGTGGAACGCACCCTGCTTGTTATTATCAAATCGTAACCTGTGCCTGGCGGATGTTCTAGATCAAAAATCTGGGAGAACAAAATTACCTCCGAGGTATCGTTACATACCCTGAATAATTCGTAATTTTTTCCATCTGTTTTGATAAGGAAAAACTGTTTCTGCTGGTACGTTTTTATATCATTCAAGACCCCTATTTATACATGCAAAAGGCACAATTTAAGCCGAAGGGTTCGTTAGATGACTCAACCTTAATGAAAAAAATAGACCAAGTGACTCAGGGATTAGGATATATGAACAAGCAATTAGCTGAAAAGGTTTCAAAGGATAACGCCCTTGTAATTGCCAATTATATAATAGCACAAAAGACTGAGGTTAATTGTGCCGATACCTACAGAAGAAATATGCTAAACACTCTAATATCATTATCTACAAAATTAAAAAATAAATCGCTCAAGGAAATAGATAGTGAGGACATTTCATATTATCTTAACGACTTCCGTAAACCGGAAAGCATCGATCCATTACATAAGTGGATAGGAACTTACAATGAGGTGAGACAGAGACTAATTAAGTTTTTTAGATGGTTATTTTATCCCTATCTAAAGCCTGTGGATAGAAAAACACCTCAATTTTTAAGTATGCCAAAGTTGAGGCGTATGGAAATATCGATCTACAAACCAACCGATTTATGGACAGCTGATGACGATATATTGTTTTTAAAATACTGTCCAAGCAAGAGAGAGCGGTGTTATCATACTGTGAGTATGGATGCGTCAGCTAGACCCCATGAGCTGGTTAAGGTTAAACGTAAGGATATATTTTTCAAGACTTCTAATGGTCGTCAATATGCTGAAATCACAATTAACGGTAAGACAGGAACCAGATCAATTCCATTGATCAATTCATTACCATACGTAAAAGATTGGCTAGATGACCATCCAATTAGAGACGGCAATGCGTTTTTATTTCCATCGCTAGCTGATGCAAGTTTTGGAAAGAAACTCAGTAGTGACGCAATTAATCATATTTATAGACGACTGCATGAAGAATTCTTTCCAAAACTATTGAAGAATCCTAACATTCCACAAGAGGACAAGAATAAGATTCAGGAGTTATTGAGAAAACCATGGAATCCTTACATACGAAGACATTCGGCCCTTACCCAAAAAAGTAAGGTGTTAAGAACCCATATATTAAATCAACATGCAGGATGGTCCACAAATAGCAATATGGCACAAAAATACATTCATTATTTTGGTAACGAGTCAAATGAAAGTTTGTTACAAGCATATGGGATTGTGCCAACGGATCAAGATACGAACGTATTACTACCTAGGCAGTGTCCTAATTGCAATGAACCAAATAAACCAGACTCAAAGTTCTGTGCGAAGTGTAGAATGGTGTTAACTTATGATGCATATTCGGAGACTCTAGAGTCAGAAAAGCAAAAAGATTCACGGATTCAGACCTTAGAGGACCAGATGACAAAAATGCAACAAAAAGACGAAGAAATTAATGCCCTAAAACGCCAACTGACACCCATACTAAAAAGACAAAAGGAAATAGACTTATTTTTGAATGACTTAGAGAAAGACCCTGTTATGGCTGGAAGACACTGGAAGCGTGTCAGATGAAAATATTAATCCCGGGGAATAAATGACTAATCAAAAATACTCATCATATTGCGAGGAAGATAGACATGATTCTTGTACGAGTTTGGTTCCGTCAAGTAGAGGCGGATGTGATTGTAATTGTCATGATTTTAATAAGGAAGAAAATAAAAGGTTTGATAATAGCGGTAAACCACTAGCTAAGTTTGATGTGAAATACATAGGCGGTCATCAGGCCTATCCAAAAGGAAAAGATACGCAAGCGTTCTTTTTCGCAGACGGTTTCGATTGACCCTCTGCTATCTATACCATACAGCTCTATTACACATGGAGAGGGCATGGAGGACAAACGCATAACAAAAACACGGGTGTTTATGACTGGCACTTTGACGGGATTACTCTGGAAGAAAAGCTACCTATATACTGTGATAGACTTCAATGACGAATACTCAGAGCAAACGATAGTGCTTGATTTTCATAGATCGGTAGAGAAAGCCCAACGACTAATTTATCAAAAGATGATTGCCGCAAGAAAGCAGTCTAACCATAAATTTGCAAAGGTTGCGAATGAAGAAAAAGAAGAGGAATTGGAGGATTAAGGATGACAGACAAGGTCCTCGTTGTAGTAATATAGGATGACACTGAAATGAAAAATATAATTCCAACGTTGGCAATCGCATTACTGCTGATACCAGTAGTAGCTGTCAGGGCTGAACAATTTTCTTCAAGCAAGGATGGTGTCATATTTCAGTTCACGCCACCGCCTCCGGATTTTGTAAAGGAGCAATATTATCCACATGGTTATTATGATGTTCATTTCCAAAAAGGCAACGCAAGTGGTACGACTAGAGAATAAAAGATTCAAAAATCGTCCAGGCAACCACAAAATGTTTATTTCTAAGACTAAAACGATTATTACGTATCGATTCTTGCTGTTTTTCACTTATTTCCATAAGAATATTTTGCCATAATTCATTCAAGTTTTGATATAATGAAGTTGATACTCAGAACATGAAAAACAAAGTTGCTGGACACGTGGGATGTGACTGGGTGAATTCCCAGAGTTTTACTTCAGGTGATCTAATGCAGACTTATTATAGAAAAGATGGATTTGCTGAGAAGCTTACAGCAGCCGTCTTTAACATTAATAGCAGTGTGTCTCCTGGTCAATTATCTAGCGCGGCTATTAATAATTATGCCGAACAATATAGAGATTTTTTCATTATCGAATCAAAGCCTCTTACTCTGCGAGGTGATCCTGCTTATACGTTACTATACACGTATAACGATCCAGGAGCTGGACAGATTAGTGCGATGGATATTGGCGTAAAAGATGGCAACAAAGCGTATATAATTTCATATTCTGCGCAGCAACCAGAATACCATATTTTCGTACCTGTTGTCGAAAAGATGATTGAATCATTTCATATTATCCCTACACTATCCCCAATGACTTTTGAGTAGGGCTAATATTTTCAACCCAATCAAACCCAGGAATCGATACGTTTTCCAGGGATTGTTGTTATAATCCCAGTATTATACCTGCGTTTCCAATGATTATATTATTTTCATTTTCATTTCAGCTCTCATAAAATTTCAATCTCATCCTTTCCTTCGATTAGGGCGAATTTGCTTCCTGAGTCCCAGGAGGTCCATATCACCCTGACTGGTTTTCCATCTATTTCTATGTTAAAGATAGAAATGTCCCAGACCGTACCAAGATCACCTGGTTTTAGTTGAGTGAACGTATCGTCTGTATGAACGAGTTTTATCCTGTCACCTATTTTCACTTCTTCTTTGTTGTTCATTTGTCTCATTTCATGTTTTTTCTTTTTTTAACCTTGCATAGTAGGTGGTAGCGAGTGTGATCATTTCTGCGTCAACTCTAGTTGGTCATTGCACTTGAATTATTCCTTTCATTGTCGTAGGATGATATAGACAATGATACCCAAACGTTCCAGCCATGTTCGGCTTTACTGATACTTGACCTGAACTGCCCGATGGTATGTCCCCACTGGTTGCTATTTGTTTGCCGTTAAAGTCTATTATTAATTGATGTTTAAAGTCTGTTGGATTTTGAATTTGTATTACTTCGTTAGTATTCGCTTTGAAGTTCAAGGTGGGATTAGTTACTCCGTTAGTAGTATTTACCCACTTGAAAGGGGGATTAACGGAAGTATCTAATCTAGCAGATAGTTGAAATGCGTTTTTGCCGATTCCTTGGCCAGATGCTCCTCTATTTGTACTAATTGTGGATAGCAGACCCAACAGGAGTAAGGCCCAAAGCCCGATTACTAATGCTGCCGGAATTATCACACGAGAACAAGTTTTTTGCATGAGTGCCCACAAATTACTTTATGATTCTTATAAAGATAGAGACAAATACCATCCGTGGGTTCCACAAATGGCATTCGTCTCTATATTCATAAATGTAAGAAGGTTATCGTTAACAGCCTATGAAGAAAATGCAAAATGTTGTACTGGCATCAGCACTGTTATCGGCAGTTTTGGTATTTGGTGTGGTATTTAGCATGTATGCATACCATGTCCAAATGGCAGTAGCAGCTCCGAAAGGAAAGAGTGCTACTGCAACAACAACTGCGTCCACAGCAACGAATGGGATGATTAAACTATCTGCAAAGGAAGTAAAAAGCGGAGTCTATGCATGGATAGATAATAGCACTGGAAAAACAAACCCTACTTTGAAGGTTTTTGCCAATGCCAATAACACACTAACCATTCAAAATCCTACAGACACAAAACATGAATTAATTATAGATACAGGAGCAGATGTACTACCTTCTAGTGACGACATAGCTCCGCATGGTGTAGGTCAACTAACTTTTAGCCCAAACATGACCGGAACATTTACGTATCATTGTGCTTACCATCCATTCACAATGAAAGGAACTATACAAATAGTCCCGGCAATCCCAACTGTCCTGCGCTAAAATCAAATACCCATAAATTTTTTTTTACTATTACTTTTTTTGAAGCTGTATCACTAGCAATTCACGATGTCCATCAACAACCGACAAGACCAGCATCACAAAAGAATTAACCACTCTTAGCTTTATGAAACGATCTCTAGCTATCGGAGGATCTCTGTATTAGATTTGATCGAACTATCTTCTGTGAAGGTTCTAAGTCTAGTTACATCACGTTTGAAGAGGAGGTCTGTTAACCAATCGACCATTACACGCAATTTCTTTTCTGCTGTTGGAAGATTTCCTAAATAATATAAACGCCACACCGACCAAGCTGTAAATCCATGTACTTTATGTCCAAACAAAATTCCTACGCCATTCCTCTTTCCAACGAGTGCCATCACTCCCTTTGTTTTGTAATCAAAGATTATCTTCTTATCATTGCTTTCACCACTAATTGTAACAATCAAGTTTTTTGTAGCTACCTTTGCCTGTCTTAATGCATGTTGTGCTGTTGGTGGATAAGGACTTCCTGTGTGTGGATCTGTAATACATGCACAATCACCTATTGCATAAGCACTATCGTATCCATCAATTTCTAGATACTTATTAGCTACTATTCTACCAGACTTGTCATGATCACTCGGAAGGTCTCCTATTAGCTTATCAGGTAATGCTCCACCGGCCCAGATCAAAGTATTGCATGATATTAAACCGCCATTGTTTAGTTTCACACGATCTTGGGTAGCTCCTATAAGACGAGTATTCAACATCACTTCCACACCACTCTTTCTAAGTTGTTGCAAAGCAAATTGGGCTAGATCCTCAGTTACTTCTGGCAAAATTCGACCACTAGAGTTAACAAGTATTACTCGAGCATCCATTCGATCGAGATTGTGGTAAAAGTGTTCGATCGATTCATGCACAAAATCATTTAATTCTCCAGCAATTTCAACCCCTGAGAAACCTCCTCCAACTATCACAAATGTCATTAAACTTCTTCGTAGGTCAAAGTCTTCATGTTCAATATCTGCTTGTTCTAACATACTTATGATGTGATTCCTAAGCACTATAGCATCACCAATACTCTATATAGTGAGGGCATTATTGGCCACTTCAGTCATTCCAAAGAAGTTTGTTTTGCCACCAAGAGCCACAACAAGATAATCATAATCTAACATATGACTGCGATAATTAATTGGGTAGGTCTGCTTTCCAATTGTATGAGCTATAACAATATTATTATTCTTCAGATCTATTGATTCTACGTTGGCTTCATAGAACTTGGCTCTCTTACAAAAAGTTCTGACAGGTGTTAAGATATGTCTTGTCTCTATCATGCCAGACGATACTTCTGGAAGCATTGGTGCAAACAGAAAGAAATTATCTCTGCTTACCAGTGTTATATCAACACTGACATCATCTTGAAAGGCCTTCTGAAGTTGTCTAAGAACTCCTATTCCCCCAAACCCACCACCCAAAATTAATATGCGCTTTAACTGGATTGGGCTTGCACAATGAACAACTTGAATATGCTTTTGCAATGAATCTAGTCTAGAAAAGGAAACATCACATTTTGCACATCTATATCTGCTACCAAACTTTATCGATAAGGATGATGAAACCATTCCAAGAACGGTGCCAAAAACCAGATGGATTATTAGCCATACAATCATAACAACTGTGAGGTTATTTGCATATTGATGCTGTATTGGTGGTGTTGGTATGTATTCTACTCCTTCATTCTGAAAGGGTGTACTAACTCTCATAGCACCCATTGTGCGCGTAATTTCTGGGGCCAAGATAAATTGGTAGACAGGTATAAAGAAAACGATGAAAACAATAGAGCCAGCCAAAAGCCCGTACAGAAGCCCATTTGATAGCTTGCTAATATTCAATATGCCAGTTTTATATAGGAATACACCTACTGCAATACCGATAGATATTGCAGTAATCAAGTGAATTGCTATCCCAGCATTAATAGAAGAAGAAGATGACGAATAAACTCCAATAACATGTCCAAAAGCCATCCAAGTAAGATAATACGGCAAACCCAATCCGATGTAAAGGAACGTAATTGGAAGAACCATCGTAACTGCTCCTATTATTGCTCCTATTACGACGAAAAATACTTCTCTTCTAAGAGAAAAATCAATCCTAACTAGTCTTGGTGATGCGGTATCAACCATCAATAGAAATGTATTTTATTGTGATAATAAAGAAGGCGACGAATTCCGTCTGTGGAACCCAGAAGTGGTATTCACCTTTGGTACATGCTCCAACCTTTATATTGATACAATGAGTAACTTGAGTGTTCTAAAAAAATGCCTAAGCTCAAATACTCGATCCAAGACAATCATTTCTCTGGATCTTGTGATACTTTCCCATAAAGTGAACTCATCTCCTCAGACTTTAGTTTGAGAGGTTGCATCATTTGGATTATTGTTTATTTTAAATCAGAAGTCTTATTCGAATATTCAATGATCCGTAAGTGAAATTGACGTTGACCAGTGCTGAATCAGAAGTTATACTAGAATTTATTCTACTCTCACCTTAAAGCAGCATCCAGACCTTCAATCATCTTTTTGCCACTTCTTTCTGAATAATAGAACCTAAGCCATAACATAATGCTAAAAAAGACCATTGATACAACGTGTATTTCTATTCCAATATCTCCTTGTAGAGCTGTGAATACAATTATCCCACTATTCTGAAGACTACCAGCAATCTCCCCTAAAATCCAAACTACAAGAAATATAGACATCTGAAATTGAAAGCTTCTAACGCTCTTAGATCTGGCTACTAGCACCAGAAATACACCTAATGCTACGAGAAGCAAAATTACTGTAATATTGCTCATAACAATAAGAAATAAAGTAGAAGGAGCCCAAACTAGAGCCATACCTTTCAAATTCATTCTTGCCACCTTAGTGTATCCAGAAAAAGCAATTCCGAAGAATATTAGTACTGCGACAGAAATCGGTTCAAAAACTCCTTCTGCTAAGAAATTAAAGCCTAGAAATCCTGTTACATGAAAAATGGCATGAGTTAGTATAAAAATTGTGAGTATTAATGTTAGTTTTCTTAGATTGTCTTTTAATTTCAAAGTAAGATAAATTGCGACTACCGCTGCTAGAAAGACAGCAATAGCACTGACAAAATGAAGCTGAGTTTCTAGCATTTCGCCTGATTATACAAATACGACCCAAAGCTGACGTAACTAGATATTTGATGATATCAGAATTGGAACTATGGCATCGAGGAGAATAACAACGATGCTCATAAAATGAAATTGGGGTCTCACATATATCCACGACATCATATTTTCCAACGGGCAACACCACTGGTTTAGAACTATTTGTATCGTCCAGTCTTCATATACTAGCATATTCTACCTTTCAAGAAATACTGTCAATTAGATTAATAGTAACTAGATGTGGAACATCCGGATCGTCAGACGATATGGTAAAAACTTGAATTGGACTATGATCGCTAACATGTTTAAAAGATGCGGTAGCTATAATCTCATGTGCTTCGTCAACGATATAGATTATGGAAGCACTCACATCAACATTCAATGACATTGATTGAGAGCCGTCGTATATGGTTATTGAGGAATTGATTGCTGCTGGAATCGTAGTTTGATATACTATGCTTGTTTGTCCTGCTGCCGCCATACTTACACATGGTGTCAGATTATATAATACAATAAGAACTGTAGATAATATAAGCGACATTAAGGAGAAGCGTCGTTTGAATATCAAAAATTGCCATCGTTATTTCTACAATTATTATGCCTCAACAAATCTATACCTGACGATTTAATAAAAGAAAGAATACGCACGATCAAGACTACCGAAACTAATTCATGAGGTGACATCTATGTTTAGATGTTTATCTATGTTTAGACGCTTTCTATGGTACGGCCGCAATGACTGGCAAGTTAGATGATATGTCATCTATTTACAAATACGTTATTGACAAGGCTGGGAATGGCCCGGTTAGTGCATAGAAATGGAAATACGGATAGAGAATCTGATGCACGATAAAGCTAGGAGTCGAATATCCCTTATTATATCTTGTTAGTAAATGTGAATCAAAAGTAGAGCATTTACGAGGTACAATGGTCTAGACCCTTCATCTTAGTTCATAATAGTCAATATCAACAAAGTATCATCCGTTAGAACTTCTAGAACCAGTAACTAGTGGTTAAACAAATGCTATTCCCTACTTCGGTTGACTTTCAAACTTCCCCGTCGGATACAACACAGTCTAAATGAGGCGACGAGAAACTGTTCTCAAATCCAGTTAGGAAATAATTCAGTAGTTCTGAGACAGACGACCAGGACATCAACACATCAATCCAAACGCTCTAACAGAGGTTCATTTACCTTGATTAAATCATTTTGTCTAATCAATTTCATAACAGGGACACTTTTTTCCGTATTCGACATCTTGCCACATAATAAACAGTAAGATGCTTCACATGTAACGCATTGTGTACAGTGGGACACTTTTTCATAATTTCGTATCTCAAGGGTGATAAGATCGTGTTCATGGAGCATAATACTACTAGAAGGAAGCCATTGTGCATTCTATATCTATCAGAATTATAGTACTTAACAAGAAGTACTTAAATATTTATAGAAAAGCCATTCCTTTCATTTTGTAGGCTCTTGTGCAAGCTATTCCACATGCTAATCAATATTTGATGCTAACCGACCACTATTAAGATAGCGACTTGCGTCAAGACTATACTACGGAATCCATCAGCAATTAAGAACGATATCATTAATGGTAGAGCTCTTACATGGATAAGCCCCTCTGCCGTTTTCATTCCTGTTGTGCTATTATTGCTACTGTTGCAATCTTACTGTCCACTCCTCCTGACCATCAGTGGCTTTGTATCCAAAGCTAGCAGTACCAATAAATCCGCACGAATAAGTACAAATAATCTCACAATATACCAAAATCATGCTTATCAAATAAGAATTGAATATCCACTAGGCTGATAGTTCTTAGAATTTAATCGAAATAATCCAAGTGGTCATCGCTATTAGCTCGATGCGATACAAGTTACTGCTCCAATATAAACTGCCACAGTAGCCAAACATAACATTAACGGAACATAGTTGGTACTCTGGTTTGTGCTCATCAAACCTAGAACAGCCAATTACAATTATTTAGAATATACTATGGTTCTCAAAATATAGGATGAAGATCCTCCCCCGGACAATTATGTGTAAAGTTGTATACACGTTATTATTATTCGTCTCAAAGCAGAAGCTAGAATGTGTCGCCTCGTCATATTTGGTAAAATCATCTACTAAATAGGGACCTCGTGAGGTCTGTAGTTACCTCATCATCAATGCATCAAAATATTTTCACTAAAGCAAATAGAATTGATATTATATAAGTTTAACTTATTATGAGTAGATCTAGTTCTGCTCTAGCAGGCGTTTTAGTTTTTATATATGCTTAATGGCATTGTTATGCAAGGTTCAGCTTGACTTTCAATGGACTTGAAAAATTGGTACCCTCGATGAATCTGCGAGCATTGGATGCGCTGTCTGATAGTGAAAGTTGCGAATTGGGCTTTTCCCGTAGTTTTCAGGCCATTAAGTAATGGTTCATTACTCTCGTTAGTATAGTTGGACTGCAAATAGAGGACTACTCGGCCTAATTCGTTGGTTCATTATATAAAATCAAGCTGAAATCTTTTGGCATCCGTCCAATAATATTGATGAGCACAGCACGACTCACATGATAAAAGCGACTAATTTGTGATCCCTTACCCCACTTGCTAAGGAGCAGTAGAATTTAATTTCGATATATTCTGTAGATCATAATTAGATCATAATGTTCGCCCGCATTGAAACTTGCCATGATTCATCCCAAAATTCAGCCATATCGCTGCAAACCCGCGTCAACCTTGCCATGTCCTGGAGCACTAAGAATGTTTAACTACTG
>Ga0070707_100005163_pt1 | contig 12233 bp, 14 predicted proteins | sample KBSK5502metaG_FD_65468 | JGI IMG/M metagenome (GOLD analysis project Ga0070707, IMG submission 65468) | Corn, switchgrass and miscanthus rhizosphere microbial communities from Kellogg Biological Station, Michigan, USA - KBS K5-50-2 metaG | ecosystem: Host-associated > Plants > Roots >... | reverse complement strand
CACATTCCAGCCCTTCTCAGTTCCCCCCATGGCTAGTCTACGTATTCATCGGACTAGCCGTAGCCGCCGGAGCAGTAGTTGTTACTGTAATCGTCCTCGAACAGAGGAAACGGCGAACAATCGTTCCCAAGTAGCAACAGACCCTCCGCCGTCGGTTCAGGTTGACTGCGTGATCCATCAGCCGGCCCGCTCCCGATAGGATTAGTCGGTCGGTAGGAATTACTTATTAGTAGGAAACGGCAACAGTTCTGGTATGACTCAAGAGGTCGTGGTTACGAGGCGTGGGCAGACCACTATACCCTTGGAGATTCGTAGGAAGCTGGACATCAGGGAGGGTACTAGGCTGACTGTTGAGGCTGATTCGGGAAAGGTGGTTTTCCGGAAAGTGCCTTCGATCTTCGACCTTGCTGGGAAGAGCAAGATGACGAAGGACGAGGCGTATCGACTCCTTGACAAGATGCGGGAAGAAGGGTAGTGCTCTTCGACACTCGATATTTCTGGGCCGTCTTCACCTCAAGGAGCCCTGAACTCCTAAAGAAGCTGAGGAGCATCTTCGACGATTCCAAGAACGCGTTCGCATCCTCCATAAGCCTGTATGAAGTCTACAAACTCACCATCAGCCAAGAAGACAGAGCCGTTGCAGACATCCGCATCAACTCGATCAAGAAGGAATTCACCATAATCGACGTCGATTCGGAAATCGCCGAAGAAGCGGCAAGAATAAGCCACCGCGTCAAGGTCCCGATGGCTGACGCGCTAATAATGGCAACCGCCAGGAAACTACGGGTCCCCTGCGCCACCGACGACCCACACTTTACTGAAGTCAAACGGATCTGGGTCTAGGAATCCATCAGCAATCCTACATGCGCCGGCACACGTCCAGATTGACGATTATCCTACTTCTCTGAACCTATCTTCTCCGGGGAGGCCACTTTAGCCCCGCGAAAACCCATAGCCCACAAGCCGCAAGAAGAAAGGCTCCAAACGCAACCAGCCCCAGGTAGGTTTCATGGACGGTGATAAATTGTGGATTGGACTGCAAGCAGTAGACAAACAAATCATGCACGTAACAGACCGGTTGAAGCTCCTGAACATCACTCCCTATCAGCCCAACAGCAACAAGCAGGGATCCAACAGCCGCTATTAGCCCTACGAACCATTTTTCTTGATCAACCGCTCTAACCCTTGACAATCGATTCAATCGAGCTGGATCCTTTCTTGAGAAGTTCGGTATTGGGCTTGCGTTCGCGCCTATTTTTCGGAGTGAAGCAGGAGTCTTGCTTAAGCCGGTCCGTCGGAATACTGTACTCTTGTCTCATCTCTGCTGACATGACCGCCAGTTCCTCGTCGACCGGTACGACCTCAAAGTCTTTTCCCATTAGCCCCACGCGCAGCTGGGCCACCTGTCTACCCTCTTTCTGGAGCGTCAACCGGTAGACTTCGTGTACAACTATCGAAGAGACTGTCTTGTCTCTCTCCCTCCGAATCTCACTTGTAGTTGACTGAGTGACACGATTATCCACAGAATAGTAGTGTTCGACGAAGAAGCGAGTGTCGTAGGTGGTCCTAGGCATCTTCTGCGCGCATACGATCCAACAGATGCTTCATCTCCGAGAGACGAGCCTTCTTTGCGCCCGAACCAGCGAGATCAGCGGTCGTAGTGTTCTTGTCTCGCCATTTGCGAATCTCTCGCGCGCCGCTCCACCTGCCAGGCCCAGCCTCGCTCCTCAGCTTGTCGATCGCCTGAGACGCCCGCACCATTTTCCGGCGCTTCGCTCTCGGACTAGATCCTGCCATAGTTTCTCCACGCTCTCATAACGAGATATTCGGGAGACGATTGAAGCCAGCCTCGTTAAAGTGCTTGTCGAAAGCGAAGGCTGTCCTGATCTTCAACCGGTCCATTAGTTCGAAGCTGGTGCAGTCCGTAAAACTCCATCCTCTCTCGCTACCGGTCTTGAATGTCTTCGTAGCCTGGTGAAATAATTCGGGTTCGATCCAGATGAGCCGGACACTCTTGCTGCTCAATGAGTCATCGAGAAACCTGTTCGCGGTCTCGCCCCCTTTCGTGGCCATAAGCAGTGTTGCGGTCTCATCTAGGACGTAGTCAGATACTACTAGGGACCCGTGTCGGCCACTCATCAACTCATCATAGAATGAGACGGCAGCGTCGTGGAATCTATCGTCCGTCGCTTTGACTGCAAACCATGCACTCGTATCGACAAATATCAAGGCTTACTGTAAAGCAGCTTGTCATGGTCTACCGACCAGCGTGTCTTCCTTCCACGTTTCGAGGCTCGCTCAACATTCCTGAATATGGGGTCATTCGGGTCGATCTTGTCGTCGAGGACTAGCCTATGAGCGGCCATACGCAGTGCCTCCTTCACTGTGAGCTTATGCTCTTCCGCGTACCTAGCCAGCAGCTGGTACTCAGTCTCGTTCAACTCAGTCTGAGCCACCTTCAAAGTCCATCTAACATGTATCATGTAACATCGTCTATAAAAATCCCGCCGAACAAATCTAGACCAGCTGTAGCATTGAGTCAGAAAGCAACAGCAGAGACTAGCGGTGTGTTATTCGTCTTCTTAGTCACGGACAAGAGCCGCGTCCCCAAGCCCGCAGCAGGAATCACAGCCTTCCTTAACACCGGTAACCGATGCCTCGGATGTTCCCTCTGACCGAACTGAATTTATCATTTGCACCCAAACCAGAGTTCTAGACCGTCGATTCCTCTGGCGTAACCCATGGCTACAACCTCCACTCTACGGAGCTTCAAAGCACGTCTTGGAATCTTTCAGGACTGCGGCCTAGGCAGTCGAGATCATGAATCTATCTTCTCCGGGGAGGCGACTTTAACCCAGCCAAGACTATTAGTCCACAAGACACAAGGAGAAAGGTTCCGAAGATAATTAGCCCCCAATAGGTTTCGTGGACAGTGATAGTTTCTGGATTGGACTGTAGGCAGTAGAAGAATAAATCGTGAATGTAGCAGACAGGTTGAAGCTCCTGAACGTCGCGCCCTATCAGTCCGATAGCAACAAGTAAGAATCCAATCCAATAAGTGCTACTAGTCTTATAATCCATTTTTCTAGATCAATCGGTCCAACGCTTGGCAGCCGATTCAATCGAGCCTGATTCTTTCCTGAACGGTTCAGTACTAGGCTCAGTAAAGAGGTTGGCCTTGAGTCTGCGCCCTGACTGGGGCGTATCGATCTCGTGTCGACTACAATCCAGCGGGAAGGCCGAGTAGTTCTATGACGCTACCACGGTAGGAGCTGTCATGGTCGTTCCGCCTAAGCTCGTCCAAGTAGACCAGACAGAGGTGGAAGTGTTGAGGGTGCTGTAATAGATGAAATTGTCCCCTCCTCTAACGATCAAGTCCAGATTGGTCCCTAGAATACTCGTGCCAGGAGTAGAAGGTGTCGAGCCACCGGGGCTGTCCCAATTGAGACTCCAAGTTCCGCCGGTCGTCTTCTCTTTGTGATATATGCCGCTGTCAGTTCCCCTGACAACCGCGTGAATCGTTCCTGATGAATCGGCCCCTATTGTCGGAGCAGACGGAGTCCAACCCGTAAGGCTAGTCCATCCTGACCATGTGCCGGAGGAGAAGGAGAGAGAGTTGTAGTAGATGTTGCTATCAGTTCCCCTAACGAGCAAGTGGAGCAGACCGCCGGAGCTTATCGCCGCGGGAACGTCCGAAGTCGAACCTCCCGGGCTGTCCCAAGATGTGGACCAAGTGCCACTAACAAACGCCTTGTGATAGATCATCTGATCCGTCCCATGAACAACAAGATCCATCCTACTAGCGCTGGCAGATGTGACCAACGCCGGAGCGGACATGGTCCATCCTGCTAGGCCGACCCAAGAGGACCACGAGCCCGAGGGTAATGTTCGTGAACTCACGTAAAGATTGTTGTCTGTGCCTCTGACGACTATGTAGAGCACGCCATTGAGAACGGCGCATGTGGGCTGATCATTAGTGGCTCCTCCTAGTCCATCCCAACTAGCTGCCCAGAGGCCGTTAGAGAAACTCTTGTGATAGATGGCGTTGTCATTTCCTCTTACTACAATCTCGACGCTTCCCGGACCTGAAGAGCAGAGTGCGGGTATGGATAGAGTGCTCCCGTTTAGAAATAGCCAACTGCTCCATGCGGTGTTGAAGATGGACGTGTATACGTTTCCGTCGCTACCCGTGACAGCCGCTGTGAGCGAGGGAGATGGTTGGACTACGAAGCTGCCTACCATAACGGGATGATACGTGCAAAAGTACACGTACGTCCCAGGCGCGAAGCTAGCGGTGAAGCTTTTTGTCGTGCCTGCGCTCGGATTGAACACGCTAGAACACGTGTCTCCGGTCGGGCACATACCAATCGGCATGGCGCCATCATGATCCAAGTCAAGGGCAAACTGGTGGTCAATATCTCCGCTGGTTAGAATGATGGACACCATGTCGCCCTGATTGACTGTTATCGTCGGGTTTGTCCCGTTCCAGCCGGTAACCTCGCCCAGCAAGTGGATTGAAACGCTGGAAGACGCCGTTGTAGGCGCACCTGAATGGGATACGGGACTGTACTGCAGAGCAACAAGTGATAATATCGCGAGTACTAGGGCGGGGGCGGCGTTTCTGAGCCGCATCATGACGAAGCTACGATTCCAATCATATCTTATTTAGTTTGCTCTTCCTCATCGAACTATCCTGCACACGGGTCTTTGGGCGGTGAAAGTAGCCCTGGGCTAATCAGGCGTCGAGTAGATAGGGCTTAGGAGATTGTCACGAGTTGTGGATCGCCAGTTATGAATTCCCGGGGATGTTTGAGGAACATTGGATAATTGGGGACCCAACGAAGGGGGTCGACCGAGCTGACGCGGAACTCAGCACGCCGGACGGGCTCTCGCGTCTGAGAGATTGTTCAAGGCTTGCCGGTCTCGCGCCGTTGGACGAGGGCGGGCCGCTAGAGAATGTGAGTGTAAACTGCCCAGCGGGTGGAGCATACGCATTGTTCGAGCGAATAACGGTGGGGCCAGGGTTCGACTGTCCCATGGGAGTAATCTTGTGTATTTGCAACCCCCTGTTGTCGGAGAGACAGCGAGCACCAAGCCCAGAATGGCGACCCAGAAGAGGAACCTTCAATGCACACATCTGAGACTCGGACCGGCGCTAACAAGACTACATCGACGATTCGTCGATCACATATCCCAGACCAAGAATGCAAACGATTCTCGCTACACAAGCGTATATCTCAGAGAATCATCGGGCATGAAATCGTTCAGATTAAGCCCTGATCCGGAATCGGCGTAGGCGATTTCTAACCGCGAGATCTTCACGCTGATTCTAGCGGATAACATGCACCTCGGAAATCAATGGAGCGGTCTATTCTGCGCCATAAATTACAAGATTTGCGCAGATCAGTCTCAACTGGAAGGACCCCTCCCTAAGAAATCTCAAAAGTAGTTTCCCCCTCACGACACAAGACTCGAGATCAAAGAGAGAATTAACAAAGAGCAACTTATTCTCCATCCCCCAGCTCCTTGCTGAAAGAAATTCGCAGACTGTTCCGTTTCAAGCCTGACAAGCCTAGAACAAGCCCTGATGCGGAATCGGGGCAGGCGATCCTGTGACCCCCTTTATTCCACGCTTCTACCTAGGGGAAGAGTCACGTTTCGAAGATCATGATTCAATCCTATTCTACGCCCTGAAACCGGAGACTCGCCGAGAACAGTTTCAACTGGCAAGAGCCCTCTGGAAAGAAGGGGGGTCAACAGTTTTTTTTCTCGGGACACAAGAGTGCTCTTTTGAGGAGAAGATTCGGCGACAAAGCGGGCGATGAGAGGAAATTCTCTCAATAATCGTCCCTGTTGTTGTTAACATTGCAAGTTAATAAAGCACTAGCGCCAAACTGTTTCTGAGCGCTATCTCCCGCTATACAGGAATAGCCAATCCGGATCCGTTGAGTCTCCGCTACTTCCGCCTATCTTGTAGGCACATTTATGCGCAGCCCCTCCATGAGACCCTTTTCGACTCTCCGAAAGCCTATGTAGTCTCAACCGGCTCGCCGTTTCATCAGGAAAATGCTCCCGCTGGGCCGGCTGAGACTTCATCCTGATCTTGACCGAATCAGCCTCTTCCTCAACCAAGCTTCTCCCATAATCCTCACGACCCTCGTGAGCCTCGTCATCTTCCACGGCTATCTGCTCATCCAGCAAAGCAACGGCGGCTCTGATCTTGTCAGCGCAGACATCCCGAAGAGCCTCATGCTCCTAAGCGGGCAGAATCCATACTCCACCCAGGCCTGGGCCTCACCCTACCCCCCACTACTGTTATTGACAGTTTCAGGAGTCATCAGACTTGTCGGCCTCTTCGCCGTCCAATCCTCTCTAGACGTAATAAGCCAACATCTGAGACTCGTGGGTCTCTTTGCAGACGCATCAGTCGCACTCCTCATCTACCTCGCGATCAGAACCAGAACCGGCAACGCACTGCAGGCACTCATCCCAGCCAGCCTCTTCTTGACAATACCTGCCATGAGCACATCGCCCCTCTACTTCTTTCACAGCGACGCATTCGGCTACCCAATTCTAGCGCTCTCAGTACTCACCCTAATCCGGAGACACTACTTCATCGGCACAACCCTCTTAGCAACTGCTACAATCTTCAAGATCCATCCAATCCTCGCCCTGCCCCTCGTCATAATCTGGCTAATCCGAACCCAAGGACTGCGTGCCAACATAACGAGCATCGTCAGCGCGACAATCATTACCACGCTGGGACTAGTTCTCCCCTTCACTATCCCAGGCTACCAACAATCGATTCTAGGCTTCAATCTCTCAAACGCCGGCAACGGAGCAACCTTCTCGATCATAATCAACCACGTCAACGCTGTACTGCCGCAAATCTTCCAGATCGATCCATCACAATACTCTTACAACCTGATCTGGATTACTGCCACAACCGCTTTCTACACCACAATCCTTGGAATCGTCTGGACGAGAGCGAGGAGCCTGAGCTCGATTGAAGTCATGCTACTTGGGCTTCTCGCCTGGCTCATCCCTCTAAGAATTGTCTACACACACTATCTCGTCTGGGCTATCATACCCTTCCTCACGCGAGGCCGACTCAAACAGACAATCATCGTAGCCGGACTCCTACAATTCGCTGATACACTAGCGTACTGGACATCGACCCCCAGCGTCAGCCCTCTACCTGGAATGGATACCTTCTTTGGACCCGTTCTGACCAGTCTGATCACGCGTCTTGCCGGAGCGACAGCTCTAGTCTTTGTCATAAACTCTCTAAAGAGGAACTCGCTGGGTCGCTTTACACAATCAACCTTGACAAACCCAACAGTTCTCGCTACGACCCCAGCTTAGCTCATCAGGGTCGTCCTGTTGCGAGATATGTGAAACCTGCTTCTTCAGACTCCTTCTGGGTCCTAAGGTTCCTCGTATCGAAAAGGATGGGATCAGGATTCATCTGAGCCTTCACGTCGGAGAGATCCACTTCTCGAAACGCAGCATGGTTTGTCGCGATCACAACCGCATCCGCGCCTTTCACCGAATCAAGAATTGATTCAGCAGACGCGTACTGAACGCTGCCCACCTTGATCACGTCGACAAACGGGTCGTAGGCAACCACCTTGACGCCGGATCGTTGGAAGATCTTCAACAAGTCTACGCTAGGACTTCTACGCGTGTCCTTGACCCCGCCCTTGTAGGCAAGACCCCAGAGCGCCACCTTTACCTTTCGCGGATTCTTCCTCAACTTCCGGAATGTCTTGAGCAATCTATCGACAGTGTGTTTCGGCATTCCGTTGTTCAGCACTTCTGCGGCTGAGACCATTCGCAATGGGAAGCCTGCCTTCTTCGCCTTGTAGACCAGGTAGAACGGGTCCTTGGGAATACAGTGGCCACCAACCCCGGGTCCCGGGTAGTGTGCCATGAAGCCGAAGGGTTTGGTAGCGGCTGCATCGATGGCCTCTATGAAATCTACTCCAAGTTTTTCATGCAATACCGCCAGCTCATTGACCAGTGCGATGTTAACGTACCGAAACACGTTCTCCAGCATCTTAGTCGCCTCTGCAACGGAAGGACCACTGACCGCCACAACCTTTGCTTGGAGAATCGCGCCGTAGAACGCTACACCCAGCTTCGTGGAGCCCTCCTCCACGCCGCCCACAACCTTCGGAATACTCCTCACACCAAACGAAGCATTCCCATAATCAATCCTCTCCGGAGAATAGATCAGCGCAAAGTCCCTTCCAGCCTTCTTCCCACTGTGCTCAAGCAGCGGTCGAAAAACTTCCTCAGTCGTGCCAGGATAGCTCGTACTCTCGACAACTATCAACTTGTAATCGTTCAATTGGCCACCGAGATTCTTGGCAACCGCTTTTAGAAACGAGAGGTCGGGGTCCCCATCCTGCTTCAGAGGAGTGGGAACACAGACAATCGCGACGTCTGACCGGGGCACCGCGTCCGACAATTTCGTAAACGCTCTGATCTTGCCAGAGGTAACCAGGCCCGGAAGCAAATCCTCGCTGTACTTGTCCTCAACATAACAGACTCCTCGGTTGACCTGATCAACCTTGCTCGCATCAACATCAACTCCGAGAACGTCGAATCCGGCTTGGGCTGATGCGACAGCGAGAGGCACCCCAACATAGCCCAGTCCAATAACGCAGACAGTAGCATTCTTAGAGGAAATCTTGTCCGCAAGAAGCGGCGCGTTACCGGCCAACTCTCAGTCGGCCTCCCGAGTCAGGCCTCGAGCCCAGACGACTCCGGCGAAATCTGTATCCATGAAAGCACTATGGTAGTTCCGCGTATTTCTTGCTTCGCCGCATCTTCCTCGATAATTACCGTTGCGACCTAGGCTACTGCGATGACGAAGGTTTCTCTTCATCTGTCGCCGTCGAATCTTTCTTCTTCTGAGCCGGCATAACTCCGGTTATGACAGTCGTAATTTTCAATGGCAACTGTGGCGGAGGTGGATGAGAAGTCTGCAGAACAGTTGACCCGACCGGCTGTTGAGGCAGGACAGGCGATGGACGCTGAGTAAGTGGTGCTCCCATTTGTCCCGGCCTAGGACCCGTCACAGGAGGTTGACGGTTGGGAGTCAGCTGGTCCAGAACCGAAGCTTTCCGGACCTCTCCACTAGGAAGAGGAACCGTCGATGACTGCTCAGCACCCGTGCTCACCATCGACCCGAAGCTCAATCGTCTGTCAGCCATGTCAGCCTTCAAGGCAGCAACCACCGGATGGAAGTCTGAATCAGGCTTCTTCGCCTCTTCTTTCTTCGCGGCACTAATACTTGGACTGGGAGTCTTGATCTCGAGAGAGACATTACTCTGACCGTGCTTATGCCTTACAAACAGCCCCCCCGCGGATCCCAGCACTAGCAACGTCCCAAGAATACCGAACGTAAAGCCGTCAGCCTGGAGGACGTCACTAACATATTGGCGCAGGTACATGTTGTTCAGATATTCCTCGGTAATCCAGTAAGTCAGAGAGAGAATCACAAACGTCTGCACTCCGATAACGATCCTTGAAGCAAGATGATGACTGACTGAAGACCCTGTGTTTACACTCGAAGCCAATCCGAGATCCCTCGCAACCACCCCAACCAAGGTAGGATTCTCTGTTAAGATGAATGAAACCAGAGACAACAGTCCCCAGTACCCAGTTTCGAACAGGTGAAATGAGCTGAGATAGAATCGCTGAGTGGGCAGTAGAGTATCAAGATTCTTTTCTATCTAAGACATCGTTGATGAAGAACAGCGCGACGCTAGGTCAAGATAGGTCTGCTTCCTCGCTTCAAGACTGGAAGGATCCTCTCTCATAGCGTGGGAGAACTGAAGCTGAAGAAGTTGAGTTGAGAAGACTTGAGTATGTTTCGAAAGCTGAGCGGAAAACGCTTAGCTGGGCTCACTGCAGCTCTTCTAATCTGCATCATAGTTCTTTCTCCCGCCCGAACGGTCTCAGCTGCTTCAACGGGAACAAACTTCAACCATATTGTCATAATCGCGATGGAGAACCAGCACTACGGATCAGTAATCGGCGCCAGCTCCGCCCCCTTCATCAATAGCCTGTCTAGACTAGGCTCGACCGTATCCAACTATCACAGCTACGGCCAGAACATAGGCGGCTGCAGCGCCGGCTGCTACCAAGCCGTCACCGAGGGCTTCCAGACTGTCAGCGACACCTGGTGTCCAAGAGCCTCCTCCCCCTGCCAGTCGAGCTCAACTCCGAATATTGCGACCCAGTTATCAGCAGCGGGTCTAACCTCGGCAGCGTTCTGCGAAGACGGTTGTCCCAGAGGGGCTGACCATTTTCCATGGATTGGCTACGCTAGCACGTGGAACAGCTGTGTTACAGGCTCCTTCACATGCGCTGGCTCCTCGACAACGTCAGGCATGCTTCTATACGGGACGACTAGCTCCAACACGGGTTCGTTCGGCAGCGTAACATCGAACGCTGGCAATGCTGCCTTCATCAACTATCTCAACTCGGCAAACGCTGCGAACTACATCTGGTTCACTCCAACCGACAACCACAACATGCACGACAACTCGGTCTCAACAGGCGATAACTACATCGCGAGCCTCTTGGTTGGGACAGGTACGATCAGCAGCCCTAGCGCCGGAACAGTCTTCTCAACCAGCCTGTTCAAGCAGCCGGGGACGTTTCTCTATCTCTGGTGGGATGAGTATGATCCGAGCCCGAACGTCGAGTACGGTAGCATGATCAAAATTGGATACACCTCCACAGGAGGCTATGATGAGTACAACAGCCTCCACTCCATCGAGGCAAACTGGGGACTTCCCTACATTACCAGCGTGGTCTCCGGAGACTCCTCCATGTCCGACATCTTCGGAAGCTCCGCTCCAGGCGCGCTCTCAACGAGTTTCACCTATTCTCCCAGCAGCCCTCAACCTAACCAGACCGTCGCATTCACAGCCTCCGCTACAGGCGGGACCTCGCCATACAGTTACGGCTGGAGCTTCGGCGACGGATCTTCAGCTACGGGAGCGAGCGCTACTCACACATTCTCCAAAGCCAGCAGCTACATAGTAACGCTGAATGTAACAGACTCCAGCGGCTCGACCTCAAGCAGCGTACAACAAGTCATCGCTTCAATCCCTCCAAACCCGCTGTCAGCACTCTCCCTCCTGTTCATCGGACTCTTCGCAGGAGTGGCAGCCAGTGTAATCATCTTCTTAGCAAGATACCATTCGCGCAATCGCCAACTGTCAGCCATGCTAAAAACAAGAAATCCGCTTGTCCACCCTGGCTCGATCGCCTAAGAAACAAAAATCGTTTTTCGGCTCTGCAGTGTCGCTCTAGACCATCAACGACTCTCTCCTTCCGATTCGAATCGAGGACAGAGGATAGGGACCCCGTGCGAATCTGAATCGAACTCACCCGATAGGCTAATAATTCCGTCTTCCCGAATACTCTCTTATAGAATTACCGCATCATCATGATAGAATTGTTCTAGGTGTAGGCACTGGTACGTTCGCGAACCGTTTTTCAATTTATAAGCGTTCTTGTCGCAACGATCCTTCTCGGATTATTCATAGGGGCCCCCAGCCCGATCCCAGCCGTTCACGCCGATTCTCCAGCCTTAGTCTCTGTGAGCCCAGCAGTAAATGCGAGTGTGATGTTGACGAAGGGAACAGTCGTCTTCGCTATCAATACGACAAACTCTCCAAAGCTGGATTGGTTCTATCTATCTTTCTCATACAACACGACAACACTGCACGCTCTCAACGTCAGCTTCGCATCGGGTATTCTAGGAACAGGGGTAAATGTTGGAGAGGAGTGTATCGACAATGCGCCGAAGCTTGGGACTTCCTGCCAACCGTTTGATGGCCCCGGTGTAGTGACACTATTCCTGGTGGCATCCCCAAGTCCAACAGAAAGCGGCCCTTTGTTCAAGACAACCTTCAACGTGACCGGATCGGGATTCTCACAGGTCCATATTTTTCGAGCTCTCCTTCACAGCAGCCTACTCGGAGACCTTTCAGTGGCAACCCAGGACGGTTATTTCACAAACATCACCTGCTCGAAAAACGGGCCCATTCTGTGCAAGCCGCCCGAGGCTGGGTTTATCACTATTCCAACGCCGGTTCTATCTACCAACGTCCTTTCGACCTTTGATGCGTCCTCCACACTGAGCCAGAATACTGGGGCCAACATCACACGCTACTCCTGGAACTGGGGCGATAATTCCCAAACCATTA
>Ga0070707_100005162_pt1 | contig 12235 bp, 14 predicted proteins | sample KBSK5502metaG_FD_65468 | JGI IMG/M metagenome (GOLD analysis project Ga0070707, IMG submission 65468) | Corn, switchgrass and miscanthus rhizosphere microbial communities from Kellogg Biological Station, Michigan, USA - KBS K5-50-2 metaG | ecosystem: Host-associated > Plants > Roots >... | reverse complement strand
CGTCCAGAAGCTGTCCGGCAGGCGCTCGATGTGAGCCCATCCATCCGAGAAGAGGCCGATCCCGAACCACCAGGTCGCCGCGACGACGAGCCAGTCGAAGCGCGTGCCGGCATCCGCGCTGAGCGGAGCCGCGGTCCCGGCTATCGGCCTCGTTCGGCTGCTCACTCCTCCTATCTATACAACCGTGGCCAGCCAGCGCGCGGCCTCGCCGGGCGTTCGGAACCGATGGACCACGAGGTGGCGGTACTCCGGCTGCGCCAGGATCTTCGGCCATGTGCGGCGACGCTTCCAGTGCGAGCGGAAGACCCAGAGATACAACGAGTCGAGCGACAGGTATGCGTTCCGGAAGGTCTCGCGATTTCCGTTCCACAGCTCCTCGCGGCTGCGGATCCGCCGGTTCGTGCGCTTGAACAAACGCCAGAGCACGACCGCTGCGGAGGGATCCAGCCAGACGAACGTGTCGGCGCGACCCCACGTGACGTCGCGGATCACCGAGTAGTTGCCGTCGATGACCCACGCGTCCCCGCTCGTGGCGGCGAGGATGCGCTCGCGGAACACCTCCGTCGGGGTCGGCATCCAGTTCGGCCCGTGGAACAGCGAATCGAGCTCGATCACCGGCACGCCCATGCGCTGCGCGAGTGCGCGCGAGAACGTGGTCTTTCCCGACGAGCTGCCTCCGCCGACGACCACACGCCGCACGAGCGGAAACGATAGAGTCCGAGACCCGTGAAGCTCCATGAATTCCAGGCGAAACAGGTGCTCGCGCGCGCCGGCATCGCGATCCTGGAAGGACAGGTCGCGACCACTCCCGCGGAGGCAGAGGCGGCCGCGGCCGCGCTCGGCCTGCCCGTGGTGGTGAAGGCGCAGGTGCACGTCGGGGGTCGCGGGAAGGCCGGCGGCGTGAAGCTCGCGAAGACGGCGGCGGAAGCGAAGGACGGTGCGCAGGCGATCCTCGGCATGGACATCAAGGGCTTCACGGTGCGGCGCGTGTACGTGGAGCGGGCGGCGAAGATCGCGAAGGAGCTCTACCTCGGCATCACCATCGATCGCGATCGCCGCCGCGCGGTGGTCATGCTGTCGACGGTCGGCGGGATGGACATCGAGGCGGTCGCCGCGATGCAGCCGGAGAAGATCGCGCGGGGGTGGCCCGATCCGCTGCTCGGCCTGCAGGGCTACGCGGCGCGCGGGCTCTGCTTCGAAGCCGGCGTGCCCGACGCGCAGCGCGACGCGGTCGCGGCGATCGCGCGGCAGCTGTACGGCGTCTTCCGCGCGACCGACGCGATGACCGTCGAGATCAACCCACTCTTCATCCAGGAGGACGGCACCGTCGTCGCGGGCGACGCGAAGCTCGAGGTCGACGACAACGCGCTCTACCGCCAGCCCGGGCTCGCGACACTGAAGGAGACGCAGCCGGACGAGGAGCAAGAGGAGCGCGCGAAGGCCCTCGGCTTCAGCTACGTCCAGCTGGACGGCGAGGTCGGGATCATCGGCAACGGGGCGGGCCTGGTGATGAGCACGCTCGACGCCGTGAAGAACGCCGGCGGCCACGCCGCGAACTTCCTCGACGTCGGCGGCGGTGCGAAGGAATCCGTGGTGAAGTCGGCGCTCGAGATCGTCCTTGCGAATCCGAAGGTGAAGAGCGTGTTCATCAACATCTTCGGTGGGATCACCCGCGGGGACGAGGTCGCCAAAGGCATCCTCTCGGTGCTGCACGACACGAAGCCCAAGGTGCCACTGGTGATCCGCCTGTCCGGCACCGAGGCCGAGGCCGGGCGTGCGCTCCTCGAGGGCGCGCCGCTCGTTTCGCGCGCGACGATGGATGAGGCAGCGAAGGAAGCCGTGCGGCTCGCGAAGTGAGCGTCCTCGTCGGCGCGCAGACCCGCCTCCTGATCCAGGGGCTCGGTCGCGAGGGCGGCTTTCACGCCGCGCGGATGATCGAGTACGGCACGACGGTCGTCGGCGCCGCGAAACCGGGGAAGGGCGGCACGACGCAGGACGGGATCCCCCTCTTCGACACGGTCGCCCAGGCCGTCGACGCGACCGGCGCGAACACGTCGATCATCTTCGTGCCCGCGCCCGCCGCGCCCGACGCGATCCTCGAGGCGCTCGACGCCGAGCTCGACCTCGTCGTCGTGATCACCGAGGGCATCGCGGTGCACGAGATGCTCACCATCGCCTCGGTGCTCGAGCGGTCGACGAGCGTCCTGATCGGTCCGAACTGCCCGGGGCTGATCTCGCCGGGCGCGGCGAAGGTCGGGATCATGCCCGCCGAGAACTTCTCGAACGGTCCGGTCGGGTTCGTCTCTCGCAGCGGCACGTTGACCTACGAGATCGCGGACCTCCTCACGAAGGCCGGACTCGGCCAGACGACGTGCATCGGCAGCGGCGGCGATCCGATCATCGGTCTCCCCACCCCGGACGCCGTGCGCTACCTCAATGAGGACCCAGACACCGCGGCCATCGTCATCGTGGGCGAGATCGGCGGCAGCGCCGAGGAGAGCGCGGCCGAGTACATGCGCGCGTTCGGCAAGAAGCCCGCCGTCGCGTTCATCGCCGGCCGCTCAGCGCCACCCGGCAAGCGGATGGGCCACGCCGGCGCCATCGTCTCGGGCAACTCGGGGACCGCGGAGTCCAAGGTCGCCGCGTTCGAAGCCGCCGGCATCCCGGTCGCGACCGCCCCAAGCGAAATACCCGGCCTGGTGAAGAACGCGCTGAAGGGACACCCTTGAAGAGACTCCTGTTCTTCATGATGACCACCGCGAACGGCCTCTACGAACGTGGCCCGTGGGACATCGACTGGCACAACACGGACGAGGAGTTCAACGACTTCGCCATCGAACAGCTCGAGGAGATGGAGACGCTCGTGTTCGGACGCCGGACGTACGAGGGGATGGCCCGCTACTGGCCGACGCCGGAGGCCATCGCGTCGGACCCGATCGTCGCGGGCAAGATGAACGGCCTGTCCAAGATCGTCGTGTCGACGACGCTCGATCGCGCCGAGTGGAGCAACACCCGCCTCGTGCGCGACCTGGAGGCGATCGCGGCCGTCAAGGGCGAGCCGGGTACCGAGGGGGACGCGCTCCTCCTCGGCAGCTCGGATCTGGCGGCCAGCCTGGCGGCGCGGGGACTCATCGACGAGTACCGATTCATGGTGAATCCGATCGCCCTCGGCACGGGCAAGCCGGTCCTCCAGGGGCTGGCGTCCGATCTCGGGCTGGAGCTGCTGCGCACGCGGACGTTCAAGAACGGCAACGTGCTGCTGTGCTACGCGCCGCGGCGCTAGCACAATACCGCTGTGCCGCGACTCCAACGGAAGGCGTTCGCGACCTCGACCGACGTCCGGCTCCTCGGTCGCGGTCGCTTCGTCGTCGTCAATCTGGATGAGACCGCGGTCGGCCGGATCAAGATGGACCCCGGCTGGCGCTGGTCGATCGATGCCGCGCCGAAGCTTGGGACTCGAAGCTGCCAGGTCCGTCACCTGGGCGCGGCGATGAGTGGCGCGCTGCACGTCACCACCGACGATGGGGTCGAGATGGACATCCGGGCCGGCGACGCCTACGAGATCCCGGCCGGACACGATGCCTGGGTCGTGGGCGACGCGCCGTACGAGGCGATCGAGTTCGCGAGCGCCCGGGTGTTCGGCGCGACCGAAGACGCGGCCGTGCGCTCGCTGGGCACGATCCTGATGACCGACATCGTGAACTCGACCGCGACCCTCGAGCGCGTCGGTGACGCGAGATGGCACGCGATGCTCCTCGAACACAACGACCGCATGCGCGCGCAGATCGAACGGTTCGGCGGCCAGGAGGTGCGGACGACGGGCGACGGTTTCCAGGTGCTGTTCACCGGCGCCGCGCGCGGCGTCAGCTGTGCGGCGGCGATGATCGAGGCGCTCGCGGACATCGACATCCAGATCCGGGCTGGGCTCCACACGGGCGATGTCGAGCTGGCCGCCGGGAATCTCCACGGCATCGCCGTGCACACGGCGGCGCGGGTCAGCGCGCTCGCGGGTCCAGGCGAGGTCCTCGTGTCCTCGGTGACGCACGACCTGCTCGAGGGTTCAGGGCTCGCCTTCGAGCAGCGTGGCGTCTACGAGCTGAAGGGACTCTCCGGCGCGCGACCGGTGTTCGCGCTCGTCCGCTAGCCCGGCGCCTTCGCGATCGCCTCGGCGAGCAGGCCCTTTGCCTCGCGCATCTCGTGGAGCGACGGGTAGAAGTCCGCACCGGTGGCTTCGTTGCGGTCGTAGACCTTGTTCCCGTTGACGTAGATCTCGAAGCGTCCGCCGTGCACCGGCGTGAGGGTGATGTCGGTCTGTCGCGTGTTGCCCTCCGCGAGCTCGGCCGCCACACTGGCAGCCGTCCAGAAATACCCTCAGGTGACGCAGTAGCGGATCTCCAGTGACGCCTTGCTGGCCATATCGGTCCTCCTGGCTATTCGACGCGCAGCTTGGTCGGCCGGATCCGGATCGCGGTCGAGTACGACTCCGCGAAGCTCGCTGGATCCATCCGCAGGTCCGCGATCATCGTGCGGTATTTCTCCACGTACGCGGGAATGGCGGCAGCCGGCGGGTACTCGTCGTCGATCTCGGCGATCCCCTCGAGCGAGATGATGTCGTCGCCCTCGTCGATGTCGCGCAGGTGAACAGTGACCTGCTGGTTCTCCCGGAGATTGCGGACCTTCGGCGTCGCCGGCTGGCTGTAGACGACGACCTCGCCGTCGACCCACAGGAACCACACCGGGCTGCTCTGCGGCTGCCCGTCGCGCCGCACCGTCGTGAGCCACGCGATCTTCTCCTCGCGAAGCCGGGCTTCGGCGTGGGCGCGCTTCGGATCGGCAGGCACCCCGCGCACAATACGGCCGTGGCGGAGTTCGACCGGTTCTTGCCGGGGATCATCGGCGCGGCCGTCGGCGTGTTCGGCTGGCTGCTGGTCGGCGTGTACATGCAACGCCGCCAGTTCGCGAGGCAGGCGATGAACGCGGGCCGCGCGGTGTACTTCGAGCTCCTGATCAATCGCATGAACATCGTCGTCGCGCGCGACTTCGGGAGCTTCCTACCGCTCAGCCGGTCGAGCTTCGACCGCCTCTTGCCGGAGCTCGCGACGTGGCTCCCGACGGCGCCGCTCCAGCTGGTGGTCGGTGCGTACATGGGGCACGCCGGCTATCAGTCAGCGGGCTCGCAGCAGGATGCGCCCGCAGCGATGCGGCGCGCCGCGCTCGACACCATCGAGGCAGCGCACCGGATGGCGCTCGACGCGCTGCGGCCGCGACTGTTCACCGCTCGGGAGATCGCGTCGCTCACGAAGTCAGCGGGCCCGTACGCGCTCAGCGTCGCACCGGCCGCTCAGGAGTCCACGACGCGCTGACCAGCGCGCTCAGTCCTTCGCGGGCATCCGCTCGACGAACCTCGCGCGATACGCCGCGGGCTCGAATGGCGGGGCGAAGTACGTCGTCAGTTTCGCGATCTTGCCGCCGCGCAGCTCGAAGAGCTGGACGACGTGCCACCGCTCGCCGCTGGGGTAGTTGATCTCCCCGGTCGCCGTGAACCGCTCACCCGATCCATTCAGCCGGACGAGGCTCATCGCAGGCGTCATGACCCATTGGTCGTCGCCGACGATGGCGCCCGGCTTTCCAGGGGCGAAGTCGCGCTCGGCCCGCCCGGGATAGTTCTCGACCACCGCCCGGCGGTTGGCCTTCCCCCGGATCCGTTCGCGGGACTGGGGATAGTCCTCCACGAAGTCGTCGGCGAGGTGCTCGCCCGCCCGATCGAGGTCGTTCGCGTTCATCGCGTCGATGAAGTGCTCGACGACCTCGCGATTCGTCAGCTCGGCCATCACTCGTTGCCCGCGATCGGCGGGAGCATCGCGCGCAGCCGCCGGGTGACCGCATCAAGGATACGCACGGCGATGTCCGCGTTCTGCCCCAGCACGTCACGGAACGGCTGCGACCCGAGCACGAAGCAGCGCAGCGGCGAGGTCGACGTCACCGACGCGGTCCGTGGTCCCTCGTCGATGAGCGCGATCTCACCGAAGAAGTCGCCCGGACCCATGGTGCGGAGGACGGAACCATCCCGGCGTGCCTCGGCGCGACCGTCGACGATGACGAAGAACCCGTCGGCAGGTTCCCCTTGGGCACAGAGCGTCGCTCCGGCAGGGTATTCGCGGGACTGGGCCCGCGAGGCGATGAACCGCAGATCGTGCGCCGAACACGACGCGAAGAGGGGGATCCGCCGCAGGGCTTCCTCGCGCTCGTGGAGGGGTTCTTCCTTGAGGCCAAGGAGTGACAGCGGCGGCGCGAAGTACACCGCTCCAGTGACCGGTCGACTGATGTCGGTCAACCGGTCCCGCTGCCCGTCGGCGAGGCCGAACATCCGCGCGAGCATGCGGTCGAAGCGCTCGCGATCGGCGCTGAACGCGACGAAATAGAGGCCGTGCTCGGCGATGGTCCCGTACGGCACGCTGCGCCGGTAGATCGGAAGCTCGTCGCCTTGCTCGTCCTCGATCTCGACCCTGGCGATGTGCGCGGTGGCCGGCTTCTCGTCGTCGGACATTTCCACGCTGTCGAGCTTGGTACGGCCGAACACCCGCTCCTGCTCGGCCTGGGGAAGGGCCTCGAAGCGCTCGAGATCGTGGATCCAGCGCATCACCAGGACGTGGCTCCCGCCGGCACCCGGCTCGCCCGGAGGGACAAGGGCTGCCACGGGCGCGTCGAGCAACGGCGGATTCTCGGTTCCGTCGATGAAGCCGAGCAGATCGCGGCTGTCGCGGTGAACGAAGCAGGCCTGCTCGGTCGCCACCGTGGCGACGTCCGCGATGGCCTGCACCGCCGCGCGGCTGTGCTCGAACACGACGTCGCTCGAGCTGCCGCTGATCCACGCGAAGACGTCGTGCTGGGTCGCCGGTGCGCGCTTGTTGTCGAGCCCGTTGATCTCGCGGAACGGCCCGAGGCCCGCGGGGCGCTCGTCGGGTGCGAGGCGGCTCCAGACGGCGGGTCCGAAGGCGATCACGAGATTGACGCCGCCGGCGGAGACGTTCGGCTGTTCGAGCTGCGTGATCAAGCGACCGGCATACGCCTCATCCACGTCAGCCCGGATGTCGAACTCGATGAACTCATGCGCGACTGTGCCCTGCGCGAAGATCCCGAACTGCGGTAACCGCATCTCACTGCCCCCGATCGTCGCGAGCTAGGCCCCGTCCTCGCGGTGATGCGCGTGCGCGAGCTCCCAGAGGTCAGCCGCGTCAAGCTCCGCCGCCGATGTGACCGCGACACGGGATCGTGTGACGGCACGCAGCGTAGCGGTCCTCCGGTCGTGTTCGAGGAAGGCGCGCTCGCCCACGATCGCGCCAGGGCCGATCTCCGCGATCGCGCCCCCGTCGACCTCGACCGCCACGACGCCATCAAGGATTAGGTAGACCTCCCGACCGATCGACCCCTGCTCGACCAGCGTCTGACCGGCATCGAACGTCCGAATGTTCGACCTGTGGATCCCGTGCATGATGGTGGACGAGAGCTGCCGCTCCAGCGCGGACTCCACCGCGACGACCAGCGCAGGTGACTCGTACGCTCCCCAGGGCGTGTGTTCGCCAAATGAGTCATTGCACCAGGTTCGAAAGTCGATGAGCCCGGTCTTCTCGACGAGCAGGCCCGACGCGTCGTAGATCCAGTGGCGCGGGAACGGGCTGGCGCCGATCACTTCGTGGCTGGCTGACCCGTCGATGTCGATCGTGAGCGCAAGGGTCGTCCACGCGATGGCCGGCCACACCTGGACGTGCGGCGGGCGCGGGACCGGCCGGGGCGCGGGCAGGCCCATGCGGCCCCCGACCGTCTGAACGAAGCGCACCGATCTGCCGTCGACCACCGGTTCCGGGCGCAGATCGGGGAGCTGCACCGCCGGGAATGTGACAGCGGCCGGGCCGATCCGAACCACGGTCGCGCCGATCCTCCCACGTCCGAGATGGCCGTAGCCGACGATGCGACGGTCGTCGACTTCGATGAACGCGCGAAGCTCGTTCGCTTCGCGAAATCGATCGCCGCGCTGTAGCTCGTCGAGGTCGTCGAGCGTCTCGGGAGGCGGCTGATCGTAGTGGGTGACGCCCACCTCGAACGGAAGCTTCGCGAGGCCCTCGATCGCCTCGGACGGTATCCACGAGATCGCCGTGACAGACGACTCGATGCGCACGGATGTCCTCCCCGCTGGGCGGGAGTTTACGTTCTCATCCCCGCAGACGCTCGTGGTGCGGGTCGAAGGTGACCTTCCACTCGCGCCGCGGACCGGCCATCACGTTGAGGTAGTACACCTCGTAGCCCGGCGGGGCAGCGACCGTGTGGAAGCCGCGCGGCACGAGCACGAGGTCGCCGTCGCGCGCGGCGACGCTTTCGTCGAGCGAGCGATCCGCCGTGTAGACGCGTTGCAGCGCGAAGCCACGGGTCGCGTCGCGCAGCCGGTAGTAGTAGATCTCCTCGAGCAGCGTCTCGCGCGGCGGGTCGTCGGTGTCGTGCTTGTGCGGCGGATAGCTCGACCAGTGGCCGGCGGGCGTCACGACCTCCGTGAGGAGCAGCCGCTCCGCCTCGCGATCCTCCATCAGAACGTGATGGATGCGGCGCTCCATGGTCCCGCTCCCACGCACTTCGAGCCGCGCGTCCGAAGGCCGAAACAGCTGGACCTTCGCGCCCGTGGTCGCCGGTGCGCTTCCCAGGGCGAGATCGGCACCGCGATCGCCCCCGACCGCCGTGATCTCGGCGCCCGGTGGTGCGTAGAGCGCATGCGGCGGGCCGTCGAACGGCGACGCCCGGCCGTCCGACGCGTCGAGCGTCTCGCCGCCGGCGCGGAGCTCGCACACGCCGGCGAGGAGGACGACGCACGCTTCGCGGTCGGCGAGGGTCCAGCTCTTCGACGCGCCCGACGCGAGCCGCACCGCCTCGAACCCCACGTAGCGCCAATTTGCCCGCCGCGGTGTGACCGAGATCATCGTCCCGTCACGGGCCGGCGCGCCGCCGCGGATGAGCAGCTCCACGCTAGATGTGGCGGCGCTGGCGCTTCTTGTTCGTCGACCAGTCCTGCCGGGCCTTGCGCACGCCCTCCTGCTCCGAGACCTCGGCCGGCGCGACCTCCCACCAGGATTCGTAGCTCGGCACGCTCGCGAGCGGGTCGGTCGCGATGACGATGACCGTCGTTCCCGTCGCGGCCTTCGCCTCCTCGAGCGCCATCCGGAGATCGGCGATCGTGTTCGCGCGCACCGCGCGCGCGCCGAGGCTGGACGCATTGGCGACGAAGTCGATCGGGAGCTCGGACGCGGTGCCGAACCCGTTCGTGCCGAGCGATCGCGAGAGCGCTCCGATGGACGCGAAGCCGTGGTTGTCGATGAGCACGACGATGAGCTTCGCGCCCTCCGAGATCGCGGTGGTGAGCTCGCCGGGCGCCATGAGGTACGAGCCGTCGCCGACCATGACGAACACGTCCCGATCCGCCGCCGCCAGCCGCGCACCGATCCCACCGGGGATCTCGTATCCCATGCACGAGTAGCCGTACTCCACCTGGTAGCCCTTCGGATCGCGCGCGCGCCAGAGCTTGTGCAGGTCCCCGGGCAGTGAACCCGCCGCGCTCACGACGACGTCCCGTGGATCGCTCGCGGCGTTCACCGCGCCGATGACCGCGCTCTGCGCTGGCGGGGCCTGCTCTATGGCGCAGAGCCTGGTGACCTCGGCATCCCACTCGGCGTGGAGCTTCTCGGCCTTCGTCCGATAGCGCTCGTCGATCACCCACTCCGCGGCGGTAAGGGCCTCGAGGCCGAGCCGGGCATCGCACACGAGCGGGATCGCGCCAAGCTTGAACGCGTCGACGGGTGCCACGTTCAGGTTGATGAAGCGGACGCTCGCGCCCTCGAACAGCGTCTTCGAGGCCGTCGTGAAGTCGGTCCACCGGGTGCCGACGCCGATGACGACGTCCGCGTCACGCGCCATGCGGTTCGCCGCGAAGGTGCCGGTGGCGCCGATCGCGCCGAGCGCGAGCCGGTGGTCGTACGGCAGGGAGCCCTTGCCGGCCTGCGTCTCCGCGACCGGGATGCCACTCCGATCGACGAACGCCCGCAGCGCCGCGGTCGCGCCGCTGTAGATGACACCGCCACCGGCGACGATGAGCGGGCGCCGGGCGGCGTTGATGAGCTCGATCGCGCGGGCGAACGCGGCGCCGTCGGGCGGCCGCCGCTCGATGTGCCACACCCGCTTCGCAAGGAACTCGTCGGGAACGTCGAACGCCTCGGTCTGCACATCCTGCGGGAGCGCGAGCGTCACGGCACCGGTCTCCGCTGGATCGGTGAGGACGCGCATCGCGTTCAACGCCGCGGGGATGATCTGCTCGGGCCGCGCGATGCGATCCCAGTATTTCGAGACGGTCTGCAGCGCGTCATTGACCGTGACGTCGCCGCGCGACGGCACCTCCAGCTGCTGCAGCACCGGCTCGGCTGCCCGCGACGCGAATACGTCGCCCGGCAGCAGGAGGACCGGAAGCCGGTTCACCGTCGCGAGCGCGGCGCCGGTCACCAGGTTCGTCGCACCGGGCCCGATCGACGACGTGCACGCGAACGTCGAGAGCCGGTCTTTCATCCGCGCGTAGCCCACCGCGATGTGCACCATCGACTGCTCGTTGCGCGCCTGGTGATAGCGAAGCGCCTCGGGGTATTGGGCGAGCGCCTGACCGATTCCCGCGACGTTCCCGTGGCCGAAGATGCCCCAGCAGCCGGCGAAGAACCGCTGCTCGACTCCGTCGCGCTCGACGTATTGCTGCGCGAGGAACCGCACGAGCGCCTGGGCCATCGTCAGCCGTTTCACGCCCGCGCGCCCGGGCGCACGATCGCAACGGCCTCGTCCACCGCCGCACGCACGTCGCCATCGGGCGGGTAGAGCAGGGCCCGGCCGGCGACGAGACCGCGCACCTGTGGGATCTCCATCGACTTCGCCCACCGGGCATAGGTCGTGGCGCGGGCGTGCTCGTCCCGCCTAGGGTCGCCACCCAGGAGCACGACCGGGAGCGTGGTCGCGGACAGGAGCCGCTCCTGGTCGTCGACGACCGGCAGCTTCAGCCAGGTGCGCGCCGAACCGGCGCCCAGCGCGGAGGCCACCGCGATCGCCCGCATCGTCGCGTCGACGGACAGATCGTTGCTGGTCTTGCCGTCGACCGTCCGCGACGCGAAGACCTCGACGATCGCGAGGAGCCCACGTCCGTTCAGCGCGTCGATCGCCTGCGCGCACGACTCCATCGTGCGCACCGTGGCTGGATCGTCGTCCGCGACTCGCAGCATCATCTTGCCGCCGTTGAGACCGTCCCTGGCGATCGCGGCGGCGGTGTATCCCGTGAACCGGTCGTCGATCTCGAAGACGGATCCGGAGAGGCCGCCCCGATTCATCGAGCCGAAGATGACCATCTCGTCCAGCAGGCCGAGCAGCGCGAGATCGTCGACGATGTCCGCCGTCGCCAGCACACCATCCACCTGCGGATGGGTGATCGCGGTGATGAGCCGGTCGAGGAACTCGCCGCGATCGGCCATCGCGCGAGGGTCGCCGCCCGCGGCGAGCATGCCGCGACCCGGGTGATCCGCGGCAACGAGGAACAGCTTGCGCGGGAACCGCAGCATCCCGCGTTTCCGCTTCGCGAGCGCGCTGGCGACCGCATCGGGGTCGGCCGCGCGGAGGTTGGTGATCCGTCGGATGAGATCAGACACGGGCGGCCCGCCCGAGGAGCACGTCGACCTCGTCCGCGACCGGCATCGCGTCGGCGCACGCGAGGCGCGACGCGACGATGGCGCCCGCGGCGTTCGCGAAGGTCAGCGTGCGTCCGAGATCCCAGCCGAGGAGCAGGCCGTGCACGAGCGCGCCGCCGAACGCGTCGCCCGCCCCGAGCCCGTTCACGACCTCGATCTCGACGGCGGGGACCTGGACCCGCTCGGTCCTCGATCGAGCGAGGGTGCCGCGTGGCCCCTGCTTCACGACCGCCAGCTCGGGGCCCATCTCGAGCAGCCGCTGGGCGGCGAGGTCCGGATCGCGCGAGCCCGTGGCCATCTCCACCTCGTCGAGGTTTCCGACGGCCACGCGGGCCTGTCGGAGCGCCGCCATCGCCGCGGGACGCGCCTCGGACGGGTCCTTCCAGGCGTGGTGGCGATGATCGAGGTCGTGGATCGTTCGGCCGCGCGCCGCCTCGAGCGCCGCGAGCGTCGCGGTCCGGCTCGGCTCGTCGGACAGCGCG